>ENA-UOIY01003176-UOIY01003176.1-human-gut-metagenome-genome-assembly--contig:-P114-NODE-3176-length-10739-cov-4.600805_pt1 | contig 10739 bp, 6 predicted proteins | sample MGYA00242335_ERZ723882 | MGnify/ENA metagenome assembly ERZ723882
ACATTAAATTCATAACATGCGAATTTTTGTCATACTTATATAGGTTAAAGGCGTTACGAAACGGTTAACTGTCGGGCCCGCACCGTCCGTATTCGTACGGGCCCGATAGTCGGTGTGTTCCGTCTTCCGTTAGCTCAGCATCACCTGACCGCCGGTGACCGGTACGGCCTGCCCCGTTTCGCAGGTCTGTTCGATCAGGTACAGCACGGCTTTGGTAACGTCTTCCGGGCCGGTTCCCTTACGCATCGGAACCTGATCCATGTAGAACTTGCGGACGTCTTCGACGGTCTTCGCTCCCGGCACTTTGCCTGCGTGCAGGTATTGCAGGAACAGTCCGTTCTCGGGGTTCGACCACAGCGGCCCTTCGTAGAAGTTGCCCGGACATACCGAGTTCACCTTGATCCGGAACGGAGCCAGTTCCAGCGCGAACGACTGCGTCAGCCCGATTCCGCCGAACTTGCCGCCGGCATAGGCGAAGTTCGCCTTCGAACCGCGCAGACCCGATTTCGAGTTGATTTGGACGATGTCGCCGTAATTGTCCGGCGCGTATTTGTTTTGCAGCTTCATCACGCGCGAAGCGGCTTGAGCGCAGTAGAAGTAAGCGTTGTAGTTGATTTTCGTGACGAATTCGAAGTTTTCGGGCGTCATCTCTTCGAGACCGCCGGCGCGCAGAACGCCCGCGTTGCTGACGAATACGTCCAGGCCGCCGAAGTTGCACACCGTTTCGTGGATCAGGTTGCGCAGGCTCGCCGTATCGGCTACGTTCGTCTTGACGAAAATCGCGCGGTTGCTTTTGGCCATGCCGCTGAGCCGCTCGGCGGTCGCCAGACCGACCGTTTCGTTCAGGTCGGCCACCACGATGTTCGCCCCTTCTTTGATCAGACAGGCGGCGATTCCTTCACCGAACCCCTGGGCGGCTCCGGTGACGATGATCGTCTTGTTCTCGACGCGGCCCGAAGCTCCGCCGGCGCTTACTTTGCGGCGGTAGTTTTCCACTTCCCAGTTGTCGATGAAGTCGATCTGTCGCTGGGTCATCGGGTGTTCGCCGCCGAATGCCTGCGCGATCAGGGCGATCTTCATCATGTCTTCGTAGACGTCGAGGATGATGTCGCAGCCCGCGGCGTTGTCGCCGACGGCTACCAGGCCGATCCCTTTGATCAGGATCACTTTCGGCGTGTAACCGTTCTTATTTACATACGCTTCGATCTCTTTTTCGGCCGTTTCCAGCAGCGCTTCCTTGCTATCGCAGTCGAAATAGAGGTATTTCGATTTGCAATATACGATCGCGTCCGGCGAGAACGGAGCGGCTACCTTGGCGTACTCGGCCGCCGAAGAGAGGAAGTGTTTGGTCAGTTCGTTATTGCGTACTTTCAGCGTTTTGAGACCCTGCTTGCTGAGCATCATCCGGATGGCGGGCAGCACTTCCTGAGCGCATTCGCATACCGGAACGTCTCCTTCGGGCAGTTTCGCGCCGGCCGCCTTTTCGATCGTTCCGAGCACTTTTTCGTAGATGGCTTCCACCTCTTTGGTCGTATTCGCTCCGACGAAGATGCCGTGGTTCTGCAGCAGCAGGATTGCGGGCTCCTTGCCGAATTTCGCTTTGTAGGCGTTGATCCGGTTTTCGACTTCTTTGAAGAGCACGTAACCCGGGTCGGTGTACGGAATGTAAACCGCATCGTCGCCGAACAGCTTTTGCGTTTCGGCCTCTGCGTTTTGGCCGCACATCAGGCCGTTGACCATCGTCGGATGCAGGTGTACGATGAAGTTAGCTTCCAGCGCGTTGTGCATCGACGTCTCGACCGACGGACGGCGATCCTTCGTGATGCAGGCGGCGGCCAGGTCGTTTTTGACCTCTTCTTCGCGGGCTGCCGTGTCGCTGCTGTACGTTTTTTCCGAGATCACGTTCAGCTTTTTACGGTCGAGCACCGCAAAGCCGTCCTCGGTAATGGTGGCCAGCGCGCATCCGCTCGCTTTGACCCACAGTTTTTCCGCATTTTTGTACGAAGTGTTTCCGCCGCCGGCGATGACATAGCGGCTGTCTTTGCCGTATTTGCGGGATATCTCGATCAGTTCTTCTATCTCTTTCATGATTGGTTTACGGGTTTAAAGGATGATGGATTTGATAACGCGGTCGCCGTGCTTGACGTATTCGTCGCGTTTGTCGATATCGGCCTTTCCGCGGCTGTCTACGTAGCCTTGCATACCGCTGCGGACGATGTCCTGATGGGCGGCCACGACGCAGGCGCCGCAGTAGTTGATGAATTTGAGCCGTTCGGTCAGCGGCGCGCCGCCGCGGGCGAACAGTTCGATCGGTTCCATCGCGGGCGTGTTGTGTTCCGAGCCGAACGTTACGACGAAACCGTTGTCGTGCAGGTAGCCGGCGTACTTCTCAAGCACTTCGACGCTGTTGCGCGTCGTGATGAATTCTACCGAGAAAATACCGCGCTGGCGCAGGATCTCGGCCGTTTTCACGACGTCCTGTTCGAAGTCGGTGAATCCGCCCTTCGCATCGTCCGCCAGGAATGGGTAGGTCGGGATGCCCCCGGCGGCCAGGATGATCTTGCGTACCGTGTCCATCGGCAGGAATGCTTTCGGGTCTTCCGGGACGAAAGCCGCTCCGCCCGCTTTGAGCAGGTTGCCGCGAATTTCGTTCTCGACGGCGGCGAGGTCGTCTACATTCGATTTCAGTGCCTTGCCTCCGAAAATCGTTTCGAAGAATTTAGCGATGGCGGCCTTGTCGTTGTTAAAATGCGCGTATGCGGCGATCCGCAGCGCTTTGGCCAGATGGCGTTCGCGGATCGAACCTTTGGTCAGCGTCTTCTCGATCAGGTCGAAGTCGAGCCTGAACGGGGCGTCGTACGATGCGAGCACGTCGTTCAGCTTGCCGCACATGGTTTTTACCTGCGCGTTCGATTCGGCGCGGACGTTGGCCAGTTGCGAGGCGTACGGTTCGGGCAGGTCGATCGGGTAGGCGAGGCCTTTGCCGCTGAGGTAGGTGCGGCCCGGGTTGTTCGGGTCGTTCACCCGTATGCCGGCGGCTTGGTCTTCTTCTTGCAGGCTGATGAACTCGATGTTGAACAGCGGGAACAGCTTGCGCTGAATACACCCGTCGTTCCACTCTTTGTAGCCGTCCATCGAATAAAAGTCGTTGATGCCGACCACTTTCACGTTTTCGTTGACGGCGCGATCCAGCGCGTCGGTCAGTTTATCGAAAGCGCTGAACGAGTACGGCGTGTGCAGGTGTGCGTTGACGTCGACGCATTCGAGCTTATGTTTTTTTGACACATCCATGATTGTCGGTAGTTTTACGTTTATTAGGTTTTGACATGTTTTGTTAAGAACGAAAGGTCACACGGACTTCGATATCTATGCGACCTTTCGGAAATCGGTGTTATGTTACACGTCTTTAGATACCTTCTTTAGCTCGGCGGATCTGTTCGGCATCGGTGTAGTTACGCGTCGGAACGTATCCCTGTAACGGAACGATCTTTTCGTGGATGATGTCCAAGAAGCTGTCCGGTTGCGGGAAGAACGCGTATTCCAGCTCGTAGGCCGGCGTGATCCAGTCGCGCGATCCCAGAACGACGGCGGGCGCGTCCAGGTAATCGAACGCCAGTTCGGTGATGTTGCGGGCCAGGTCGTTCAGGAACGAGCCGCGCGCCGTAGCGTCGCCGGCGATGACGATCCGTCCGGTTTTCTTCACCGAAGCGAGCACTTTCTCGTAGTTGAACGGAACGAGGCTGCGCGCGTCGATCACTTCGGCGCTCATGCCGTATTTCTCTTCGAGCGTTTTGGCCGCTTCGAGCGCGCGGTACAGCGTGGCGCCGATGGTCAGGATCGTGATGTCCTTGCCTTCGCGTTTCACGTCCGGTTCGCCCAGCGGAATTTCGTAGTATCCTTCCGGAACGCCGCCTTCGTGGAACTGCTCGCCCACGTCGTAGATACGCTGGCTTTCGAAGAAAATCACCGGATCGGTGCCCTGCAGAGCCGCATTCATCAAACCTTTGGCGTCGTACGGAGTAACCGGGAACACCACTTTCAGGCCCGGGATATGGGCTGCCAGCGACGTCCAGTCCTGCGAGTGCTGCGCGCCGTATTTCGAACCTACCGATACGCGGACGACTACCGGCATCTTCAGGATGTTGCCGCTCATGGCCTGCCATTTGGGTAGCTGGTTGAACACTTCGTCGCCGCAGCATCCGAGGAAGTCGCAGTACATGATTTCGGGGATTACGCGGCCGCCGCACATGGCGTATCCGATAGCCGTTCCGATGATGGCGGCTTCGGCGATCGGCGAGTTGAACAGGCGGTGGTACGGCAGCGCTTCCGTGAGACCGCGGTATACGGCGAACGCGCCGCCCCAGTCGCGGTTTTCTTCACCGTAGGCGACCAGCGACGCGTCTTTGTAGAAGCGGTCGATGATGGCTTCGAAGATACCGTCGCGCAACTGGAACTGTTTCATCTTCGAGAACGGCTTGCCGTCCTTGTCGAACGCGAAACGCTCTTTCTTGGCGATCTGCTGTACGCGCGGGTTTTCGCTCATCGGGTGGTTCACTTCCGGCTTAGCGTCCGACAGCGAGTCGATCGACTGGTTCGAGAACATCATCGTGCCGAGCAGTTCCTGATCTTTGTGCAGGTCCATACGCGGGGAAAGTTCGTCGTCGATAGCCAGTTTGAAGGTATCGAACATGATGTCCTTCACCTCTTTGGTCGTGGCGTCCAAGTCGGCCTGCGTTGCGATGCCGGCGGCGATCAGTTCCTTGCCGTAGGCTGCGATGCAGTCTTCCGCTTCCCAGGCTTCCACCTCTTCTTTGGTACGGTACGACGAAGCGTCGGAAGGCGAGTGGCCGCTGTAACGGTACGTCAGCACGTCGATCAGTACCGGGCCGTCTTTTTCCTCTTCGAGGATCGCTTTCTTACGGCGGTAGCAGTCGATCACGGCCAGCGGGTTGAAGCCGTCCACGCGTTCTGCGTGCATCTGGGCCGGGTTGACGCCGGCGCCGATGCGGGCCGCGAAGTCGAAGCCCATCGTTTCGCCGCGGGTCTGACCGCCCATGCCGTACTGGTTATCCATGATGTTGATGATCACCGGCAGGCCGCCTTTCATATCGTCCGCCCACAGTTGTTTGAACTGATCCATCGCAGCGAAGGTCATGCCTTCCCAAACCGGGCCGCGGGCCATCGACGCGTCGCCGAGGTTGGCAACCACCACGCCCGGCTTGCGGTTCACTTTCTTGTACAGGGCCGCACCTACTGCGATGCTGCCGCTACCGCCTACGATGGCGTTGTTCGGGTAGATGCCGAACGGCGTGAAGAAGGTATGCATACTTCCGCCGAGGCCTTTGTTGAACCCGGTCGTGCGGGCGAATACCTCGGCCAGCGCGCCGTACAGCAGGAAGCGGATACCCAGTTCTTTTACGGAACCGCCCTTGAAAGCTTTCTTGGCGACGTTTACCGTAGCGCCGTCCCAGAATTCGTTCATCACCTTCTCCAGATCCTTGTCGTCGAGTAGCTCGATGGCGCGAAGACCTTTGGCGAGAATTTCGCCGTGGCTGCGGTGCGAACCGAAGATAAAGTCATTGATATCGAGCATGTAAGCCATACCTACGGCGGCGGCTTCCTGACCGGCCGACAGGTGCGCCGGGCCTGGGTTGTTGTATTCCACGCCGTTGTATCCGCCGGTCGTTTTTACCAGTTGCAGCATGGTTTCGAATTCGCGGATCACGACCATGTCGTGGTAAATGCGTTTCAGATCGTCCTTGGTGAAGTTCTTCGCCTTGAGCTCTTCCTTGATCGTCTTTTTGTACTGATTGACCGGAATCGGGGTGAAGGTGATCTCACCGGCTTTCCGCATCTCTTTCGGGTCGATATATTGCGACTTAGGCATAATATATGATTTTTAAGTTTTTAATTAGTTGTTATTCGGTTAGAAAGCAAAAATGGTTTCTTTGAAAATTTCGGATACGGTCGGGTGCGGGAATACGACTTCCTGCATCTCTTTGAGCGTCATTTCCTGTTCGATGGCCATGCAGGCGCCGTAGATGATCTCGCTGCACGGGTTGCCGAGCATGTGTACGCCGAGCACTTCGCCGTATTTGGCGCCTACCAGCACTTTGCACAGGCCGCTACCGCCTTCGTTTTCGGCGACGAAGCGTCCGGCATAGGCCATCGGCAGTTTTGCGATGCGGTATTCGATACCTTCTTTTTTAGCCTGTTCTTCGGTCAGTCCGACGCCGGCTACTTCCGGATTCGTATAAACTACGCCCGGGATCGCGTTGTAACGCATGACATCCGGACGGCCCGTCAGGTTGTTAACGACTACTTCGCCCTCGCGGCTGGCCGTGTGCGCCAGCATCGAGAATCCGGTCACGTCGCCCGCGGCGAAGACGTTCGGCACGTTCGTGCGCATCTTGTCGTCCACCTTGACCGCGCCGCGGTTCAGTTCCAGACCGAGGTTTTCGAGGCCGATGCCCGCCGTAACGGCGCGACGACCGACGCTCATCAGGATCTTGTCGCCTTTGGCCGACAGCGTTTTGCCGTCTTTGTCTACATAGACCACTTCATTGCCGCGAATCTCGGTCACTTTGCAGTTGAGATTGAACTTGATCCCTTTCTTTGCGTAAATATCCTGCAACATCGAGCTGATTTCGCCGTCCAGTCCGCCGAGGATTTTCGGCAGCATCTCTACGACGGTCACTTCGGTGCCGAGGCTGTTGAAAAAGCTCGCGAACTCCATCCCGATTACGCCTCCGCCGATGATTACCAGCGATTTGGGTTGTTCTTTCAGGTCGAGGATTTCGCGGTTCGTAACGATCACGTCGCCGGCTTCTTTGACGCCCGGAATCGGCGGAACGAAAGCTTCCGAACCGGTGCACAGTAGCAGGTTTACCGCATAGTATGTCTCGCCGTTGCACTCGATCTCGATTCCGTTGGCCGAGCGTCCTTTGATTTTGGCTTCGCCCTTAACGACCCGCACCTTGTGCGCTTTCATCTTCGAACCGACGCCGCCCACCAATTTTTTTACTACTTTATTTTTGCGATCGACGATTTTGCCGAAATCGAACGTCGCGCCCGGCGCGCTGATTCCGTATTTGTCGCCGTGTACGGCGTAGTCGTATACTTTGGCGCTGTAAAGCAGGGTTTTGGTCGGGATGCATCCTTCGTTCAGGCAGACGCCGCCCAATTCCCTCTTTTCGAACAGCACGACGTTCAGCCCTTTCGCACCGGCGCGTTCCGCAGCCACGTAGCCGCCGGGACCGCCTCCGATAATTGCTAAATCAATCATTGTATTTCGGTTTATAGTTTTAAGTGATGGACTCCGAAACGCCCGCAATGGCGCTTCGGAGTCCGGTTGGTTTTACAATTCGAATTCGAGGTTTTCGATCTCCGTGGCGATCTGTTTCACGAAACGGGTCGCTTCGCCGCCGTCCAGCGCGCGGTGATCGTAGGTAAGGCTCAGTCCGATGTGCGGAACGAAACCGTACACTCCGCCGCCGAGATCTTTCGGACGCGGAACGATCGTGTTCACGCCGAGGATCGCAACTTGCGGCAAATTGATGACCGGGGTAAAGATCTCTACGCCGTAATTGCCGAGGTTCGATACGGTGAACGATGCGGCTTCCGAAGAGAGCAGATCCGGATCGATCGAGCCTTTCTTGCAGGCTTCGGCGACCTCTTTGAGCTGGTTGGCCAGCCCCTGGATCGACAGGTCGTCGGCATTCTTGACGGTCGGAACCATCAGGCCGCGTTCGGTATCGACGGCCAGTCCGAGGTGCACTTTCGAGAAGTTGCGGGTGCTGTCGCCGAGGAAGTGGGCGTTGACCTGAGGGAACTTCTTGAGGGCCTTGATAACGGCCATACATACCATGTCGTTGAGGGTGATGTTGGTCGGATAACCGTTTTCGACCGCCTTTTTGACTTTCTTACGCAGCGCCATGATGCGACGGGCGTCGGCGCTGAGGTGATGGGTAAGCTGCGCCGAATTCTGCAGCGAAGCGTGCATCGCCTTGGCGATGATTTTGCGCATGTTTGAGATCGGTTTGATTTCGCTGTCGGTGGCGTAAACCGAATTCTTCAGCGCGCCTACGTCGGCGCCTTTGGCCATGCCGGCAAGTCCGCTTCCGGCTGTCGGAAGAGCTGCGCCGGTCTCCTTGATAATGGCTTTGGCCAGGGGCGTGGTTTTCGGAGCGGCTTCCGCGGCGGCTTTTACGTCGCGTTCGATCACGCGGCCGTGAGGGCCCGTTCCGGTCAACGCGGCAGCGTTGACGGCTTCTTTTTCTGCCAGCGCTTTGGCGCGCGGGGATACCGGCGACATTGTCCCCGAAGGAGCTGCCGCAGGCGCTGCCGCCGGTGCGGGCGCTGTCGTTTTTACTTCGGCGGGCGCTACCGTGGCCGCTGCCGCCGGCGCCGCAACTTCTGCTGCGGGAACTGCGCCACCCGGACGGAATTCGTCGGTGGATTCGCCTTCGTTGCCGATCACCATTACGTTGGTCAGCACCGGTATTTCATCGCCGTTGTCGAAAAAAACGTCCAGAACCGTTCCGGCTACCTGGGCTTCTTCTTCGAAAGAGGCTTTGTCCGTTTCATAGACGAAAAGGATGTCTCCCACCGCTACGCTGTCGCCTTTTTTCTTTTTCATTTCGGTCAGGATACAGCTTTCTACGGACTGTCCCTGCCGGGGCATGATAACTACTGTTGCCATAATTTAGGTTTAAGTATGTTGGTTTTAAATTGTAGTTTTTGGAAAATCATTGCAAAGTTACAACAATAACTTAGATATACAAGTGATTTTGATAATTTTTTTTAAGCGTTGATAACAAGCGTGTTATTGAAAATATTAATACTTACAAGTTTGTAGCTTGTATATACAAATTTGTTGACTTGGAATTTGGAATAACAGAATACTTTGTCTACTTTTGGACTGCCCGGCGCGCGGTTCGGACGGTCGCCCGATCGCAGTATCCGGTTGACCGATAAGCCGGTTCGTCGGCGTGCGGGGCGATTAATTCAGAGAAGTTGTTATGGGCAATTTGCCGCAGTATAAACAAATGTACGAAACGTTGCGCGGACAGATCGCGTCGGGGGAATTCCGTCCGGGCGACTTGCTGCCGTCCGAGCACGACCTTTGCCGGCAGTACCGTCTGGCGCGGCCGACCGTGCGCAAGGCGCTCGACCAGTTGGTCGCCGACGGGTTCATCGTCAAGCACCAAGGCAAAGGCAGTATCGTCAAAGGGGCGCCCAAAGGAATCGGCATCCTGTCGCTGACCGGAACGACCTCGGCGCTGAGCAGCGCGAATCTTTCGACGCACATCATCCTGAAGCCGGAGTCCCGGCCGTTGGACGAGGCGTTTTCATTCCCGGTCGAACCGCAGGAGCAGCGGGCCGGCTGTTTTTATTTCGAGCGGCTGCGGCTGGTGAACGGCGAGCCGGTGTTTTTCGATATAACGATGCTGCCCGATATCAACCTGCCCCGTTTCGCCGAATACGATCTCGAAAACCGTTCGCTGTTCGATTCGCTGCGAACGCGCTATCAGATCGTCGTGACCGGCGGAACGCAGCAGCTTTTCGCGATCCGCGCCGACAAGCGGCTGCAGGAGTACCTGAACGTGCGCGCCGGCCATCCGATCCTGCAGTTGAACCGGAAGATCGAGACTAATCGTCCCGGTTTCCATATTTACAGTCAGGTTTTCTGCGCCACGCAGGGCTACGGCCTGATCGGAACTTTTTGATAAGAGGGGGATTCATTGCATAATCGACCGAATTTATTATGAAAAACGATACGAATATGAGTCAGATCAAGCAGTATGCGATCGATACGTTCAACGCCGAGGCGGACGCCATTCGCAACCTGAGCAACCTGTTGACCGACGATTTCGACCAGGCGGTTGAGGCGATACTGGTTTGTACCGGCAAGGTCGTCGTTACCGGCATGGGCAAATCGGGTATCATCGGTAAAAAAATCGCCGCTACGCTGGCCAGTACCGGGACGCCGGCTTTTTTCCTGCATCCGGGCGAAGCCTATCACGGCGATCTGGGTATGATCTCGAAGAACGACGTGGTGCTGGCGATCGCCAATTCGGGACAGACCGACGAGGTGCTGAAGCTGATCCCGTTCATGCAGAACAACGGCAATACGATCATCGCCATTACCGGCAACCCGCAGTCAACGCTGGCTAAAAATGCACATTTTCATCTGAATATCAATGTGGGGCGCGAAGCGTGTCCGCTGAATCTGGCTCCCACGTCGTCGACGACCGCGATGCTTGTGATGGGCGACGCGTTGGCGATCGCGCTGATGAAGATGCGGAATTTCAAGGCGGAGGATTACGCCGTGTTTCATCCGGGCGGAAGCCTCGGACGCCGGCTGTTGACCCGCGTGCGCGACGTGATGCGCAAGGACGGCGTTCCGTGCGTTCCGAAGACGATGACCCTCGGCGAGGTCATCATTGCGATCAGCGACGCCCGGCTCGGGATTGCCGCGGTCGTCGAGAACGGCAAGTTGATCGGTGTGATTACCGACGGGGACGTGCGCCGGGCGATGGCTAAATACAAGGAGAATTTTTTCCGGATCGAGGCGCAGGAGATCATGTCGCGCAATCCGAAAACCATTTCGCCCGATGTCCGCATTACGGCGGCCGAGGAGATGATGCGCGTCAATAAGATCCATTCGATCATCGTGGTCGACGATGCGGGCGCCGTGGCGGGCGTCGTCGAGTTTTTCAACGTGTCGGTGCTCGGGT
>ENA-UOIY01003185-UOIY01003185.1-human-gut-metagenome-genome-assembly--contig:-P114-NODE-3185-length-10699-cov-4.757422_pt1 | contig 10699 bp, 4 predicted proteins | sample MGYA00242335_ERZ723882 | MGnify/ENA metagenome assembly ERZ723882
GAATGATAACCGTTAGCCTCCAATGTCTTCTCTGCTTCTTCACGGAATAAGCCGTTGGAAAGTGTACGTATTCCGGCAGGGATGTTCAAATGCCCGCTGGGTAGGAAAAGGACATCGGCGGCCGTAGCTGTTTTAGTACCCCTTAGCAATTCAAACTCCTTGCGGAAAGGATTGAATTCGTGGATGTCCAGCGCTATTTCGGGGTTCCATTCCTTGTACGCTTTTTTAAGAAGAAGAGTCACCGGATCAGTAAGTTTACTTTGATCCCGGTTCAAATCATACCCACTGCCCGATTTACGGATTTGCATGGCATAACCATCCGTATTGGCTACGGGAACAAGTGCAAGAGAAACCTTTTTCAATAGTTCAGTACCTTCAGGTGTATTCAGTAAATAATCGACAAGCATACAGGCTGCTTCCGGCCCGGCAGGTTCGTTGCCGTGCAGTCCTGCTTGTATCCAGACTCTTATTTTCTTTTTCTCGTTGGGAGTTCCGAAATAGAGCACGGGGATATCCCTGCCCTGTGGAGTCTTTCCTATATTGGACAGCGTAACCTTATCGGGATGCCTGTCGGCTAAATCCTTCAAATACCTGTTTATCTCGAACAAGGAAGCCAGACCTTCTTCAAGCGGTTTGCTGAGGGTGGGAGTGGAATATTGCTGCTCCGGTTCGGGATAGAAACGGCGGGTTACCTCTTCCGGCTGCACCGTGGGCTGGATATTCCAGAGAGAAGGGTTGCTGAATACGGTTTCTTGCGCAATACGTTGCAGATAGAGTGCTTCCTCTTCGGGCAGTCCGGCATAATAAGTACCTGTATAGGGTTTCTGAAAAAATACGCTACAGAATACATTGGCGACAAGATAAGAACCCTGTCGGGAAGGGTGGCTGTGATCGTTATTGTAAAGCGTGATGCTTGGATTTTCCGTGCGGACACGCTTCCAGGCGATGCCGACGGGGGCACACCAGGCATTCAGTTGTGCGGTCATCTCCAAATAACTTTCAGCCAGTCGTTGCTGCATTTCGGCATACGTGTCGATGTCGTGTCCCCAGGTCATGTAGAAGACGGTTTTTCCTTTCGGATTGCAGAGGCGGCGCAGGCTGTCGAGGGAGTGGGCGGGCTTGTACACATTCTCCCGCACCCATTCCTTTTCGCGGGCAGGCGCTTTACTTTGGTCTTGCAGGATGACGAAATCCCAGTTTCCTTCACGAATGGCATCCAGGGTTTCAGGGTTGGCGGCATGTTTCTTCAATGTCCAACCGCCGTGTTCCACTAATTTTACAGAAAGCTTGTGGCCGGTGGAGGCGGCAAGGGCCTGCACTTGTCGGACTAAACGGTTGTATTGTGTGTAGCTGTTACCTATGAACAGCGCACGGAGAGAGTCTCCCAACATGACAGGAAGGGCACGTCTGCCCATTCCGGTGGAGTGGTGTCCGATGCCTTGTTCTTCTATTTTCTGCCAGTTGCAGGGCCAGTTGTGTTCGGCTGCTATCCGGTGGAGGTATTGGTAGAACTGATTGCCGCGCTCATAACGGTTGCATCCCTGTGCTTCGGCTTCGGGAGTCTTCCTTAAATATGATTCACGGATGGTATCTCCCGTAGCCAGTTGGAGGATAATCGGTTTGGCAAGATACTTCCTGATTGTTTCGGGGGTGACATACGGAATGTTGCGTACTCCGTAGGGAAAATCTAGCGAAGCATCGGGGAAAGTGTACCATCCCGGACTGCCGATAACAGCTTTCTCCACATACGGGCTGTCATGGAAAAGCATGAAACGCTGCACAAACTGCCCTCCGGCTGAGTGACCGTAAATCATATATCCTTTCCGTTCACTACCTGAAGATTGGCGGACGTACTCGAAGATTTTATCAACCAGTGCCGGAGTTCGCTTTTCAGCCGGACGTATCGTATGATCCTTGTCGTCCATGACACCGATTTCCTGATAATCGGGTAAAGGAAACCTTTCCAAATCGAAGTGAGGAATGAAGACCATGAATTTATGCTTCTCTGCCTCCTGCTTCCAGGCTTTGAGTAGATAAGTGTAACCGCGGTCGGCACCTTCGAAGACAAAAACAATGGGCATACGGCGCACATCGCCCGAAGCCGGAATGTAGTAGTGCACATCTACCGGACGGTCGGCAAAGGGAGGATAGTCTTTGTAGGTGAACTTGCCTTCACCTACGGGAAGCACGGAGGCGGCACGGAGTCCGGTGCCCAGAAAAACAATAGCAAGAAGTAGAATTAATCTTTTCATTCTTCATACCTCCCTTTTTTAATGACTTCCTTGTCTTTTAGGACGAGTTTGCCGCGTGCTATGACGTGCGTCAGTTGAAGTTCGGAATCAAGGAAACAAAGGTCGGCATCGAAACCGGCGGCTATTCTGCCTTTGGTGCGCAGTTTGAGGTTGCGTGCCGGATTGCTGGTGATAAGGGTCAGTGCCTGTTCCAGAGGCAGAAGTCCTTCTTTTACGAGCAATGTCATCTCCTGCAAGTTGAGGTGCAGGGGAGCGGGGCGATAGGTCGTTTCTCCTGTTTCGGGATTGGTGCGGCGCACTCCGCCACGGCCGTCACTGGAGAAGGTGATGCGGTCGAGGGGCACGTGGGCTTCGAGGGCTTTCATGACGCAGCGGTGGGGAGCGTCGAATTTGGTTCCTCCGGTGGATAAATCTACCATGCCACCCATGCAGGCAAATTCTACGGCTTGCTGGAATAAGGCTTCCGTGCGTATCAGGTGGGTGGGCGAGAGGTAGGAAATCAGTGTGGGATACTTGCGGGCGATATCCAGCAACGGAGCGATACCATCGGGCAAGGCTCCCAGATGAATATGTAGGATACCTCCTTTGCCGGAAGTGAAACCGCCGAGGCGTACCTGGTTGATGAGGCGCAGTATCTCCAGTTCGGTGGGGAAAGCGCTGCGGTCGTCACTCATGGCGAGTTTGCAACCGATCACTTTATCGATGAAGATGAGATCGTCGGCTACGCAGGACATCAGTGTTTTGGGAGGCAATCCGTAGAAACTGGTAAGCATGTAGGCACTGAGGCCGTCGTCTTCCAGGGCTTTGGTTTTGGCGTAAAGGGTGGTCAGTTCTTTTACGAAACCGTCCGTGCCGAGTAGCCCTACCACGGTGGTGGTTCCACAAGCCACCAGTTCGCTCATGGAGACGTCGGGGACTAAGGAAGCATAGCCGGTTTGTCCGCCGCCACCGGTGATGTGGACGTGCTGGTCGATAAAGCCGGGGGTGACGGCACATCCGCCGGCGTCTATGGTATTCAACGGGATACCGGTCAATTCTATCTTCCGGTCTATGAAGGCTATTTTGTCATCTGCCAGTAGAACGTCGTTCATGCCGAGATGCTCCGGAGAGTATAAGTTTGCATTTTTAATGAGTGTGAACATGATTCGGAGTTGTTTTATAGTGTTATGAAATGATCAGCTATCAGGAACAGGATGCTGCCTATAAGGGGCAGGGTGTTTCTCTTTGCCAGTTCAATGGGCGATACACCCGCCACACCGGCAATGGCGACAATGATTCCCGCTATGGGAGATGCGGCACGCCCCATGCTGGCGGATAACTGCAAGGGAAGCACGAGGGAATAGGCAGGCATACCCAACTGTCCGGCAATTCCGGGCAGCAACGGGCCGAACGAGAAGAAAGCCGCGTTTCCGCTTCCCATCAGCATGGCCGCACAGAAGATTATCAGGGCGAAGACTGCTGCGATGGCAATGCCGGAAAGTCCTATATGCGTGGAGTAATCTACCAGTGAGTCGATGAAGCCGAGGCTAATCAGTCCTTTGGAGAATATCTCGGAGGCAACAATCAGTGTCACGACACTTCCGAAGACATTTCCCATCCCTTTCCAGAAGCTGGAGAAGGCGTCAAAGGTTTTTCGTATATTGCGTGTGTGGTAACCTACGAATACGAGTGAGACAAAGAGGGAAAATAGCATGGCGGTCGTTGTATTGAGCGTTATGGGAGGCTGGAACAGGCCCACATAGGGCGAAAATACAATGAGAAGCGCAAGCGGAAGTATGGGGAGCAAGGCGAATATCAATGGAATATCCGGTTTGGCAGAGGTCTGCGGGACTTCTGCTGTTTCACTATTTTCCGTACTCTGCCTGGAGGCTTCTTTTTTATCGAAATACCTATTGTTGAAGTAAAACAGGGTCATGACTACCAAGGTGGTAGGGATAACCAACGGGAGTTGGTGGGTAATGAAATAAGCTACGTTGGTCTGGTCGATAAGTTCGGCGGCAAGGGCTGTGTTTGCCGAGCCGGGGCCCTGGTCGAACAGCGTTGCGGCGGCAATGACGGATAATGCGGTGAGGCGGCTTACTCCCAATCCGATGAGGACGGGGTAAACGGAAGCGACAAGCAAGAGTCCTAATCCGGCTGCCGAGGGGGTAGTGATAAAGAGCAACTGGCCAATGGGAATGGTGACGGTAGCTGCCAGGTAGGGATAACGGCGAAAGAAACCCAACGGTTTCATGGAGATGTGCACCAGGGCATTGGTGGCTTTTATGTGATTCATAAAGGCTACATAGCCGCCGATGGTCATAATCATCAGTCCTGCGCGGGACAGGTTGCCGATGAATGTTTCTTCTACCACTTTCACCAAATCGAAAACAACGCTGCCGGTGGATTTATCCGGAATGATGGGTTGGACATTGAGAATGAGGGCGAATGTCAACATCACAAGTCCGGCCAGCATCAAAACTCCTTGCGGGTTCAGTTTCCGGTAGAGGTAAATAGCGGTGACGGTGGTCACCAATATACAGAGGAGGAAGGCTACGACTGACATAATCTGATTGGTTCTGGATTATAATTTGTTTTTTGAAGAGTGATCGGGGATGGGACAGGAATGAATTAAATGAAGTGTCTCAATGCTCCTCCTTTTGAGAGGAGGAGAATTGGGATAGCACTATTTAATCATTGTTCTACTGTCTTATAAGTACCCTGGATTATTCTCCAACTGGCGACCTGTATTGGAATCAATGAACTCTTGCGGAATCGGGAACAACACAGGCGTATCATACGAATTCATGCCTCGTGCATCGCGTCCTGCAATCTCATTCAATTGTCGCATACGGCGTTTGAAGTAATTGTTCACATCACGTTCATCTCCACCTTTCTCCTGACTTACGCGAATCAGGGTGTGGCGGCGTTCTTCTTCGGAAAGAAGTTCACGGCTACGTTCGTCCAGAATGAAATCTACGCCGCCTGCGGTGAGTTCAGTTTCTGTGATGCTGACGGCATTGGAACGATTGCGTACCTTGTTAATCCATTTGATGGCTTCACCTGCCTGGTTGTTTTTCAGCAGGGCTTCCGCATAAAGCAAGTACGTGTCGGCGAGGCGGAGATAAACAATATCCTGATAACATCCATCTTTGTCACCATTTGCCAGCAACGGTGCCACGTAATCCCATTTGCGGGTAGTGGGCCAGTTATACTTCTTGATGGTTGTCTTATTATCATCCAGCATAGCGGCGGTTACAGTGGTGTCTACCACCATCTTACCGTTGTTAAGGAATTCCGTAATCTTGCCGTCGGCACCCTTCTCGTTAATAGTCCATACCACTGCATAATCGGATACACGGTCGTCCTGAGTTCCCTGATCTTTATAGTTGTAGAGACGGAAAGCACCCCTTGAAGGCACACAACGTCCGGCACCTTTACCACCGTTGTTTATCCAGAACACCTGAGGCCAAGTAGCTGCACCGCTTGTATAGTCGGGATCGTACTTGTTGCTCTTGTTGATGACGCCGTCGTTGGAGTAATAGTTCTTATATGTACTCTTCATATAAACCTCGGCTGTACCGAAAGCACTGTTTTCCGGTTCCGTGTTGACAAAAGCGTATAAAACCTCCGTGTTTCCGTCCGCATACATCGGTGGGCGGAATACGTCGATGAACGGACAGCCCGGATTGGCGGAGTTCTTGCCGAAACGGTTAGTTATCAAACTGTATTCAGAACCTTCTGCCAGTGGCTTTAAAACTTCGACTGCCTTGGAGGGCTGGTCCATTGCCAGATATAGTTCACCCAGATAATGGCGTGCCATGGCTCCTGAAATCTTGCTGTTGTTTTCTTCACGCAACGGTAAATTGTTCATGGCGAAAGCAAAGTCCTGTTCCATGACTTCACGGATGGATTCTACGGAGTTGCGCTCCCAGTCGTTACGGTAGTTCATACCTGTAATTTCTTCGGTGGACAAAGGTACGGCACCGAATGAATACGTCAGATGACGGTAAGCCCATGCGCGGAAGAAGCGGGCCTGTGCGATGATCTTATTCTTGTGGGCGGCAGCTTCGGTTTCGGTTCCTTTCCAGTCGATGCCACTGCCTTCGGCACGTGAAATCACCATGTTTGCCGTGTTGATGATGCGGTAACACCATTGGAAGATGTTCTGGAATATCTGCAAGTCCGTCTGGTTGATTTGAGACGGATAGTACATGTATTTAAAGTCGCTGTGTGAGTTATTACTCCATGAATTGTCCACACCGCAACCCCATGCAGAGTGCAGAACGAGCGGCAGACCGCCACCGAGTGCATCGGCACGGCGGTATTCGTTACGCATCATTCCATAGAGGCTAGTTACCATGGATTGGAACCCGCTGTAATCTACTAACAGATTTTCAGGGTAGAGTGAAGCACGCGGATCTTCTTCCAGGAAGCTGGATTCATTGCATCCGGTCATGCAGAGCACGAGTAGTGCTATCAGTGTATATTTTAGCTTTTTCATACTGTTTCTCTTTGTTTTAGCGGTTTATAAATCAAGTTTCAGACCGAATGTGAATGAACGTACCTGCGGAGTGGACTGTTGGTCGCTGATAAATTCCGGGTCGAGGCCGGTCCAGCTTGTCCAGGTTGCCAGGTTCTTGATGTTCATATATACTTCGAGGCGGTTCAGGGAAATCTTCTTTAACCAACGCTGAGGAACACGGTAGGCCAGTGTGACATCCTGCACACGGAGGAAGTCGGTCTTTTCGTAGAAACCTGCGCTCATCGGGTTTACAGAAGTATCCAGTGAGTTCTTCGGGTACTTGTTGGTAGGATTCTCCGGTGTCCAGAAGTCTACCATGAGGCGGTTCTGGCGATAGGAGTTGTGAGATACGTCGTAAAGCCAATTATTGGCTGTCTGTCCCAGTTGGGCATTGAGGAATACGCTCAGACTGACATTCTTGTAGCGGAAAGTATTCGTCATACCCATTGTTACTTTAGGGATTGCCGAGCCGATGATTTCCTTGTCTGCCGGGGTGATGTCGTTCACACCATCCTTGTCATGGTACTTCATATATCCGGGGATGGAGTAGCGATAGTTCGGGTCTTGCTGTCCGTTCGGATTAGACGGGTCGGTGATCTGCCAGATACCGATGAAGCGGTAGTCATAGTTCACGCTGATGGGCTGGCCGATGAACCATCTGGAACCAATGTCATCCATGGGGTTGCCGTTGGCATCGTAGAGACCTACATTCACGATCTTTGTCTTGTAGTGCGACAGGTTGAAGGTAGTGGACCAGTCGAAATCTTTCTTGGCAATGTTGTTGGAAGTAATCTGCAACTCTAAACCGCGGTTCTTGGTCTCACCGATATTCTCGGTAATGTTTCCCGTACCGTTGATGGTGGGGATGGAGCGATTTAGCAACAGGTCGCTTGTCTTCGACCAGTACATGTCGAATGTTCCCTGAATACGTCCGTTCCACAGTTGGAAGTCGATACCGGTATTGATGGATTGCGTAGTTTCCCATCCCAGCGAAGGAGAAGCCAGCTTGGAAGGATAGAAACCGTAGTTTGGGGTATGGTCGTCTTTCAGGTAATTGAAGGTGGAAAGGTCAGGCAATGTAGTGTAGGCGCCTACCGCTTCGTTACCGTTCTTACCCCATGACAGACGGTATTTCAGGTTGCTCACCACTTTTGCCAACGGGCTTGCCTGGAAGAAATGTTCATTGGAAATGTTCCAACCGATAGCCATGGAGGGGAATACACCGAACTTGGATTGGCTGCCGAATGCGGAGTAACCGTCACGGCGTGCAGTCAGTGTCAACAAGTAACGGCTGTCGTATGAGTAGTTCAGACGTGCCATCTGAGAGATATGGTTTTGCTTGGTATAGCTGGAACTGCCGGACATGGTGGCGGCTTTGGAAATCTGGTAATAGTACATCACGTCGTTCGGAAAGTCTTTGCCTTCCATTCCGTTGCCTTCTTTCTCGTAGCTTTGTGCAGAATACAGACCGGTGAAGAAGATGCGGTGCTTGCCGAATTCACGGGTATAGGTGATGATGTTTTCCAGAATCCACTCTTGTGAATGCCAGTCGTCGGTGTTCAGAATACCGTTGGAGCGTGCGCCGTAGTAAGTATCCATTCCCTGATACTGTTTCCAACTACTGTTTTGGTACGTATAGCCGGTATTGAGCTTATAGCTGAGTCCGGGGACGAACGGCAACTTTATTTCTACCACGTTGTTGGTGATGACTTTAGAGCGTATGTCGTTGCTCTTGTTGTTGAGGCTACTTAAAGGGTTTACAGAGAAAGCTTCGCTGGAATCTTCCCAGGCGGCGGAACGGATGTTGCCTTCTTCGTCATAAGCTTCTGCCAGGGGATTCATGCGGAATGCTCTGGAGAAAGAAGCACTGCTGCCACTTCGGTCGTAGCGTCCCAACTGGGTGCTGGTAGAGAACTTAAACCAGGAAGTGAACTCCTGATCGAGGTTGAAACGGATGTTGTAGCGTTTGAATTGGTTGCCTACGGCAGTACCTTTCACATCGGTATAGTTCAGTGAGACAAAATAGTTGGTCTTGTTGACGCCACCACGGAAAGAAATATTGTGCTGCTGCTTGAAACCGGTGCGGGTTGCCAGATCCAGCCAGTCGGTATCCATGCCGGCTTCGTGCATACGCAATTCTGTGGCGGTCATAGATCCCATCCACGGTTCGGGATTGCTTTCAGTGGGCGGGGTGGTATTGGCATCTTTCAATGCTTCCGTCTTATACTTCCAGAATTCAGCTCCATTCATGAGGTTGGGGAAGTTGATGGGATTGTCAATGGTGATGTAGGTGTCGTAGGATACGGTCAGTTTGCCTTTTTCACCTCTCTTGGAGCTGATGAGGATGACACCGTTCGAACCGCGGGCACCATAGATGGCAGCCGAAGAAGCATCTTTCAATACTTCAATGGATTCGATGTCGTTCGGATTGATTTCGGACCAGGGACCATCAAAGGGAATACCGTCCAGAATAACCAGTGGTTTGTTGTCTGCCGTGATGGAGTTCTCGCCGCGGATGCGGGTCTTGGTGGAAGAGCCTTCCGCATTGGTTCCGGTCACTGAGATATTCAGGCCCGGTACAGCACCTTGCAAAGATTGGATGATGTTGGTCTGCGGGCGATTTTCCAGTGTTTTGGTATTTACGGAAGCAACTGCACCTGTCATATCCGACTTGCGCTGCACACCATAACCTACCACTACTACCTCATCCAGCATCTTAGTGTCTTCCTTCAGGATAATGCTGACGGGTTTCGTGCCGTTGACTTTCACATCCTGGTTCAGATAGCCGATAAAAGAGATTTCAAGAGTGGCGCCATTCTGTACATTCGCCAATGAAAAGTCTCCTTCTACATTGGTGACACTTCCTGTACCAGTGCCTTTCACAATGACATTAGCTCCGATGATGGGTTCTCCCTTTTCATCTTTCACGTTTCCGGTGACTGTGACTTGCTGTTGTGCAAATGCATTTACCGAAATGAACAGTAACAAAGCGCAGCAGGCAAGAATGAGTCTGCATGAGCGTGTTTCTTTTCTTTTGTTCTTCATGATTCGTTTAATAGTTATCATAAGATTTTAGTTTGGATCTCTGTGGCAAAGGTATGCGCAATAAGGGTCGCTTACTCTGCGAGGTAAACAGGCGAAGTAAACTGTTAAAACTGATAAGTGTTTGATTATTAGTGCTGTTTTCTGAAAATGAGAGGCTCGGAAGTAAACTCTTTGAGTGGAATCGGTAGTAGAGAGCAGGGCTTACGCTTTGTATTTTCCGAGCTTTTTCACTGCATTTATAAAATCTTCTTTCGGGATAATGGATTTATTCCGGGTGCGAAGCCGGTTGTTATAAACCGTTTGTGCGGAACAATGGAGGAAGTCCGCTATCTTCACGCTGTCTGTGATGCCGAGTCTTATCAAGGCATGTATGCGCAGTTCGGTATTAAGTAGTTCGCCTTCTTTCAGTTCGATGCGCTCTTCGGGTAGCAGTAAGGCGTTGAAGTCACTTACAAAATCGGGATAGAGATGCAGGAAGATGGTATCGAAATTCTGGTAGAACTCTTTCAGTTCGTTGGAGGCTGTTGCGGAAGAGTCCGTCATTGCTTTTACATCTTCTATCTGGCCTACTTTCAGTTTCCGGTTGATGTTCTTGCGAAACTCTTCCAGCTTGCTGATGTAGGTGGAACAGATGTTGAATACATAGCCGATATATTCTTCTTTTACGTAATTAGATTCCCGCAACTGGTCGTTGACTTCCTGTAATTGCGTATTCAAGTCTTTCAGTTGCATGTTTACTTCTTCCAGGCGTTGATGTGCTGTAGAGAGGGCATCCATATTGACGGACAGCTTCTGGTTTGTACTGTCTAACTTCAAGTTGGCCTCTTTTAGCCGACGCATTTGCTTGCGGATGAACAGGAAGGCGCCGATCAGTACGAGGAATAAGAAACTGACGGCA
>ENA-UOIY01003189-UOIY01003189.1-human-gut-metagenome-genome-assembly--contig:-P114-NODE-3189-length-10690-cov-7.001693_pt1 | contig 10690 bp, 10 predicted proteins | sample MGYA00242335_ERZ723882 | MGnify/ENA metagenome assembly ERZ723882
CACCCCAATAAATTCTATAGGATTTTTAAAAACCCCAACGAATTATATAGAACCAAATAATTGAGACTAAAAGGTGGTTTTAAAGCCACCTTTTCAATTACCTTGAAATAAAAATAATAAAATGATATACTAAATAAGCAAAGAAGGTGAATTTATGACAATAAATGACTTTGAAATAGTAAATGATGAAATAAAAAAATACTATGGTACTGATAAAGTTTTAGAATTACCTAAAAGTATCAAATCAATAGGTGTTGAGGCATTTAAAAATTGTTTTGATATTGAAAAAATTATTTTAAACGAAGGTATTAAAAAAATTGATAAACAAGCCTTTGTAAATTGCGCAAATTTAAAAAGCGTAAATATTCCCAATTCTTTAACTGATATTGATCCAACAGCATTTATGTATGCAAATAATATAATAGAATTTATCGTATCGGATGATAACCAATATTATAAAGCTATAAAGGGAAGCTTGTATTCAGAAGACGAATCAGTTTTATTATTCTATGCCAACGGTTTAACAAAAACTAGTTTTACAGTTCCCAACTCAGTATATTACATTAGAGATTACGCCTTTTTTGCCAATAAAACTTTAAAAAAAGTAATCATTGGTTCTAACACCAAATGGATTGGTAATTATGCTTTTTGCGAATCTAAACTTGAAAGTGTAAAATTGTCAAAATGGTTAAGTACAATCTGTACAGGTAGTTTTCAATTTACCAACTTGAAAAAAATTGAGATACCTTGTAATGTAACAAGTATTTGTGAAAATGCATTTTTACAGTGCCCCGCAAAGAAAATTTTTTTACCAAGTACTTTGCTAAGTGTTGCGACAGGAGGATTGATGGTATCAGAAGTTCCAACCATAGTTTTTAGTGGTGATAAAGAAAACTGGGATTTAATTACTCTTTACGACAATGCAATTGTACCTAATGCTAGTGTAAAGATAATTGGTAGAAAAAACAAATGGAGTGAAAAAGAACTAAAAATCTATCAACAAGAAAATAATATTGAAACTAATGCCAAAAAACAACTTAAGGATTTTGTTATTGAAGAAGGTATTCTTAAAGAATATCGTGGTAGTGAAACGACAATATATCTACCTCACACGATAACGAAAATATCAAGTGAATTTAAATGCAAAAATAAAGATGAATTAAAGAAAATAGTTTGTTCTAATTCGATTTATGAAATTGAAAGGAATGCTTTAAGAGGATATCAAGGTTTAGAAAATATTGTATTACCTGAAAATCTATTGATAATTGGTCCTTATGCTTTAACCGATTGTCAAAGCTTGAGAGGAATCTCAATAAATGAATCGATAAGATATATTGCGGAGAGCTTTACAGGATACCGTTGTTACAGACTTAATAGCCTAGTAGTAGATCCTAGAAATCATAGATATCTTAGTAAAAATGATATTATATATACCAAAGATGGCAAAAAGGTAATAGCCTACGCAACAGGTAAAAATGCAAAAGAAATCAAATTGATTTCTAAAGTTGTTAGAATTTGCCCTTATGTTTTTAAAAATGTTGAATGCTTAGAAGCAATCGTACTACCAAATAGTGTTGAATCAATTGGGGTAGCAGCATTTTCTGAATGTAAAAAACTTCGCTATGTAAAGTTATCAAAAAAATTACGAATAATTGAACCATATGCATTTAGTAGTTGCTATAATATAGAAAAAATTGAATTACCATCTTCACTAGAATATATTGATGCGAAAGCTTTTGATGTTTGTACAAAACTAACTTCAGTAGTATATTTGGGAAGTAAAGAAGAATGGCAAAATCATCCCGAATTTACTGATGCAATTCCTCAACAAGCCACAATAACATTTAAAAAGAATAAATAAAAAAAATAGCCTTTTATGAAACTATAAGAAAACATTATAGTTAATTAAAAGGCTTTTAAACTATCTATATATAAAAATTGTAAAAAAATTAATTTTGTGCTATAATTAATAAAAAAGGAGGTATTTTCTATGATTGCAAAAATAGTTGTTAATGTTTCATCAAGTAATGTAGATCAGACATATGATTATAAAATACCTTCCGAAATGGTTTCTTTCGCAAAAGTTGGTTCACGCGTAAAGGTAGGATTTGGTCTATCAGACCGAGTTGTTATGGGCTTCATTATGGAACTTCGTGATGAACCTACCTATGAAGGTTCTTTAAAAGATGTAATTGAAGTTGTTGATTATGAACCAGTATTAACAAAAATGCAATTAGAACTTGCAGAAAAAATTAGAGATGATGCGATATGTCCACTAATTAGAATATTAAATCAAATGATTCCTAATGCTTTAGTATTGAAAACTACAAAATATTTAACTATCAAAAACTATCAAGCAGTGGATGCTAGTATTGCTCAATTATTCAAAGATAATGAAAAAATACCATATCAAAATAGCTTAAAATCGTATGATAGCAAAATTGCCAAAGAAGTTGCAAATAATAATATCGAAGTATCATATCAAGCAAATCAGCTTTGTACTGATCACTATGTTAAAAAATATTTAATAAATCCCACTAATGCATATAAATATATTAACGATTTACGCAGTAAAAAACAAAAGAATTTAATTTTAAATCTCCAAAATGAAATAGCATTGACAATGGATGAAATAGTTGAAAAATATGGAACTTCGAGGGCTATTGTTTTAGCATTAGTAAAAAATGGCTATCTTGATGTAATAAATGAAGTAGCTTCAAGAATTAAAATAAGAGAAATTCCTATTGATAAAAAAATTAGGCAATCAAAGGATGAAACAGTAGTACAATTACTTAATTCTCTTGACACCGCTAATAAACCTATTTTATTTATCCCAAAAGATAATACCCAACAAATAGATAGCATAATCCAAATTATTAATAAGTATCAAAAAAAACAACAAAATGTTTTGATTATTACCCCAGAGATTTTGAGTAGTTACCAAATTGAAAATATAATTAGAAAGAAAACTGGACTTAGTATAGCACCTATTAATTCAAAATTATCGGATGGTGAATATTACGACTATTATAAGGAAATAAAAAAAGGTAACTATCCAGTTGTAGTTACAACTCCAGTAGGGGCGTTATTACCATACAATAATATTGGTGCTATTATAATGCTAAATACCGATAGTGACAATTACTATAATGATCAAAGCCCTAGATATAATTTAAAGAAAGTAATGATAGATTATGCTTCGCTACTTGGTTCTCAAGTAATTTTAACTTCATTTGCGCCAAACATTACTGATTATAGTTATGGGCTCAAAAATTATTATCAAATAATTGAAAGCATAGAAAGAAAAGAATTACCAGTAGTTCATGTTGTTGATTTAAAACAAGAATTACGAAATGGAAATAATTCACCAATTTCTCAAAAATTACTTATTGAAATTTTAAAAGCTAAAAAAGCGAACAAAGTATCAATTCTAATTGTTAACAATAAAAGTTATAGTTCTTATGTTATGTGTAGAAGCTGTGGAAAAACTATTACTTGTCCTAGATGTAATATATCTTTACAATATAACAAAAAAAATAACTTATTAATTTGTCCAGCGTGCTCATATCGAGTAGCTTTTACAAATGAGTGTCCAACATGCTCAAGCAAAGAATTAAAATTTGGTGGTTTTGGAATGGAACAAATTAATGAAGAATTAAACACTAATTATCCATCAATTCGTACCGCAATCCTAAATGAATCCAATTATGATGATTATTATCAAATTATGCTAGGTTTGGAAGAAGAAACAATTGATGTAATCATTACAAACAGTGTTTTAGCTAATAAAATTGATAGTGATAGAATTGGTATGGTAGGAATTATAAATCTTGATAGTGTTGCAAAAATACCAACCTATGATGCAAACGAAAGAGCATATGAAATGTTGACATATGCTAAAGAGTGTCTAAATTCTTCTGAAGATAGTTTAGTTATTCAAGCCTATAGTTTAGATGAAATATATTTAAAGACTTTCTTGTTAAATGACTATCATGCTTTTATTAAAGAAGAGTTGAGTGTAAGAAAAATTTTAAAGAATGAACCTTTTTATTACATAAATAGAATTTTTATTAAAGCAAAGTATGATTTAATGTATAAGGAAGCAAATGAAATAAAAAAATATTTACAATCAATGTTAGGAAAAGAAGTATATGTAATAGGACCTACATATAATCATCAACATCAAATGGTTCAAATAATTGTTAAACATCGCATCAATGATATTGGTGAAATTTATAAAAAAATATATGAAAAATATCAAACAACAACTGTAACGATAATTATTGATCGTTATCCTAAATATATTTAGAGGTGATAAAATGTTAAGAATTGTATTTATGGGAACACCTGAATTCAGTGTGCCAATTTTAGAAGCTTTAATTGAAAAATATGAGGTTATAGGGGTAGTAACCCAACCAGATAAATGCGTTGGTAGAAAAAAAGAATTAGTGGCATCACCTGTTAAACAATGTGCACTAGCTCATAATATTAAAGTATTTCAACCAGAAAAGATTAGAAAAGAATATGAAGATATTGTTGCATTAAATCCTGATTTAATTGTTACTGCCGCATATGGACAACTAGTAGGCATGAAATTACTTAATGCACCAAAATATAGATCAATTAATGTGCATGCTTCATTACTACCAAAATATCGTGGTGGTGCACCAATCCATCAAGCAATTAAAAATGGCGATAAAGAAACGGGAATTACCATTATGTATATGGAAAAAGAAATGGATGCTGGAGATATTCTTGGTGTAAGAAAAGTAAAAATTGAAGATAGTGATACTTGTGGAAGTATGTTTAATAAACTATCTTTAGTTGGAAGAGATTTATTACTTGAAACAATTGATAAATTAGTAGAAGGAAAAATCACCCCAATAAAACAAAATGAAAATGAGGCTACATTTGCCTACAATGTAACAAAAGAAGAAGAATTAATAGATTTTAATGAAGAAACGGCTACTGATGTATTTAATCATGTACGTGCATATAATCCTAATCCCGTTGCTCATATGCTATTAAAGGGTGAGCCATTGAAAATTTATGAAACTAGAGTTTATGATTATAAACATAACTATGAACCAGGAAAGATATTTGTTATGAATAAGAATCATGTTTATGTTGCATGTAAAGATAATACAACAATCGAATTATTAACTGTTCAACCAGTTGGTAAAAAACCGATGCCCGCAAGTGATTTTGCAAATGGCGCATTAAGAAAATATTTATAAGGAGATTACTATGTCAAAACCAAAGTTATATTACTCAAGAGAAGAAATGCAAAAATTAAATACTGATAAGTTGTTAGAACGTGGCGTTACAATCGAAGAAATTGCGAAAATTGCGTATAAACAACAATATCGATATAATAAAGATATAAAAATGGAAGATTGTATTGAAAGTGTTGAAAAAATATTATCATTAAGAGATATTTTTCATTTAGTACAACTAGGAGCAGAAATTGATAGATTGACTGAAGAACATGCTTTTAGAGGACCAATTCAAACAATAATGGAAAATGATTTAGGAGTTTTTGGTGTTGATGAAATATTTGGTTTAGATATTGCAAGATTATATGGTGCAATCGGTCAAACTAATTTTGGTGATATTGATGTTAATAAACCAGGAATAGTTGCTAAATTAAATGAGGAAGGTAAATCGGGTTCACCGGCTTGTCATACTTTTTTAGATGATATCGTTGGCGCAATAGCTGCTGCAGCGTCTACAAGAGTAGCGCAAATATGGTCTGAAGAAGAAGCTCAAAAAGAAAAATAGATAATGGAATCAATTAAAGAAATATTTAAAATTGGTCATGGACCATCTAGTTCACATACGATGGGACCGTGCTTTGCAAGTGAAGAATTTATTAAAAGGTATCCTAATGCGACAAAGTATAAGTGTACGTTATTTGGGTCACTTGCAATGACTGGTAAAGGACACTTAACCGACTATATAATAAGGAAGACTTTTAGTCCTAAAGAATGTGAAATTGTTTTTAATTATGACAAAGTATATAGTTATCATCCCAATGCAATGCTATTTGAAGTTTTTTCTGAAAACCGAAAAGAAGGAGAATGGTTAGTTTTTAGCGTTGGGGGTGGAAGCTTAAAGGAAGAAAATGAGGATCGTGGTAAATCTAAGAACGAAATTTATCCTCACAAATCAATGAATGAAATATTGGCATATTGCAAATCTGAAAACTTAACAATACCAGAATACGTTAAACGTTTTGAAAAAGATATTGATTCATATTTAGTTAAGGTTTTAGAACAAATGCATATTACATTAAACAATGGATTATCGTCCGAAGGTTATTTACCTGGTAGACTTCACGTAAAGAAAAAAGCCAAAGAATTTTATCAAAAGTATCTATCTAATCCAACTAGAGAATCACTAGTATATGCGTATGCACTAGCAAATAGTGAAGAAAATGCTTCTGGAAATATTGTTGTAACTGCACCAACTTGTGGTTCATGTGCAGTTGTTCCAGCCGTTTTATTGAGCTTTCAAAAAAATAACAATGTCAGTGATGAAAAAATAATTGAAGCATTAATGGTTGCGGGAATAATCGGCAATATTGTAAAAACTAATGCTTCTATATCAGGAGCGGAGGTAGGATGTCAAGGCGAAATTGGTGTTGCATGTTCAATGGCATCAGCTGCCCTAACATATTTAGAAAATGGCGATAATTATGATATTGAATATGCGGGAGAAGTAGCGCTTGAACATCATCTTGGAATGACTTGTGATCCAGTAGATGGTATGGTTCAAATTCCTTGCATAGAAAGAAATGCAGTTGCGGCAATGCAAGCATACAATGTTGCAAGCTATGTTAAACTTGCTGGCCACAATCATAACATTACACTTGATAGTGTTATACAAGTTATGAATGAAACAGGCAAAGATATGCACACAAAATATCGAGAAACATCAACAGGTGGACTTGCCATCCATAAAAGAGGATAACATGGAACAAAATGAACAATTATATAAAGAAATAAAAAATAACGCCCGTTTTACAGTAGAATGTTTAAGCCTTAATCATGAAGGACAAGGTGTATGTAAAATAACTGGCATTAAAGATGGTGAATTATTTGAAAACTATCCCATTTTCGTAGATGAACTATTAAAAGGTGAAAGAGGCATAATTGAAATAACTAAAGTATCAAAAACATATGGTTATGCCAAAATAGTTACTTTATTTAAAGAAACAAAGTCTAGTGACCATGTTGTGCCCAAATGTTTACTATCAAAAGAATGTGGCGGTTGTAATTTAATGCATATGAGTTATGACTTACAATTACGATTTAAACAACAAATGGTAAAAGAAACTATGGAAAAGATTGGTAAATTAAATGATGTGAACGTATTACCAACAATAGGAATGGATGTACCATATGAATATCGTAATAAAGTACAAGTGCCATTTAGAAAAAAAGGATTTAAAACAATATGTGGTTTCTTTAAAAGAGATTCTCATAATGTTGTTCCATTTTCTAATTGCTTAATCCAACCTGAAATTTCTAGTCAAATTATTAATTTTACACGAAATCTTTGTAATGAATATAAAGTGACTGGATACAATGAACTAGATAATAGTGGCTTAATAAGACATGTATTAGTTCGAACAAATAGTGATTTGTCACAAATAATGGTGGTACTTGTTTTAACAAGTAGAGAACTACCAAATGAAGAAAGCATTGTAAAAAAACTAATTACAAGATATCCTAACATCAAGTCAATCGTTAAAAATATTAATAATGTAAAAGGTAATACTATTTTAGGTGATGAAGTAATTACTATTTATGGAAGTGATACTATTACAGATGAACTTTGTGGTTTAAAATTTAATATTGGCCCCAAATCATTTTATCAAGTAAACCACCAACAAACAGAAAAACTATATCAAAAGGTCGTAGAACTTGCAACATTAAAAGATACTGATACAGTAATAGATGCTTATTGTGGAATAGGAACAATTGGACTTATTGCCTCAAAGCATGTAAAAGAAGTTTATAGCGTTGAAATTATCAATGAAGCAATAAAAAATGCTAAAATAAACGCAAAAGTAAATAAAATAAAGAACATAACTTTTGTATGCAACAAAGCTGAAAATCAAATAAAATTATGGCAAAAATCAGGCATAAAAGCAGATGTCATAATTGTTGATCCACCTAGAAAAGGGTGTGACAAAAGTTTACTGGAAACTATTGATGAAATGCGAATACCTAAGATTGTGTATGTTTCATGTGATCCCGCAACCCTTGCTAGAGACTTATGTAGCTTAAAAGAGAAAGGTTATTATATTAATAATATTCAACCTGTTGACATGTTTCCACAAACATCAAACGTTGAGTGTGTAGTTTGTCTTGAAAGAAGATAGAATAAAAGGCTGCCATCATAATATTTAAAGAAGTAAATTAAATGCAACTCAATTAAAAAATCGACATATACGATAATGATGCAGGAATAAAAATTTTTTCGACTAGATAGAATTAATTATTTGTAATTCTGCTATGATAAAGATAAATTATTTAATCGTAGGTACATACGGATTCAGAAGAATTGAGTCAGTGAGAGAAGAAACTATTTGCATTTATATTTTTTGAAGGATAAAATGAATTCGATTGAAAAAAATATTGTAAAACTTTTTTTAGAAATAAGTGTACCAAATGAATTTTTAAATTCACCTGATAAGATTTTGTTTGATGAATTTTTAAAGGGTAAATGCACTATATTCTTAAAAAGCTCTAAAATTGATAATGATACATTTTTAAAAATAGTATCTCTCAAGAATCAATTAACTAAAGATATTAATTATCAAAATAATGAGAATGTAATTTATTTCGATTTTATGAGATTAGTAATTTCTATTATAAAACAATTTCAAAAAACTAGTATACCTTCAGTGTATAAATTGGATGATACTGATAATATATTATATATTGAACATGTTGATTTTGATTTGTGTAATATACTTTTAAAAAATAAAAAAATGAACATAGAATATGTTCAAAGCGAATTTAAAGAGTATGCAAAGTTTTTAGAACAATTAGATATTTCAAGTTATGATAACGATGCAAAAAAGTATTTGGTGCTATTAACAGAAGTAATTAATACATTTTTAAGAAACAATTTATTGTAATATCAACTTGTAGAAATGAAGTTGTCTTGATGATAGATGTTTACACTTTGTTAGAATAAAAAAGATAATTTGTTGAAAGGTATTTGAAAAGCATATGAAATCATTTTCTTTAAAAAACATTACATTTACTAAAGATGAAGTCATAATTAATAAAAAAAAGAAACAAATTAAATGTCCTGTTGATAACATTAAACAAATCAAGTATACTCGTATAACGTTTATTAATTTTTTGCTTGCGTATTTTAGTACTGGCTATTCGCCTGGCTGGTTCCAAATATCATTCAAAAATCGTGTTGGCAGAATATACGGTTATGTTTTTTTTGTTAAGTATTCAGATTTAAAGAAATTACCTAAAGAATTTTTAGAAAAAGTCACAATTCAGTAAATGCTTTTTATACTTGATTGGAATTTGGTTTAAAAGCTGAAAGAGAAAAACATAAAGGTAGTTGGATTGGAGGAATCTTTGTTGGTATTTATGCCGGATTTAATGGTGAAGTTTATTAATAAGAAGGTGGTTCATTGTGTTACTCAAAGTATCGAAATTGAGCAAATGGGATAAGAAACATTGGATTTTTAAATATTCAAATTCCGATTTTGATGAAATTATTAATTTAATAATTAATAATTTAGATTATGATTATATTGAATTGTTGATTTGGTCAGCTGAATTATATTTATTTAATGACATTGATTATATTCTGTTAAATGATAATAGAAAGTTTTTAACTATTAAAATTGATAAATCAAATAGTATAAAAATTTTAGAACCAAGTATTTATGATGAAATTAGACACTTTGAAATCAAAATATTTAATGAAAATAATAAATTATTTTATTTAGTAAGTGATAATTATGGTGAATATACTTCTATAAATATGGATAAAACTATTGATGAAGAAAAACTAACACAAATACTAGATAGTATCTTTATAAAAAAAGCGTAATAATGGAAATAATTTTAATAAACCATACCATTAATTAGATGCAATGATTTATGATAAAAATATATTAATTGTTTCGAAAAATTTTACAGAAACAAAATTAACACTTTTTTATGTTTTAAAGAACAATAAAAAAGTATTAATACCTTTGGTAGTTTCGACCTATCAAAAAAGGTTAAAAATATACCTTTGGTAGTCTCAACCAACGTTGAGTGTGTAGTTTGTCTTGAAAGAAGATAGGGAAAAATAGAAAATTTAGTCAATACTATCAATTTACTGATTGATGATGGTTTATTAGGAGGTTGTAAATGCTTTTAAAGAAAAAAGATACGGATTTACCAACGGAAGCAGAAAAAATTATGTTATCATATGCCGAAGGTAATATTACGGTATATGATTTTTGGAAAGAATTTTGTAATAATGATTGTTTGCAAAATTTAATATATAATGATAAAAAATTACCCGTGAAAAATAAACCATTTTTATATGAAAATATTGATTTAAAATTTTTATACCATAGGTGTGAAATTTTTAGAGTTGTGAAATGTTACTTTTTGAGAAGAAATATAAAAGTGAATTTTTATAATGTGGATGAAAT
>ENA-UOIY01003191-UOIY01003191.1-human-gut-metagenome-genome-assembly--contig:-P114-NODE-3191-length-10687-cov-5.586437_pt1 | contig 10687 bp, 4 predicted proteins | sample MGYA00242335_ERZ723882 | MGnify/ENA metagenome assembly ERZ723882
TTTTCCAAACCGCCCCGGGCGGCTGTTGCAGATATAGCCCTGTATGGAGTCCAGAACTTTGTTGGTATACGATAAAAGTCCTGTTTTGTCCACATAGATTTCAGAATTGAGAGCAACCTGAAATGCACTGTTGTCCGGATTCACAAATCTTCCCATGATTTCACTTCCTTTCCGTTTTTTGATTATACCCCGATTTTACCATTCCCCCATCCAAATAGCAACGCACACCCCTGAAAATCCCGTAAAATCGCGGAAAAGAACCGATAAAATATGCTTTCCACTCTTGACAACGCTTACAGCCCCTAGTTATAATAAGGCATGAAAAACGATGACGAAGACAGTAGTCTGCGCGTGAACGGTCTGTGGAAAGCGAGCCGGGGATGGTGGGAGTCCGGTACAAGTAGCGGCAGGTGAACATCACTTCCAAGTTGCAGTTCTGAATCTGCGTACCCGGCGCATAAAATATAGAAAACCGGAGAGCAGTGGTAAGAAGTTGCCGGTTGTTCCCCGTTACAGGAAATGCATATGATAGTATGTAACAGGTGGTTACGATAAGTACAGCTTTCGTCCTATTACAGGGCGGGAGCTTTTTCTTATTTTACGCGAGCAAATCAAACGAGAAACTTAAGTTTCAGGAGGTACAAGCATGTACAAGAAAGTTTCAACCGACATGAACTTTGTCGAGAGAGAAAAACAGGTTGAGAAGTTCTGGGAAGACAATCAGATCTTCGAAAAAAGTATGAAAGTGCGTGAAGGAAATCCGTCCTACGTGTTCTATGACGGACCGCCGACCGCAAACGGAAAACCGCACATCGGCCACGTAGAGACCCGTGTTATCAAGGATATGATCCCGAGATACCGTACCATGAAGGGTTATCAGGTGCCGAGAAAAGCAGGCTGGGATACCCACGGACTGCCGGTAGAGCTGGAAGTTGAGAAAAAACTCGGTCTGGACGGAAAAGACCAGATCGAAAAATACGGCGTAGAGCCATTCATCGAGCAGTGTAAAGAGAGCGTATGGAAATACAAGGGAATGTGGGAAGACTTCTCCCATACCGTTGGCTTCTGGGCTGATATGAAAAACCCATACGTTACGTATCATAACGATTACATCGAGTCCGAGTGGTGGGCATTAAAAGAGATCTGGAAGAAAGGTCTTCTGTACGAAGGACACAAAATCGTTCCTTACTGCCCGCGCTGCGGTACCCCGCTTTCTTCCCACGAAGTAGCGCAGGGATACAAAGATGTCAAAGAACGTTCAGCCGTTGTCCGCTTTAAAGTAAAAGGCGAGGACGCTTACATCCTGGCATGGACCACCACACCGTGGACCCTTCCGTCCAACGTTGCACTCTGCGTCAACCCGGATGAGGATTATGTAAAAGTAACAAGCAAAGGATATACCTATTATATGGCAGCTGCTCTGGTAGACACCGTTCTCGGTGAGGGCGCTGAAATCCTGGAGCATTATCAGGGTAAAGATCTCGAGTTCAAAGAGTACGAGCCGCTGTTCCCGTACGCTGAGAAGAGAATCGGAAACAAAAAAGCATACTATGTAGTCTGCGATACCTACGTAACACTGACCGATGGTACCGGTGTTGTTCATATCGCCCCTGCATTTGGTGAGGACGACTCCAAGGTCGGTCACAGATACGATCTTCCATTCGTACAGTTAGTAAACGAAAAAGGTGAGATGACCGAGGAAACTCCGTGGGCAGGCACTTTCTGCAAGAAAGCAGATATGGCCGTTCTACAGGCACTCGAGGACAAGGATCTTCTGTTTGATGCGCCGCTGTTCGAGCACAGCTACCCGCACTGCTGGAGATGCGATACTCCGCTGATCTACTATGCACGTGAGACCTGGTTCATCCGCATGACTGCAGTAAAAGAGGATCTGATCCGCAACAACAACACCATCAACTGGATTCCGGAGAGCATCGGAAAAGGACGCTTCGGCGACTGGCTGGAAAATGTTCAGGACTGGGGACTTTCCAGAAACCGTTACTGGGGAACTCCGCTTCCGGTATGGCAGTGTGAATGTGGCCATCAGGACTGCATCGGCAGTATCGAAGAGCTGAAAGAAAAAGCCGACAACTGCCCGGATGACATCGAGCTTCACCGCCCATACATCGACGCAGTGACCATCAAGTGCCCGAAATGCGGTAAAGAGATGCACCGTGTACCGGAGGTTATCGACTGCTGGTTCGATTCCGGCTCCATGCCGTTCGCACAGCATCACTATCCATTCGAGAACAAAGAAACCTTCGAGAAACAGTTCCCGGCACAGTTTATTTCCGAGGCTGTAGACCAGACACGTGGATGGTTCTACTCCCTGCTTGCAATTTCCACTCTGCTGTTCAACAAAGCACCGTACGAGAACGTTATCGTTCTTGGTCTGGTACAGGATGAGAACGGACAGAAGATGAGTAAATCCAAAGGAAATGCGGTAGATCCGTTTGACGCACTGCAGACCTACGGTGCCGATGCGATCCGCTGGTACTTCTACACCAGCAGTGCTCCGTGGCTGCCGAGCCGTTTCGCAGGCAAGACGGTCGTGGAAGGACAGAGAAAGTTCATGGGAACCCTGTGGAACACCTACGCGTTCTTTGTCCTGTATGCAAACATCGACAACTTCGATGCAACAAAATACAGTCTGGAATATGACAAACTGGCTGTTATGGATAAATGGCTGCTGTCCCGTCTGGAATCCACTGTAAAAGCAGTAGACGACAACCTGGCAAATTACCGTATCCCGGAGGCAGCAAAAGCACTGCAGTCCTTCGTGGATGATATGAGTAACTGGTATGTACGCCGCTCCCGTGAGCGTTTCTGGGCAAAAGGCATGGAGCAGGATAAGATCAATGCTTACATGACTCTGTACACCGCACTGGTGACCGTTGCAAAAGCAGCAGCTCCGATGATTCCGTTCATGACAGAGGATATTTATCAGAACCTCGTAAAGAGCATCGATGCAAGTGCACCGGAAAGTATCCATCTGTGCGACTTCCCGGAGGTACATGAGAACTGGATCGATCCGAAGATGGAAGAGGATATGGCAGACCTGCTAGAGATCGTCGTTATGGGACGTGCCGCAAGAAATACTGCCAATATCAAAAACCGTCAGCCGATCGGAACCATGTACGTGAAGAGCGAGTTCCAGCTTTCCGAATTCTACAAAGAGATCATCGAGGACGAGCTGAATGTCAAAGAAGTTGTATTTAAAGATGACATCGCAGATTTCATCAGCTACAGCTTCAAACCGCAGATGCGTACCGTAGGACCAAAATACGGAAAACTCCTGAACAAGATCAAAACAACCCTGTCTGAGCTGGATGGAAACAAGGCTATGGCAGAGCTCAAGAGCACCGGCGAACTTAAACTTGACATCGATGGACAGGAAATTGTATTATTAGAGGAGGATTTGTTAATTGACATGGCACAGATGGAAGGCTATGTATCCGAATCCGACCATACAATCACCGTTGTTCTGGATACCAATCTGACTCCGGAACTGATCGAGGAAGGTTTTGTTCGTGAGCTGGTAAGTAAAATCCAGACCATGCGTAAAGAGGCCGGCTTTGAGGTTATGGACAAGATCAGAGTATATGCAAAAGACAACGACAAGATTGTAAGCATCATGAAAAACCATGGTGATGAAATTAAATCTGAAGTTCTGGCAGAAGAAATCGTGACTGGAGAGACAAAGGGCTATGAGAAGGAGTGGAATATCAACTCCGAAAAGGTTACCATGGCAGTAGAGCGTATCTAAGAATACTTCTGGATGCGTTTCCACGACGATCGTTAATATAAAAATCAGCCTGCGAGCGGGGATGCAGACAAGCTCTCCGCTCGCAGACTGCTATTGAGGAGGACGCAGATGTTAAACGCCGAGTTCAACAAAGAAACTTTTAAGAACAGTGTCAAAGAAAACGTAAAAATGCTGTACAGAAAAAATCTGGAAGAGGCTTCCCAGCAGGAAATTTACCAGGCAGTCTGCTACGCAGTAAAAGACGTTATTATTGACAACTGGCTGAAAACCCAGAAAGCAATGGATGAGCAGGATCCGAAGATTCTGTACTATATGTCCATGGAGTTCCTGATGGGACGTGCGCTGGGAAATAACCTGATTAACCTGACTGCATACAAACAGGTACAGGAAGCTCTTGATGAGATGGGACTGAACCTGAACCTTCTGGAGGACCAGGAGAGAGATCCTGCGCTTGGAAACGGCGGTCTTGGCCGTCTGGCAGCATGCTTCCTGGATTCCCTGGCTACACTGGGATATCCGGCATACGGCTGCGGTATCCGTTATAAATACGGTATGTTCAAACAGCAGATCCGCGACGGTTATCAGGTAGAAGTACCGGACAACTGGCTGAAACACGGCTATCCATTCGAGCTGAAACGCCCGGAATACGCAAAAGAAGTAAAATTTGGCGGATACGTAGCACAGGAGTATGATGAGGCTACCGGACGCGTAAACTTCGTACAGAAAGATTACCAGTCTGTAAACGCAATTCCTTACGATATGCCAATCGTAGGATACGACAACGATGTTGTAAACACGCTGACCATCTGGGATGCAGAGGCTATTCAGGACTTCTCCCTGGATTCCTTCGACAAAGGTGATTACCACAAAGCGGTTGAGCAGGAAAACCTTGCAAAAACCATCGTAGAGGTTCTGTATCCGAACGACAACCATTACGAAGGAAAAGAGCTGCGTCTGAAACAGCAGTATTTCTTCATTTCTGCAAGCGTACAGAGAGCAGTTGCAAAATATAAAAAACATCACGATGATATCACAAAGCTGTATAAGAAGGTTACCTTCCAGCTGAACGATACTCACCCGACCGTAGCCGTTCCGGAGCTGATGCGAATCCTCATGGACGTGGAAGGCCTTGGCTGGGATGAGGCATGGGAGATCACCACAAAGACCTGCGCATACACCAACCACACCATCATGGCAGAGGCACTCGAGAAATGGCCGGTTGACCTGTTCTCCAGACTTCTTCCGCGTATCTATCAGATCGTAGAGGAGATCAACCGCCGCTTCCTGATCCAGGTAAGAGAGCAGTACCCGGGTGATGAAGAGAAAGTCCGCCAGATGGCAGTGATCTACGACGGACAGGTTCATATGGCCCGTCTGGCTATCGTAGGCGGCTATTCTGTCAACGGTGTTGCACAGCTTCATACCGAGATTCTGAAAAAACAGACCTTAAAAGACTTCTACGAGATGACTCCGGAGAAGTTCAACAATAAGACGAATGGTATCACACAGCGTCGTTTCCTGCTTCACGGAAACCCGCTCCTGGCTGACTGGGTAACCGAGTACGCCGGAGACGGCTGGATCACCGATCTGCCGAAGATCGAAAAGATCGCTAAGCTGGCAGATGACACCCAGGCACAGAAGGAATTTATGGAAATCAAATATAAAAATAAAGTTCGCCTGGCAAAATACATCAAAGAGCATAACGGCATTGATGTAGATCCGAACTCTATTTTTGACGTTCAGGTAAAGCGTCTGCATGAGTACAAACGCCAGTTTATGAACATTCTTCATATTATGTACCTGTATGACCGTCTGAAAAAGAACCCGGATATGCCGTTCTACCCAAGAACCTTCATCTTTGGAGCGAAAGCTTCCGCAGGCTATGAGCGTGCAAAAGCAATCATCAAACTGATCAATTCCGTTGGGGATGTCGTAAATAACGATCCGACCATCAAAGGAAAGATCAAAGTTGTATTTATCGAGGATTATCGTGTCAGCAACGCAGAGCTGATCTTTGCCGCTGCTGATGTTTCCGAGCAGATTTCCACCGCAAGTAAAGAGGCTTCCGGTACCGGTAACATGAAGTTCTTGCTGAACGGTGCCCTGAAGCTTGGTACCATGTACGGTGCAAACGTAGAGATCGTTGAGGAAGTTGGAAAAGAGAACGCCTTCATCTTCGGACTTTCCGCAGATCAGGTTATCGAATATGAGAACAACTACACCTACGATCCGATGAGCTACTTCATCCACGATCAGGACATCCACAACGTAGTGATGGATCTGATCAGCGGAAGATACTCAAACGGCGACACCATGATGTTCCGTGATCTGTATGACTCCCTGCTCACACCGAAGAATGCTCCGCGCCCGGATATGTACTTTACCCTGGCAGACTTCAAGTCCTATGCGGCAGCACAGGAGCGTGTTGAGGATAAATACAGAAATACTTCTGCATGGGCAAGAAGCGCGATCCTGAATACCGCACACAGCGGCAAATTCACATCCGACCGTACCATCCAGCAGTATGTAGATGATATCTGGCATCTGGACAAGATTACTGTCAGAAAGTAATCGGAATCAAATATAAGTAGTTAGGGGACACCTGCTTTTCCGGGAAAAACCGGAGGGGCGGGTGTTCTTTTTTTGATGACCGCTGGAAGGATTTGCATCCCGAAAAATGCCTGCAAAACAGGCATTCTTTTGACATTCTACGGGGAGTGTGGTACACTGTTCGTGTCTATGAACTAAAACAATCTGAAATGTATTGAGGTGAAAAGATTGGATAAAGCTGAATATCAAAGCCGGCTGGAAGAGCTGAACAGTCTGGTAAAAAAAGAGGACTATGAGGGGGCACTTGCAGTTGTAGAAGCCGTTGACTGGCAGCGTGTCAAGAGTCTGCGCACGCTCGGCATGGTAGCGGATGTCTATGAGGCGAACAAACGATATCCGGAGGCGAAGAAGATTCTGCTGATGGCGTATGACCGTTCCTCCATCGGAAAGGGCATTCTGTACCGCCTGGTAGAGGTCTCCGTAAAAATGAAAGACTTTGATGAGGCGATTGACTTTTACAACGAGTTTGAAGCAGTCGCACGTCACGATAATTCCCGGTATCTGCTGAAATACAAGATTTTAAGAGGACAGAAAGCGCCGCTTGAGGAGCAGATTTCCCTTCTGGAGGAATACAAAGAGCGGGAATTTACCGAGAGATGGGCATATGAACTGGCAAACCTTTACAGCAAAGCCGGAGAGACGCAGAAATGCATCGATGCCTGTGATGAGCTGATCCTGTGGTTCAGCGAGGGCAAATATGTGACAAAGGCAATGGATCTGAAAATGAAGTACGAGCCGCTGTCACCGTCCCAGCAGATCAAATACGAGCATCGTTTTGACTACAAAAAGAATGAAGAGCCGTCCGAGGATCCGGAAGCACTTGAAGTGCGGTTAGCCGGAGAGAGCGGAGCCGGTGAAATGGCTGCGACGAAAGAGCCGGCAGAGACGCCGGAAGTAAAACCGGTAAACGGCGGTGTGATGAGCCAGTATGTGGCCGGTGAAGAAGAAAAAGAAGCCGGTTCGCCGTACGAAGCATATGAGAAAACACAGCAGGCCGAGGCAGATGCAGAGCAGGTGCAGGAGTACGAAGCACTGCAGCAGACAGAGGAGCCGATCGAGGAGATTCCGGAAGAGCAGGCGTATGCAGACAGCACGCCGACGTACCTTGGAAATACGATCGATCTTCACGCAGAGCTTGCAAAGAGCATCCGCGATGTCTTCTCCTTCCGCGGAAAGAAACAGGAAGAGACGGCAGTCGAGGAAGAGACAAGCGAAGAGCCGGTACAGTATGAAGTAAAAGATCTGGAGCCGGAGCAGCTTGATGTAAACGTAGAGGTATCCCCGGATGCCAACACGACGATCAAGACAAGACCGCAGCCAAAACCGAAGGAAAAAGCCGAGCCGGTAATGCCGAAAGCACCGAAGCCGGAGAAGAAATACGAAGAGCCGGACCTCGAAGCACTGTTCCAGGAGACCGCAGCAAACCTGTCGGAGGAAGTTGCGGAGGAAGAAGCAGAAGAGCCGGCTGAGCAGGCAGCAGAAGCCGAAACCGAAGAGATCACAGAACCGGCGGATGAGGCTGAAACCGAAGAAGCTGCAGAGCCGATGGATGAAGCTGAGATCGAAGAGATTATAGAACCGGCAGCCGAGGCTGAAATCGAAGAAGCAGAAGTTACAGAACCAGCAGTGGAAGCTGAAACAGAAGCAGCCGAGAAGGCTCAGGCGGAAGCCGAAATTGAGGAAACCGTAGAACCGGCGGAGACGCCGTCCATGGATGCAACGGTTGTCATCCCGGATCTGAAACCGGCAGAGGAGACACGGCCGACCATCGATTTTAGTGAGCTTCAGGCAGCGCTGAACGCAGAAGTGCAGGAAGCTGAAAAAGCATCGGAAATCGAACTGCCGGACGAGCCGGAAACTGCGGAAGCAGAACCTGCTGATGAGCCGGAAAGCGAAACAGAGCCGGAAACCCCGGCCGAGACTGAGCCAGCCGATCCGTTTGAGCCGGCAGGAACCCAGCCGATCGAGATTACCCCGGAGGAAATCGAAATCGAAGTTCCGACCGAGCCAAAGCGTGAGCGCGTATCCGATGCGACGATCAACATGAGCATCGAAAAAACAACGGATGCCACCGTTCAGCTGATCCGCGACAACATTCCGGAAGGAACTGTTGCGAAATCGATTGAAGAGGTGCTCCGCGAGGAGACGCCGGAGGAGGCAAGACTCCGCATCCTGAACGACACCCAGCCGGATAAGCTGAGTGATGAGCAGAAAGCGCTGTTTACTTACTTTGCGAAAGTTCCAGGCATGGATATCCAGATTCTGGATGCAATGCATGGTGTTTATCATTACGCAGGCGACCGTACTTCCCGTCATGGAAACATTGCCATTATGGGCGGATACGGTACTGGAAAAACGAAGCTGTCGGAGGATCTCGTCCGTGCAATCTGTGCTGACTTAAAACTTCCGGCAACGAAGATGGCCCGTCTGGATGCATCTGTTCTGAACAAAAAGGACTGTGCGCAGATTGTTTCAAAGCTGGCGGGAGGTTTCCTCCTGATCGAGCGTGCCGGTCTGATGTACCCGGAGACGATCGAGAAGCTGTCGCAGGCAATGGATTTCCGTACCGACAGTCTGGTTCTGATCATCGAGGATGAGAAGGTCAGCATGAGAGGTCTTCTGCGGAATTACCCTGATTTTGCGAAGAAGTTTGAGACGGTCATTTCGATTCCTGTTTTCACGAACGACGAGCTGGTTACGTTTGCCCGCACGTATGCGCGTGAGAATGGATACAAGATGGACGAGATGGGTGTGCTTGCTCTGTATACACAGATTGGCAACAATCAGAAGGAGGGCGAGCCGATGACGATTTCACAGGTCAAAGATATGGTGGATCGTGCCATCGCCCATGCAGAAAAGGGAACCCGTAAATTCGGAAGACGCATGTCCAGAAAGCATACCGATGCGGACGACCGCGTGATTCTTTACGAGAAAGACTTTGAGTTCTAAATACATGGAGAATTTATGGAGAAAGTAAAACCGTGGCTCGGGGAGCCGCAGAATACAATAGCCGTACTGCAGAAGTACGGCTTTGTATTTCAGAAAAAGTATGGTCAGAATTTTCTGATCGATCCACATGTGCTGGATAAGATTGTAGCCGCTGCAGGTATCGGACCGGACGATTTTGTTGTGGAAATCGGACCTGGTATCGGTACGCTGACGCAGTATCTTGCGTATGCTGCGCGGAGTGTGTGTGCGGTGGAAATTGACAAGAATCTGATCCCGATTCTGGAGGATACGCTGTCGGATTATGATAATGTTGAGGTTATCAACAACGATGTTTTGAAGGTGGATCTGGCGGCGCTGGCGAAGGAGAAGAACAACGGACAGCCGATCAAGGTTGTGGCGAATCTTCCGTATTATATTACGACGCCGATTATTATGGGATTATTTGAGAATCATGTGCCGGTGGATTCGATTACGGTTATGGTTCAGAAGGAGGTTGCGGACCGGATGCAGACGGGGCCGGGATCGAAGGATTACGGGGCGCTGTCGCTGGCGGTGCAGTATTATGCGGAGCCGTATATTGTGGCGAATGTGCCGCCGAACTGTTTTATGCCGCGGCCGAAGGTTGGAAGTGCGGTGATCCGGCTGACGCGTCATGAGGTGATGCCGGTGGAGACGAAGGATGAGAAGTTGATGTTCTCCATTATTCGGGCGTCGTTTAATCAGAGACGGAAGACGCTGGCGAACGGACTGAAAAATTCGGAGCTGCTGCATTTTTCGAAAGAGGAGATTGAGGCTGCAATCACAACCTGCGGCTGGCCGCTTACGATTCGTGGGGAGGCATTGAATTTACAGGAGTTTGCGCGGTTGACGGATGAATTGTGTGAATAGAGGGGACGCCTCGCCGTCGCCCGTCCGCCCTTGCGTGATGCGCATGGCAGCGGTGGAAAAGCGGGGGAAAAACGTAGAAAAAATGGAGGTCTTTCGACAGACACCGGCATTATTCGCCAGGAAAGCCTGATGCTTTCCCAGCTCAGAATGCCTTGAAATCTGGTGTTGAGCACCAGATTTCAGTCTCTCGAAAGGCCTCCATTTTTTCTGGTTTTTCCTGCCCGCTTTTCCAATGCTGCCATGCCGCATCACGCAAGGACGGACGGGCGGCGGCGAGGCTGGTAGTGGGGGCGGGAGGGGAGGTCTGGATCCGCCCGGATGGGCGGATCGGCGTGAGATTGTTGTGAGGAAGATGGGAGAAAATGAGAAAAAGGCATGAAAAAAAGCACCGTTGGCGAAACAGTGCTTTCTTTCATTTTTATTTTTAAAGGAAGGAGAGCCGATTTTCTAATCGGCAATATGAAAAAGAAAATT
>ENA-UOIY01003202-UOIY01003202.1-human-gut-metagenome-genome-assembly--contig:-P114-NODE-3202-length-10648-cov-5.424809_pt1 | contig 10648 bp, 8 predicted proteins | sample MGYA00242335_ERZ723882 | MGnify/ENA metagenome assembly ERZ723882
AGAACATACAATGATACGGCGTGAATCCGGATTATGTTTGATTGTTGCCACCACTTCACTGATCTGGTCGATAAATCCACCGTTATAGTCAGGCCATGAACGCCATTGGTAGCCATAGATATGCCCTAGGTCACCATTTTCATCCGCCCATTCGTTCCAAATACGTACTCCATGTTCCTGAAGGTATTTCACATTTGTATCTCCCTGCAGAAACCAAAGCAATTCGTATATGATTGATTTCAGATGCAGTTTTTTGGTTGTCAGGCACGGGAAGCCTTCATCAAGGTTAAAACGCATTTGATGACCGAAGATACTGATTGTTCCGGTTCCGGTACGATCATCTTTTTTCGTGCCTTCGGTAAGTACACGATTGAGTAAATCCAGATATTGTTTCATAATGAATAAGTTGCATAATCTGTGGTGAAAATGATTTTCCGTACAAAATTACAAAAATGGAGTGAATAAATTAGCAAACCAGCCGACGAACTTCTTCCATGGAGAACGCTTTTTCCAAAATTCCGGTGTCAGTTGGGTGCAATGCTCGATATCATTTCGAAACATATTATTCAATTCACCGGTTGTTTTTTTATCAAAAATGAAAGCGTTGGTTTCGTAGTCATATCGTAGACTGCGGCTGTTCAGGTTGGCAGTACCGACTGTACAGAACAAGTCGTCTACCATCATTATTTTTGAATGGTGGAATCCTCCGTTGTACATATAGACAGTAGCTCCTCTTTTCATTAGTTTATGTAACTTGTAAAGTGCAGCATCCGGAGTAAACGGGATATCGGAAGCGGAGGAAACCATGATTGTTACATCTACTCCCCGGTCGATTGTACGGTTCAATGCCTTTTTGATGGAAGAGGTCGGTACAAAATAAGGATTAACAATATGAACATTCTTTTGTGCCGAGTAAATGCTCATGGCATAGGCATGACTCAACATACGGCTATTCTTTTTCGGGGTACGGTCTACAATTGCTACAACGATATTCGTGCTGTTTGTCTGTTCCTGATGTTGAGGAAAATAAGCTTCTCCTCCTATATTCTGTTTAGTCTCTTTGTTCCAGATAGTCAGGAAAATCTCCTGCAAATCATTGACGGCATCTCCTTCGATACGCATGTGCATATCACGCCAGGTTCCGATTTTGGGTAGTCCGTTGATATAATAATCCGCGATATTCATTCCGCCTGTATATGCTACTTTTCCATCGATAACAGCTATTTTACGATGATCCCGGTGAGCGGCGTGATTGATATAAGGGAAGGTGAACGGGTCAAACTTTACGATTTCGATTCCTTGTTCACGTATTTTTTTGAGATGTCTCTTTTTAAGCGGTTTATTGTTCGACCAGTTTCCGAAAGCATCAAACATAGCTCGTACTTCAACTCCTTCCTTCACTTTTTCGGCTAACAAAGTGAATAAAGTATTGGCAATGGAGTCATTTCGGAAGTTGAAATATTCCAGATGAACATGGTGTTTAGCTTCCCGGATGGCCTCAAATAAATCGATAAATTTCTCCCGCCCGCTTTTTAGCAGTTTTACTTTATTATTATCAGATATAGGGATTCCCGATTCTTGTAAATAGCGTAGCACAAGGGAATCGCTGGTTAATCCGATTGAGTCCCTGGGATGTATCATCAGACTGTCGATGATACCTGCCTGAACACTCAATATAGGCAGGAACAGAAATAAAATAAATATACGTAATTTCAAAACTCTTCTCACTCTTTTAGTTTACAGAAGAACAAAGATACGATATCTAAGTTTGGGCTCCTTTGCTAACAAGGGCAAATTTATCATTCTTTAACGAAATAACTTCTTTCCAGGAGTTAATTATGCCATCGAAGCAACCTTTCGTGTAGCCATGAATAATAGTACAACAGCTGCGATAATAATTGACTTCGGATCAAGGCTGGAAGTGCCATGATTAATCATACCGATAAATACTTCTCTTATGGTTTCCCAAGTTGCTTCCAATCCGCCTAACCATACAAAAAGTGCGGCCGCCACAGTCATCACGAAAGCGCTCCAGATACGAGCCAGGCGATTACTACGATCGGGTAAGTGGTGCATGACACGGCGACTGAATCCGTTATCTGCTATTTCCTGCTTGTTTTCTGCGAAGAAATCGCGCAAGAGCTTATCATTGTCTATTTCTGTCATAACCGTTTTGTTTTAAATACGTTGCTAATTTTTCTTTCCCGCGTGACAGATGGCTTTTCACTGTCCCTGACGGTACTCCTACAATCCCTGCAATTTTGTCGATGCTAATGTCCTCTATGTAGAACAACGTGATGCAGGTCCTTTCCACTTCTTTAAGCATTTTGAGTGACTGGTAGACATCCATTTTTTGCCCGATATTCTCCTGTTCGGTGCTGTTGATGGCGTCTATTTCTCTTGTATCCAAGTCGGCTGTCTCTTTCCGGCTGCGAATATAATCATAAAAAACATTATAAGCAATACGATACAGCCACGTAGAGAAACTTGACAAGTTCCGGAAAGAGGCAATGTTCGTATACGCTTTGATAAATGTATCTTGCGCAAGGTCGTCACTCAATTCGCTGTCGCCGCAAGTCAGGTTCAGGAAGAATCGCCGGATGGGCGACTGATACTCCTTCACCAACTGGTCAAAGGCCCTGGTGTTCTTGAACACCACGACCTGTGCGACTAACGATATATCATTGAGTTGGCTCATTTATTCTCGTCGTTCTTTTCTTCGTTTACTCCTTTGTCTTTCTCTTCGGATTCGGAAGGGATGATTTCGAAACTATCGGTTCTAACGCTATTCGGGTTCTTTTTTTCATCCTTATTACCCGTATACATCCGGGTAGCATTTGCGTCTTGAATCTGTTGTTTACTACCGATAATCCATTGTCCGATACCCATGAATGTAACGAGTAAGCCGATAGCTCCAATTCCGAATTCGCCGGTGATTGCCCAGAGGAAGATGAAAAGACCGATACCCGTAAAGGTGTTCTTGATGCCTTGTGAACGCGAATCGACTGTTTTGGTTTCGCGGATAAACTCTGCCGGAAGCGGTTGGCCGGCAGCAAGTGCCTGTTCGGCAAGGCGATAACGTGCTTTCCGATTTTTATAACGGAAGAAGAAGATTACAAATAGAATGAATACCGGAAATCCGAATACGGCAACGATTGCTATGATTGCTACCAGAATACCTCCGCCGGCACTAACATTGTGGAAGGGGAAATCGCTGTCATCCGAATCGAATGTGAAGCTGGCTTTACCATGAGTGGTGCTAACATTACTTGAGTTTGCATTCACGTCTGCAGAATCAGCATCTGCTGTGTCTACACCAATCACTGTGACAGCAGTATTGTTTGTATTTGCTTTATTGTCTTTGGTCACAGTTACTTTTACTTTTCCGATGGAATCACGAACAACGGTAGTCTGGGCAACAGCCAGTGTGCAAGTGGTCAGTACAACCATCAATGCTAATAGAAAATTTTTCATATCAATAGTTCTTTAATTTATTTCTTTGTCTGTTAGACGTATTTAATATCATAGAAAGTTGCAAAGAGACGAAATATTTTTGATATTTGCGGAAATTAATAAACGAAAGATGGAATTACCTGCTTCTTTTATAGACTACACCCGCGCTCTATTGGGCGATGAAGAATACGACAAACTGGCCGTTGCCCTCCAACAAGAACCACCGGTTAGCATCCGGTTGAATCAATTGAAAATCAATCATTCTTTATCGGATAAAGTACCTTGGTCTTCCGAAGGATTCTATTTGGAGGAGCGTCTCACTTTCACGTTCGATCCCTTATTCCATGCAGGCTGTTATTATGTTCAGGAAGCTTCTTCCATGTTTGTGGAGCAGGTACTCCGGCAATATATCACGGGACCGGTGAAGATGTTGGATCTTTGTGCGGCTCCCGGTGGAAAATCGACTCATGCCCGTAGTGTACTTCCCGAAGGGAGTCTGTTGGTAGCCAATGAGGTAATCCGGAATCGTTCGCAGATTCTTGCTGAAAACCTGACGAAGTGGGGACATCCGGATGTGGTAGTGACCAATAATGATCCGGCAGATTTTTCAGCTTTACCCTCTTTCTTTGATGTGATTCTTACAGATGTTCCCTGTTCCGGTGAAGGTATGTTCCGTAAAGACCCGGTAGCTGTGGAAGAGTGGAGTCCCGAGAATGTGGAAATCTGTTGGCAACGCCAGCGACGGATTATTGCGGATATTTGGGATACGTTGAAGCCCGGAGGTATTCTTATATATAGTACGTGTACATTTAATACGAAAGAGGATGAAGAGAATGCACGTTGGATTCAACAAGAGTATGGAGGCGAACCGTTAACTGTGCAGGTGCAGGAGAATTGGAATATAACAGGAGACCTTTTGTCAGATAAAGGGGATCATTCTAAATCTTCTATTCCCGTCTATCATTTTTTCCCTCATAAGACGAAAGGTGAAGGCTTTTTTCTGGTGGCTTTTCGTAAGCCGGAGACGGAAGAAGAGATCCCAGTATCTTCTTTCGCCAAAGAGAAAGCTTTCAAGAAGAAGGATAAGAAAGGAACAGCAGCATCTTCTCCTGTATCGAAAGAATATCTGAATATGGCTAAAAGTTGGTTGAATGATGAAAATTCGGACAAGTATATTTTATTGGCGGAAGGAACAAATATCCGAGCTTTCTCACAGTACTATACTAATGAATTGGCGACGATGAAACAATGCCTGAAAATCGTGTCGGCAGGGATTGAAATAGGCGAAGTGAAAGGAAAGGATTTGATCCCTAACCATGCGTTGGCAATGTGTACCTCACTTTTATGCCGGGAAGCATTCGCTACGGAAGAAATAAGTTATGAACAGGCCATCACATATTTACGAAAAGAGGCTATTACCTTACCGGTAACAGCCCCTCGTGGATATGTTTTGCTTACTTATCGGCATATTCCTCTCGGATTTGTGAAGAACATCGGCAATCGTGCTAATAATCTTTATCCGCAAGAATGGCGCATCCGTAGTGGATACTTACCGGAAAATATACGCATCTTATCAGAATACGTTACTGATTAAGGCAGTATTCCCGCAGGTATTTCCTGTTGGGAAAGACTAAAGCTAAGCTGTCTGCCTTTTCCGATTTCTGTGCCTTCAGCTATTTCTTCCAGCGTGTAGGAAGGAGGAGGTGCAGGTGATGTCCGCGTTTCTCCAATGGGCGGAGTGTTCCAGTTCAGATTTAGGCTTTTATCCAACCGATGAAATAAGTACGAGTTTCCCCATATTATGAATTTATGATCGGAAACAGGTGTTGCCATATCTTCCGAAAAAGTGAGGGTTAGTGTCATTTTCTTATCGTCTCCTTCTTCTTTTTCCAGTTTGTAACTTCCTTGGGTTATTAATTCAAGTCCGGATGAAAAGGCGGTCTGTTCTCCTTGTTTGAAAAAATAAGCATCCCGTGCGTGGTTGTTAATCAGAAAAATGTCGGAAATACCGGGTAGAAGATTCGCATCTCCGTTGGGTAAGTTAGACAAGTAGCTGCGTAGCAACTCCATATTTTCGTAATTATCGACCACCTTGATTGGTAAAGTGCAGGTTTCTTGTGTGGCGTTGTCTGTTACTGTCAGATAAGTCGTTCCGGTGAGGATACCGGTTACATAAATCATACGTCCGGCAGGTACTCCACTCCAGCCAGTTTCAGTTCCGGCACTTGCGATGCGTGTGTCTTTCACTGCAAGTGAGTAGTCACCATTTCCGCTTTCCAGGCCGAGGTAACGTCTGCCACCCATAGGTACTTCGTATTCACTGTTGTAAAAACGCAGTGGATTGTCGTCATCATCTTTACAGCCACTTAGTAGCGTAAGGATGCAGCATAACATGAATAAATAGAAATGTTTAGGTCTCATAATTCAGATTTTATGTTCGTTGCAAATGTAATGTATTGTTTTGAAATATCCAGTCGGAATTTGAAGAAAAAGAGAGGAGATATATTTAGGCACGAATTACACGGATTAACACTGTTGCTTTATAGTTATGACAATACTAAAGACCGTGAATTCTGTGTAATCCGTGCCTAATTTATTATATAAACATACTTATATAACTTAAAAATAGAAATTAGTATGTTCAGCGTAACCCATACCTAAAGGGTTTTTATGTACTATTTATAGCTTGCTTTTGTAAATCCGTGCCATTGCCTTTTGGTACTGATTTTCCAATTGCAGATAATTTTGATGACTTTGATAGATCACCGATACTTCAACGAAGTACTCGATCATACTAATTTGTCCACCTGTCAAAGCTTGTTTCAGCAATGCCAAATCTTGTTGAGACTGGAAAGTCTTGCTATATTCTTCCATTGAAGCATGCAGCGTTTTCGCTTCCCGGTAAAGTTGTGCCAATTCAGATTCCACTTGCAGTGTAGCATTATCCTTTTGCAAGTCGATGTTGAGTGCCTGCGCTTTAGCAATTTTCACCTTATTCCGATTTTCGAAAAGCGGGAAGGAAAAGCCCACCACTACACCGTTGAAAGGCACACCAGTCTCTGTATTCCGACGGTAGCCGAGTTCCAGCTTCGGCAGCCACTGGGATTTATTGACAGCAATCTGTTTACGGGCAACGAGGCTCTCGTTGCCTAGTGCCATTAAGGTACGGTCTGTAGCCATGACTTCTGATTTCAACATTTGGTAATCGCTTGGGAACGGTATAGCCGGATATTGATTTTCTTCGAAAACCACCGGAATATTACCATTCAGCGTATTCAGTTCCTGCTGCTTATTGCGAAGTGCCGTTTCGTTCAGAGACGCTTCCGTTTTGACATTCAACAGTTCCAAGTTGATTTTATTGGTTTCGAGAGCATTTGCATCCCCTGTTTGGAGACGTTTGGCGTACATTTTAGCAAGTTCTTCCGCATTGCGGAGACGTTCCTCCAAAATATGCTTTTGCTGACGAAGCATGATAATGTCCAGGCAAAGTTCTTTTGCCTGTAACAGTTTCTCCTGACGAAAAACATCCGACTGACTGTCAAGAGTTCCGGCTTTCAGACGGTTTAACTTGTTACGTGTGGCGTATAAACTAGGGAAATCAAAGCTTTGTGAAACAACCAGCTCACCGATTGTTTCGCTTTTATCTTTTGCTCCCCATAGATGCGCGTAAGAGAGAGTAGGATCAGGCAAGTTATTATCCATTTTGGCTTCCAGCTTCTGCGAGGTAATCAGTTGCTCGTTTGCCTGCAACTCCTTATTGTTCGTTTCGATATTCTTCAATACCTGTTCAATTCCGTTTTGGGCTTGCACTTCACCTATGGTTAAGAAAAGAAGTGCAGCGCTTATGGTCATGATTTGTTTCATTTCTAATTTCTTTATTTATTACAAGCTATTGTTGATAGATACTTTATGATAAGGCATCTATTTGTTTGACACCGAGGAACGACCCGTTCCTCACCGAGGAACACTTGTTTCCTCACCGGGGAACGATGGTTTTCTCACCGAGGAAAAATATCCCTCTCTACAGGCTTTTCTGGGCCTTTTTCCGATGCATCATCAGATAAACAATCGGAACGATAAAACCGTTCAAAAAAGTAGACGTTAATAATCCTCCTAGAATCACTTTTGCGATCGGAGTCTGGATTTCGTTACCGGGCAAATCACCGGCAAGTGCCAATGGAATCAGTGCCAGTGCAGAAGATAATGCCGTCATTAAAATCGGATTCAGACGGTCGAGAGAACCTTGAATCACACTATCATATACATTCAAACCTTCTTCCTTTTGCAAATGATTGTAGTGGCTGATGAGCAACATACCGTTACGGGTCGCAATACCGAATAAGGAAATGAAACCGATGATAGCCGGAATGCTGACTTCCCCTGTTGTAATCACCAAGGCAAAGACACCACCGATCAATGCCAGCGGAAGATTCAGCAAGATAACCCCGGATTCTATCACGCTGCGGAACTCATTGTACAGCAACAGGAAGATAACCACTATACTGATAAATGAAGTCAACGCTAATGTCCGGCTGGCAGCCTGCTCGCTTTCAAACTGTCCACCATACTCGATATGATAACCTTCGGGTAATTGTACCGATGTGTCGATACGTTTCTGAATATCATTCACAACACTGCGCAAGTCACGATCGGCCACATTGGCGGAAATGACAATTTTACGTTTCACATTCTCGCGGTTGATCGTATTCGGACCCATGGCCGATACCACTTCCGCTACATAGCTCAAAGGAACTTTGCGGCCGTCGTTCGTGTCTACCATCAGGTTACGGATTTTCTCTATTTCATCCCGGGCATCATCCTTCACTTTTACGATCAGGTCAAAACTCTTGCCCTGTTCATACACTTGTGAGATCACTTTTCCAGCCAAAGCTACATTCACATATTCCGAAAATTCCGGCAGGGTAATACCGAACTTAGCCAGCATTTCCCGTTTAGGCTGTATTTTCAGCTGCGGACGTTCAATCTGTTGTTCCACGTTCAGGTCGGCAACACCGGGAATGTCACTGATCGCTCCTTTGATTTGATTACCGAGTGAAAACATTTTATTCAGGTCATCACCGAATAATTTGATAGCAATATTCGCTTTCGTACCCGATAGCATTGCGTCGATACGGTGGCTGATCGGTTGTCCGATTTCTATGTTTGCTCCGGTGATCGTACCTAATTTTTCACGTACATCAGCTACCAGTTCACTGCGCGAGCGGTCTTTCAATTCGAACGGAGCTTCTATTTCAGAAACATTGACTCCTAACGCATGTTCATCCAATTCGGCACGTCCCGTTTTCCGGGCTACCGTTTGTATTTCGGGAATTGTCATCAATAACTCTTCGGCACGATGTCCCATTTTGTTGCTTTCTTCCAGCGAAATACCTGGCAGAGAACTGATATTGATAGTGAACGATCCTTCATTGAACGAAGGAAGGAAGCTGCGTCCAAGTGTGAAAAACACTCCGAGGGCAACTACAAAAAGTCCGATTGTACTTCCGAGAGTCACACGTTTATGTGCCAGTACCCAAGTCAGTGCTTTTTCATAAATCCCTTTCATCCAGCGGGCAACAGGAGCTTCTTTCAGTTTCTTGTTCGTCTTATTGCTTCCTAATAGATAAGAGCAGAGCACCGGAGTCAGTGTCAGGGCAACTATCGTAGACGCAAACAGGGCCACGATAAAAGCAACACCTAGTGGAACCAACATTCTGCCTTCCATGCCGCTCAAGAAAAATAACGGAACAAAGCTGACTACGATAATCAACGTTGAATTAAGGATAGGCATGCGCACCTCTTTCGACGCATTGAATACCACTTCGAGCGTACTTAGTCTTTCTGCTTCCACTTTCAGGCGGTTCTCCCGCAGTCGTTTATATACGTTTTCCACATCGACAATGGCGTCGTCTACCAATGAGCCGATAGCTATCGCCATACCTCCAAGACTCATGGTGTTGATTGTTAGCCCCATGTAGTGTAAAGTCAGGATCGAAACGAGCAGGGAAAGAGGCAGTGTCACCAATGAGATCAGCGTAGTACGTACATTTGCCAGGAACAGGAAAAGCACGATGACAACGAAAATACCTCCTTCAAAGAGTGATTTCTTCACATTGCCGATGGAGCTTTCGATAAAGCGGCTTTGACGGAATATGTCCGTTGAAACTTTTACGTCCGGCGGCAGATTTTTCTGGAGGTCTTTCAGAGATGCTTCCAGTTTGTCCGTCAGTTCCAGTGTGCTGGTAGCCGGTTGCTTGGTAACAGTCATCAGGACGGCAGATTTGCCGCGTTCTGAAGCAGTACCCAGTTTCGGAGCCTTCGGGCCGATGGTTACGTTTGCAATATCTTCCAGCGTGACAGGGAAGTTATTCACTGTCTTTACTACCGCTTTGCCAAGTTGCTCTGTTTTCGAAGTGGAGAGTACACCACGTACAATATATTCATTTCCGAATTCATAGAGCACACCTCCATTGGCATTTAGGTTCATATCCTGTGTTACAGCCATCACTTCTCCCATCGAGATGCCGTAATGACGCATCCGTTCGGGATCTAGCTGAATCTGATATTCTTTGATATCTCCTCCGAGCACAGCCACTTGTGCCACTCCTCCGGTAGACAGCAGGCGTGGACGGATGGTCCAGTCCGCAATCGTGCGAAGATCGAGCATGGAAGTGGAGTCGGCAGTCAGACCGACGATGAGCATTTCGCCTAAGATAGAAGACTGTGGTCCAAGAGTCGGTTTGCCGACATTGACCGGCAGCGATTCGCTGACCACCGCTAATTTCTCACTAACAATCTGACGAGCGAGATAAATATCCGTTCCCCAATCAAATTCTACCCAAACAACGGAAAATCCGTTAGTGGAGGAAGAGCGGACACGGCGCACACCCGTAGCTCCGTTTACGGCAGTTTCAACAGGAAAAGTAACGAGTTGTTCAACTTCTTCCGCAGCCATACCGTTCGCTTCGGTCATGATTACTACCGTAGGTGCATTTAGGTCGGGGAATACGTCTACTTCCGTATGCATGGCGGTATACGTTCCCGCAATAAGCAGGAGGATGGCCGCACAAACTACCACCAGCCGGTTGTGTAGGGAGTAATGTATAATTTTATTAAGCATGATATTTCATTAATTGAGAGTTATAAATAACTTGATAGATGCGCCGCACAAAAAAAACGGTTGCGACGCCTAGTC
>ENA-UOIY01003214-UOIY01003214.1-human-gut-metagenome-genome-assembly--contig:-P114-NODE-3214-length-10614-cov-8.632162_pt1 | contig 10614 bp, 7 predicted proteins | sample MGYA00242335_ERZ723882 | MGnify/ENA metagenome assembly ERZ723882
GTGTCAACGCCTTGAACTGCAATACTAAAGGCTTTTATTGCGAGACCAAATGGAACAAGTTGAACACCAAACTTCGTTAGAGATGATCCACCAGTAAACCAAGATGTTATTCCCTGTAAAACATCCGCTGCGGTAAGGATGAGTATAGTCTCAGCTAATGCCTTTACTCCTGATAACACACCGTCATCAAAATTTGACACTGTATCAAAAAACGGGGATGCATTTTCTATAAATGCTGCCAAGTTACTTCCAACTTCAACTAAGCCAGCAGTTGAAGATGCTAAAAAGCCTCCAACAATTTTTCCAAAGAACGATCCCAAGCCGTATCCTATCTTTTCAAGAATAGATAAGCCTTTGTCTAAAAATTCTTCCATTCCTGGATAGTATGTTGCTAAAGCACCAATTCCAAGCATAAGTCCGCCAACTGCGGTAATGAGCGTTGTCAAGGCACCAATTCCTACAAATGCAGCGGCTCCAGTAACTCCAACAGCACTCAAAATTAAGCAAGAAGCAGATAGTGATAACAGTAAAACAGATAATCCTTCAGCGATTTCCAATACCCCGCCAACTTTTGTATAAGCGAGTACACCAACAATTGCAGCTAATCCTGCAACTATCAAAGTCATAACACCTAATGTTACATAAGCCCCCGGAGCAACTGTTCCAGTATTGCTAATGATGAACATTGATGCTGACAGCGATAATAAAAGCGTCGATAACGCTGTTGAAACACCTAACACTGACTCCGCTGGCAATCCTGATAGCAAGGCAATTATTCCCGCAAGAATTGTTACTGCCCCCACCATTATAATCAAGGTGCCATTTGCTTTCTTAGCCAAATGCGTAGACGTAATAAGAATGCTGAAAACAAGCATAACCTGCGATAACGCGTTTGTAGCCGATGCTAAATTTTCCTGATTTATCATAGAAAGAGTGCCTATTGCTACAGCAAGAAGACCAATTGTAGCGGAGATGATTACCAATGTACTCTTGCAATCTTTTGCGAAGTGAGTAGCAACGATTAAACCAGCGAACAGCAATTCCAATTTCGCAATAGCCTTTAATGCCTGATCTAAACCATCTGATTTGATATGACTTAGAATAATGATCGCCCCTGATAAAAGTAAAATGGCCCCAGACATTGCAAGAAGTCCAACCCCTGCTTTTGCTGCATTTTTACCCGCGAAATTAGATGCAGCTATAACACCTGCAAACAATGTTAGAATTTTTGCGATTGCATTAGTGCCCTTCTTTAAATCACCATTATCAATCTTGGCTAATATTTTTATTGTTCCGGTTAGCAATAACAATGCAGCTGATATAGCCAGAATTCCAATACCGCCTTTAGCTGCATTAGCACCAGCGAATTTGCTTGATATCATTAATGCTGCAAACGCCCCAAAAATAGTAATGAGCGTATCCATACTATTCTTTATCTTGGCGGCATCAAGATTTATTATATCGTCAAATACTCCTACGAACAGCTTCAGTGCTACCACCATAGCTAGGATACCAACAGCAGAACCCATTTTGATATTTTTGCATATAATGGCAAGGGCCACCAATCCACCCATCGCACCGATAAGTATTTTTATTGAACGATCAATATTATCCAATGTCAAACCGTCTATATCTTTTAGAACGCCAACCATGATTCTCAACGCAACCGAAATTCCGATCAGGGTGATAGCCCCCTTTGACAACTGTGGTGCAAATTTGCCAAGTAATCCTGCAACTATAGCCAATCCAGAAGCCATTACACCTAATATTCCGATATTTTGCCATATCTGCTCATGGTCAAGACCTTCCATGGATTTTAAAGTTTTCACAAGTATCAATAGTGAAGCAGCAATTCCTAGCATAGATGCAGAACCTTTAACACCACTAACTTTACTTATAGTCTCCATAGCTGCCGAAACTGCCAATAATCCAAGAGACAAAGCCCCTAATGCACTAACCGCAGACCATAATTTAGACTGATCAACCAATGTTAACGCGACAATTGACGCCGCCAGTATACCAATGGATATAGCTACGTTCATTAGAGCCTGCGATTTTGTCTTTGTGGCAAATGCATTAATAGCAGTTGAACAGCTTCCCAACAGTGTATCAAAACCGCTGAGTATATCAGATATACTCTTAAATGGTCCGGATAATGCTTCTAATGCATCACCTATCTTTTTTACAAACACAATAATCGAAGCGCCAACACTGATTGTTAAAATCTCACCGAGACCTACATGTTCGCTAAATTTGTCTTTTACTGTTTTCAGAAAATCAAAAATCTTCTTTTTTAAACCATCAAAATCTTCTCCAACACTGAGCAGATTTTTCCTTACGTCATCTTTAAAATCTTTAATGGCTTTTCCAAGAATATCAAATTTGCCAGTAATTCCGATAAAATAGTCAAAAACATTATCCTTAAAATCTTTTAGTATGGCACCGATATTGTCAAGTGTTATACCATCGACAGCTTTCACTCTATCAATGAATTCGTTGATTTTAATAATTCCATCACCGAAATAAACACTTAATTCAGAAAACATCTCAGCAAATGCAGTATTGAATCTTTCAACGTTTCTTTGAACTATTGACATTTGTGAAATGGCGTCTATCCATTCCTGAATCGTTTGGATGAATGAATTAAATAAATTTATTCCACCGTTCAGGAAGTTATCAAATGACGAAAATGTTTCCACAAATGCATTTTGTAATTTGCCAATGTTCTCCTGTACAATTGGCAACTGTAAAAAAGCATCCAGCCATCCTTTTAATATTACGCAACCAGACTGCATTGCGTTTCCTAACGCTTTAATGCCCTTTTCAATATATTCGTTACGAAGAATGAAGTCTCGAAATCCCGAAATAAGGTCTCCTAATGTAGCAGTTACATCCAAAATATCTAAATCGAATGATTGTAAAATCAGAGATAGACCTTTAAATGCTAATTTTAATCCACCGCCTGTTATGGTTGTGATGATATCGATAATCGCAAATAAGCCTTTAAAAGTTCTGGTAATTTTATCCGCTTTTTCATCTGTAATTTGCAAATGCTCAGTAAAACTGTGGATTGCCTGTATCAGATTATACATAGCCTTAGAACGTTGCTTAATTATTTCGTCTTCTGTCATTCCGTGATGAAATGTATCATTCCATGCTTTTTTCACAGCTGAAAGAGAATCAGCAACTGAATGAATTATATTGAGCATGGAATCCCATAACAGTTCTGCTCCTGATGGTTTATCAAAGCTGTTTATAAGATCGTCGATGGAAGAACCAGCTTTATCTGCCTCGTCTTGTAGTTCATGTAATGCGGCAATCTGATCTTCAGTATATCCGTTAGCCTTTAACTGCTCATCTGAAAGTGCAGCAAGACTATCCGCATTTTTCAGTTGCTCGTCCGTTAAAGAAGATAAATGAACAACACTACTTCCAAGCTTTTGATTAACAAGATTTTGAACTGTTGCATAATCATATCCAGCATCTGTCAACGCCTTTATTCTTGCTTCTCCGTTACCGAAATCTCCACGAATAACCTTATCTACGATTTCTCCATATTTTTCAACCTGATTGGTCATTTCTTCGGTAGATTTAGTAGCCCCAGTAATATTTCCAACAAGACTTTTCAATGCATCTTTAAGAATGCTTTTGTTTAAAGTTCCATCGTTAAACGCTTTCTTTAAAGCTTTTTCGAAAGAACCTTCTTCTGCGATCATAGTATCTAAATCGACATTGTGATTCTTTGCCAGTTCTTTAACTTTATTCTGAAACACTTCTGTTTCTATTCCTGCAGCATTAAGTTTGCTAATGATTTGCGCTAAAGGAGAGCTAAAAGTGCTTTCTAAGAACGCATTTCGTCTATCAGCAGATGCCCCAATAAACCCACTGAATATATCAGAAACTTCGGTAAGCCTTTCCTTCGCTTCTTCAAAGTCACCGACAATTATTTCCCAACTCTGTGTCCACCCTGACTGAGCGGCTTCTTTCAAAGTATCAAACAACTGCGAAAAAGTTTTAACCTTTGTCGCTGCGTCATTCGCCGTCTGGCCCATCTTAACAATCGACTGAATCTGCTCGTCGGTATATCCCATTGTTCTAAGCTGGTTTTCATTAAGATCACCTGTAAATTTGGCAAGTGTCTCTGTCAGAATATCTGATGTTAACCAGCCTTTGCTTAAAGTCTCTCTGAACGATCCTTCGTCCTTAATCAGCTCGTCGATTGCAATATGATGCACTCTTGCGGTTTCTTTCAATGCGTCCTGAAATACCTGACCACCCATACCGGCATTTACAACAGAATTCCAGTCCTGCAGTTTTACAGTACCTGCCGCTAATGCCTGCGAAAGCTGATACATCGCAGTGCTGGCCTGTTGAGAGGTTGAGCCTGAAACAGCCGCAAGATTGGCAATACCTTTAATTGCTGCTACTGAAGTATTAAGGTCAACACCGGCTGCTGTAAATGTACCTATGTTACGGGTCATTTCCGTAAAATTGTAAATGGTCATATCAGCATAATGGTTTAACTCATCTAACGCATTATTGACCTGTTCAAGGGTTGTTCCTTTAGACGAGGTGTTCGCTAAAATAGTCTGCACGGCATTAATCTGAGTCTCATATTCCTGAAAACCAGATTTAATTGGATCAATTGTGAACGCTGAAACCAATTTTTCTCCAGCATTAAGAGCAGAATTCGTAATGCTTTGCAATGCTGTAAGCGCCATAACCTCCATTGCTGAAAACTTAATCTTCACAGTTTCTACAGCATTGGATAACGGAGACATATTACATCTGCTGGCAGCAGTATTAACTGATTCGAGCCCTTTTGCAGCTCCTTCCAAATTAAGACTGTGCTTTAACTTGTCTATTGACGATAAACTTGTCTGAATATTTTGCTCAAACTGTTTATTGTCAAACCGCATTTCGACGACTCGTTCGTCAACGGTTGTACTCATAGCTTAGTAACCTCCCTCCATGCCGTGTCAGCAATTTTGTCAAAAATAGGCTGGATAGCAGGGTTGATGTAGTCTCTTCCCTGTACCCAGCCGCCATTTCGTGTAGCGTGTCCATACTGCAAAATAATCGCAATAGGTACTCCATTTTGAATATTTGTATTGTAAAACCCTATCGATACCGAGCCATTCTTCTGCTCGATCTTGTAATGCCAGGAATTAGCAGTCTGTCCTGTATCAACAGGAGTTGCAGACGCCAGGGCAGCTACGCCCTCTTGACCGTATTTATCAAGGTTGCCAAGATGCACCGCCTCTTTAGCTCTTTCCAGAAAGTTGGTTAACTTCGAAAAATCGCCCCTTTGTCTGAATGTGATCATATTAACTCCTATTTGTTAAATATTTGCTCGATGAAAATCCGGTATACTTCACTCCGTTCAAAGTGAACTGGATATACAACCATTTAGTATCATTTGCTAAGCTGTAATAGCCATAGCAATGCACAGCCGTACCAACCGGAATTTTACAAATAGCTTTCTTGTTTGTACCAGCATCGTTTCTGCAATAAAGATTTGCAGTAGTTACGTATTCCCCTGCGCAATCTGCATCGAACTTTTCCGGCTTGCAACTTGATGTTATTTCTTTTGACGCAGCCGGTTCGTTAACAGATCCATTGAGAATCTTATTAACTGCATCCTGTACTTCCTGATAGTCATAGCCATATCGTATAAGTAAATTCTTACGTGTATTGCCACTTCCCCAAAGCCCTGTAATCACTTCATGTGCAATCGTCTTTACATCTTTTCCAGTATTTAATCTTGGATAAACGACTACGTTATTTTCGTATTTAGGAGTAATGAAGCCGCGAATATATCTACCGTTAATGGAAATTGTACGCTTCTTAACTGCTTTTCCGTAATTGCCCTCTTCCACTACGATATAACCGGCATCTTTATGAACTTCAATGACTGTTCCAACATGATCTGGTATACCAGCATTATCCCCTTTTTCATTGTCTTGCCAGTCATACAAAATTGCATCTCCGGGGTTTGGAATATAGGCATCATTCTCCTGCCAGCAGCCCATTTTCTTTGCTGCCTCGATAAGGTAATAACAGGAAATTTCAACAGGCATAATGTCTGTGTATCCTAAGGTAATTGCCAATGCTGACCAAGTGCAAGCACACCAGGCCCATCCATACTGCATCTTAATATTTCTTGGAAGCTTTCCCTGCTGGGAGTTATAGATATCGATGATCTCTTTATATGAGCCATCGGCCTCATTTTTTCCCTCCCACGAACGTACAAGATTCACTACTGATTGTCGTGATCTACTCATTTCTATTATCCTTTCGATTTGAATCTCTTTCTATTTGCTGCATTCACTTCGGCATGATGTCTATACAAATCTCGTTTACTCCGCTTTTTCGGCGGTTTATTCTTAGCATTGCAAATGCGAATAAGCATTAATAGCCTATTCAAATGCCATTTCTGACACTCAACCGGAATATTGTAAGATAGCATCCAATAATAAATAAGCTCGCTTGTTATTTGTTCTCTACTTTGAGGTGCATTTTTTTCTTCAGTTACAGAAGAAGCCGTCATCGGAGCTTCTATATACTGATTTACCATGTCGATATGCTCATTCGTTAAGCGAGTATAAGTAATCGGGTCAACGTTCTGATTGAGTGTCATGTCTTTTATATAATCAATGGTTTGTTCATAAGTCTTTGGCTCTTTCGATAGAAAGACTTTATTCCATTTACTTTCCCATTTTGAAATTGAAACCAATGAATGCTCCAAACGTAAATGCTGTTCTTTGGGGTAAATAAATCTCTCATTCTTTTCATCCCACAATTCATCCCCAGCCGGGATTGTTATCTCAAGCATTCATGATCACCTCTTTAATGAGTATCCGGAAGAGTTACAACGTCGCGATTCTGTCCAGCATCTACAACTTTCGGAACTACACCATTCACAAACTTTGCAGCCTTATCGGCATCCGTAGCCAACTCCATAAAGAGGAGATTGTAAAACTGTGTATGTGAAAATTTTCTGGAAATTTCTTCTGATTTGTCGAAATAGGTACCATCCGGACTCTTTTCGCCATATGCTCTTAAGATGAAATCCTTGAAGAATCGGATAAGCGTCGGCTGATCCTTGGCATCAACAATTCTCTGAAGCATCTCGGCAACGCCACCAGCAGTTCCAAGTTCCATTTCCATAACTTCACTTTCTGATAAATTGAACCATCTCGTTTCGGTTCTCTCTACACCATTAAAATCTTTATAAGTTTTCTTAATTGAAATCATAATCTTATTCTCCTTTCGCACATAAAAAAGAGCCGCCAGCTTTACCTGAATACGGCTCTCGTAAATTGACAAATTGTATTATTATTCCGCAGTCATGATCTGAATCACTTCATCTGGAAGCGGTAATCTTGGAGCAACACCATCGTCGGTAGAAGCACCAGTCGGATCTTTTCCGTAAAGAATTTCTTCCAACTTAGCCAGCTTACCAGCATCGACCTTTGTGGAATCGAATGTTAAGATCGCAGTTGGCTTAAGCTTCTTACCTTCAACCAGAGTTGTGATTTCAACTGGCGTTGTATTAAACTCCCATGATAAGCTGATAGCCTCTGGACTATCATTAACAGTTGCATAACCTTTCTCGGAAGGAGAAGCTAAGCAACCATAAACCAGATGCAGTTTGTAACCGTAATCATTGGAATCAACGTCGTTTCCAAGAATAGTCTTGTAGCTAAGACCGAACATCTTTCTGTTCTGCTGTCCTGCATAAACTCCCGGTGCGATTTCTTTAGAACCGTCGCACTCTGCAAATTCATCTGGAGCCATATATGCTTCAATAGTTCCAGCAAACTCTTCTGCGGACATAAGGTTCAGATACTTGATGTTGTCGGCATAAATTGCAGACGGCTCTGCACCGGAAGGACTCTCTGTAACACCGCTTAAACCATTCCACGCATACCCCATAGAATATAATCCGCCTGCCTGGATTGGATACACAACTCCCTGGTTAACACCAGTTTCGTAAAGACGTTCCCCAGTCTTATCCCAAACAAGTTTTTTCTTATTTGTCTCTGCCATAATCTTATTTCCTCCTTAAAAGAATATTTCAAATACATAGTGGTTTAAATTGTCTTTTGTATAATACCGATTAAATCGGCTTGTCGGCATTCCTGCTATGTTGTCGACTATCTGATTATCTGGATCAGCGTCAATAACAGTAACGGAATACTTTTTCTCAAATAAATACACCCCGTCATTCGCAAATGTATTCTGAATATCATCCAGAGCATATACGATGGCGGGGTATTTCATTTTAACTGTACTTGGCGGCTGAAAATAAACTCGACATTCACTTCCTCTGTTTGGACATCCCAGCGCTTTGCAGAGTTGCTCATGTAGCATCAAACGTCTGTTCATTATAAACCCCTCCCACAGTCAATATAAGGCGTGGATATTGAACTTCAACATTGGAAATTTTCCATTTCGTTCCCATATACTCAATATACACCATTGCATGAAAATTCTCATAAGCATACGGATCAGCCAGTATGCTGAACTGATTTGAAATGTTAAGATTGTCATTAAGTCCATCACCAGTCTGATACTGACGAGTATCACGAATGACATCGCCATAATAATTCAGTCTACGAATTTCATCTCGCCATACTCCGGAATTTCCTTCAGTAGATACAGCATATCCAATTGCTCCATAGAATTTGCTCATTTTGAATTTCCCTTTCCAATTTTACAGCTCATCAGAAGTCGCAGCGCTTGCAGTGACATCTTCCTCGATTGCGATTGCTGAATAAACGCGAGTAAGTGCGCCAGACACTCTGGTTTCAAGCAGGGATTTCTCCTGGTTGAAGTCGATATCGAACTGGGTAAAGTGAGTAACCTCGCCGCCCTTAGTTGCACCAAGAGAATAGTCCTGGAGGTTTGCAATGATAGCCAACAGTTTCTTCTTTTTATTGCCTGTAGCAGTTGTTCTGGTCTTTCCTTCAAACTGCTCTGCAGTATTGATGCTGCCAACATTTAATGCTGTAGCCAGTTCAGAAACAGACGCGTAAATACGTCTACCATTAATATCTCTTGCAAGCAGCATCTGATTCAGCAGGTGCGGAGCAATATACAGGTCTGGCTTTCCAGTACCCTTGTACTTCTCTCTTGCATAAAGAACAGTGTTGATCATAGCTTCTGCCATTACATAATTCTCACCGAAATTAGCTGCGGTATTAGTGCCCTGAAGCTCTGCCTTTGCTGCTGCTACATCCAGATCTACGTGGATAGTATACAGGTCATCATCCAGCCAAATCGGTCTGATATGATCTGGAGAAATCTTACCTTCATCGCCATCATCACGGCCATCGCCCAGCATAATCGCAGTTGCCAGTTCTTCGTTAAGCATCATGCGATCGATGTTGTACAGATAGCTTACGTAATCGAAGTCAGTGATGTCCGTAATATCATCCCTGTTAAGTGCATCCTTAACATATACAGTCTGTGGATCAGTGGTTCTTCTAACCAGCTTGAAGTTTCCAGCCTGAGCCTTCTCTTTTCCTTTCTTGTAGCCCTTTGCTCTCAGAGCATCGATGTTACGGATATCAACCTGTCTGGTCCTGATTCTGGAAATAGGACTCTTATGTACCTTGTTTATTACGGTACTAATCCAGCCCTGGTCATTAGTAATCAGCTCAGGCGCACCTGGTCTCACATCCTTATACTCTGGGAACAGAGTTGTTACGTTACCATCTCCAGACTGTACAAACCCACTCGCAACAGCGTCATGCTGAAGCGCATTATTGGATGCATAAATCTCCATTGCATTCTGGAATGTTCCAACCTGGCTTGTCTTAGCTAATTTAAGGATTTCCTCCTGATCTGCATGGGACAGGAAGTTGTCATTTCTCTGATCAGTGTTAAATACATTGTGTTTCATCTCGTCATCTCCTCCATCTTCCTTTTTTGGATTTTCTTTATCTGCAAATTCAGCCATCATAGCGAATACAGCGGTCTGCTGCTTCTCTGTCATGGTCTTGAAAATGTCAGCAATTGTTTCTACTTTTTCATCCTTTTTCTCTTCTGTATGATTATCAGGATTCTTTTTTGTATCATCATTTGCCTGATTTTTTAAGTCATCTTTCTTTTCATCTTCATCGTCAGCATGACTTAAATATGAAGTAATCATCTCGTCATATCCAACGATCATTCCCGATTCGCCGTCGCCGTGTGCTACAACATCATCAATGAATGCCCCAGGGTTTGCTCCGGCCAGCACTAAACTAACCTCACGAATGATGCCATGCAATACATCGTTTCCGGTCTGCTGTAACTGGTTTGCGAAAATAGACAGCGAACGAACATCACCATGGGCTACCAATTTTTTGGCGGTCATTCCGGATTCAGTATCATTAAATTCACAATACGCATAAACCCCGTCATCCCTGTTTTCAAGATGTGCAAGCCCCAAAACATTCATAGGATCGGCATGATTATGCATCCATACTAACGGGACGTTCTCTCCATTCTGTCCTTTAAAAGCATCTTTTTTAATCACGCGCCCATCGGTGCATGTTAAATCGTTTCTAGTGGCCCAGCCACCAAAATCATACTTCATTTTGATTTTTCCTCCTATTCTCTAAT
>ENA-UOIY01003220-UOIY01003220.1-human-gut-metagenome-genome-assembly--contig:-P114-NODE-3220-length-10580-cov-4.893967_pt1 | contig 10580 bp, 6 predicted proteins | sample MGYA00242335_ERZ723882 | MGnify/ENA metagenome assembly ERZ723882
GGCGATTCCCGTCCGCTTATGCTCACTGGCGCGATGCATTCGCTCGACATGCCGGCGCTTATCGTCGGAAATGCTTCCGCCTGCCAGGAACGCGTCCAGTTCCGCGTAGGAAATTCCCATTTCACCCTCATCCGTCTGTCCGTCAAACAGAGCTGCGGACGGCGGCTTGCGAAGGATGCAATCCGGCGCGTTCAGAAAGCGCAGAAATTCGTAGACCTCCGTCACCGTCAGGTCGGCAATCGGGTTGAAGTCGTGCGCGCCGTCGCCCCATTTCGTGAAATAGCCGACGTAGGCCTCGCTACGGTTGCCGGTACCGGCGACAAGCCGGTTTTCGGACGCGGCGACGGCATAAAGCGTAAGCATCCGCAGCCGCGGCGCCAGATTGGCAAGAGCCTGTGCGTTGGGAACGGTGACGCCCTTGAGCGCCTCCATTTCGGCCTCCTTCACGGGTGTGAGATCGACGGTACGCGTCTCGATATGGAACTGCGCGGCCACCGTTTCGGCATCCGCCCGATCCTCGCCGTAGTTGCGCTTGGAGGTACAGGGCAACAGCAAGCCCACCGTATTATCGCAGGCCGCCTTGCACAGAATCCCCACCAGCGCGGAATCCTTGCCGCCGCTGTTTCCGTACACAACACCGGTCGCGCCGCTTTCCGCAAGAAGATTCCGGATGAATTCGACCCGGTTTTGGAACTCTGATTCGTAATCGCGCATTTTTCTATCTCCTTCCAAGCAGCCCGGTCAGACGGCGGGCCGCTTCTTTTGTGTCCTCGGGGTCGCCGAACGTGGAAAAGCGGAAATACCCTTCTCCGCACGCGCCGAAGCCTTCGCCCGGCGTTCCGACGACCTGGATCTCGTGCAGCAGACGGTCGAAAAAAGCCCAGCTCGTCAGTCCGTCGGGACATTTCATCCAGATATACGGCGCGTTTTTGCCGCCGCAGTACCAGACGCCCAGTTTGTCGAGCACGTCTGTCAGCAGCTTTGCGTTGGACTTATAGACTTGGATGTTCTCGCGCACCTGCCGCTGTCCCTCAGGCGTGAAGACAGCCGCTCCGCCCTTCTGGATGATATAGGAAACCCCATTGGTTTTGGTCGTGCGGTTGCGGACCCACATATCGTTCAGCCGCAGGCTGCCGCGTTCCAAATCCTTGGGAATGACCGTATAGCCGAGCCGCGTGCCGGTAAAACCGGCGGTCTTGGACAGCGAGCAGATTTCCACCGCGCAGGTGCGCGCACCCGGCAGCTCAAAGATGCTGTGCGGCAGCGTCGGGTCCTCGATGAACGCTTCGTAGGCGGCGTCAAACAAAATCAGCGAGCCGTGCCGGTTGGCGTAATCCACCCACTTCTGCAATTTTTCACGGGTAAACACGGCGCCGGTCGGATTGTTCGGCGAGCAGATATAGAGCAGGTCTGCCTGTAAGCCTTCGTCGGGCTCGGGCAGAAATCCGTTTTCCTTTCCGGATGCCAAGTGGAGGATTTTGCGTCCGGCGAGCACATTGGCGTCTACATACGCCGGATAGGCCGGCTCGATGACCAGCGCGGTGCTCGAGCGGTCGAACAGGTCGAGGATATCCCCCAGCTCGTCGCTGGCGCCGCTGGAGACAAATGCCTCGTCCGGCGCAAGTGTGACGCCGCGCTGCGCGTAATAGCCGGCAATGGCTTCGCGCAGAAAAGGCGCGCCGCACTCGGGCATATAGCCGTGGAAGCGCGACTTGACCGCCTGGTCGTCGACCGCCTCGTGCAGTGCGCGGATGACAGCGCTGCAGAGCGGCAGCGAAACGTCCCCGATGCCCATACGGTACAGGCGCGCGCCGGGATGCTCCTCCAGGTACGCGTTCACCTTCTGCGCGATGCGGTAAAACAGGTAGGAGTCCTTCAGCTCCGTATAATGCGTATTCATTGGAATCATTCAACAGTCTCCCCTTCATAAACGGTTTCGGCCGGGCCGGTCATCGTGACACGGCCGTCCTCGTCAATCTGTATGCGCAGCGTTCCGCCGTCCAAACGGACGAGCACCGGCTCGCCGTACCGGCAATACCCTTTTCGGACCGCCGCCGTCACGCTTGCGCAGGCGCCGGTGCCGCATGCCATCGTCACGCCGCTGCCGCGTTCCCAAACGCGCATGCGCAGCTCACGCTCCGAAAGCACCTGCACGAATTCCACGTTCACGCCGCCGGGGAATGCTTCGTGCCGTTCGAGCTTCGGGCCGAGCGTCGTCAGCGGCGCCTGCTCGATGTCCGATACGAACAGGACGGCGTGCGGGTTGCCGACCGAAACGGGCGTGCACGAAACGGCTTCCCCGTCGACCGTCAGCGTCTGCTCCGCGCCGGCGACTGCATCGCCCATATCGACGGAAACGCTCTTGACCTTCCCGCCGGACACGAACAGTTCCAGCGTCCGCACGCCGGACAGCGTCTCGACCGTCAGGCGGGTTTTGTCCGTATAGCCTTTGTCGTACACGTATTTGCCGACGCAGCGGATGCCGTTTCCGCACATCTTCGCTTCGCTGCCGTCCGCATTGAAGATCCGCATTTTGAAATCCGCGACGTCGGACGGCGAGATCCAGATCATTCCGTCCGACCCGGCGCCGAAGTGCCGGTCGGAGAGCCGTACCGAAAGCGCCTCCGGCTCGACCGGTTCGCCATATACGTACAGGTAGTCGTTGCCGAGTCCCTGCATTTTTGTAAAGTGCATATCCATCGCCTCCCGTTTTTCGTTTCGGGCCATTGCCCGTTCGTCAGACGGACGCCGCCGTTCCGCGTGCAGCGGTATCCTGCCGATTTTTCTGCACCTCGTCGATTGTCGAGATACCGATGGTGACCTCCTCCAGCACGTCAAGGAGCATTTTGACGGTATCCAACGAAGTGAGCGTGGTCACGTTATGTTGTGTGGCGCACTGCCGGATGGCTACACCGTCTTCATAGTGAATGCCGGACAGCACGGCGCGCGTGTTGATGACATAGCTGACATAGCCCGCGCGGATGGAATCCAGAATCTCTTCGCTGCCCTCGCTGAGCTTGCGTCGGACTCTGGTACGGATGCCATGCTCCCTTAGGAAATCCGCCGTACCGATCGTCGCTTCGATGTTGAACCCCATGTCGTAGAAGCGACGGATCAGCGGCAACGCCTCCGCCTTGTCCTCGTCCGCGAGCGTGACGACGACCGTCCCGTAATTGTGCAGCCGCAAGCCGGAGGCAATAAGCGCCTTATACACGGCGCGATGCAGCTTTTTGTCGTAGCCGATGGCTTCGCCGGTGGATTTCATCTCCGGCGACAGATAGGCGTCCATCCCGCCAAGTTTGGAGAAGGAAAAGGCCGGCACTTTGACATAATACCGCTCCCTTTCCTTCGGATACAGCTCCGTGATGCCCTGCTCGGAAAGAGTTTTGCCGAGAATCACGTAGGTGGCGATGTCCGCGAGGCTGTAGCCCGTCGCTTTGGAAAGGAAGGGCACCGTCCGCGACGAGCGCGGATTGACCTCGATGATATAGACATTCTCGTTCTTATCTACGATGAACTGGATATTGAACAGCCCGACAATGCCGATACCCAGCCCCAGCTTTTCGGTATATTCGAGGATGCTCTTTTTCACCCTGTCTGAAATGCTGAAGGAGGGATATACGCTGATGGAATCGCCCGTGCGCTCCACAAGCTCCATAATGCCGGCGACGAACACGCGCTCTCCGTCGCAGACGGCGTCTACCTCGACCTCCTTGCCGCGGATGTAGTGGTCCACCAGCACCGGACGGTCCTCATCGATTTCCACGGCGGTTTTCAGATAGCCGCGGAGCTGCTCTTCCTTGGCAACGATCTGCATCGCCCGGCCGCCGAGCACGAAGCTCGGGCGTACCAGCACGGGATAGCCGATTTCCGCCGCCGTGCGGACGCCCTCTTCGATGTTCGTCACCGCCCTGCCCTGCGGACGCGGGATGGAAAGCGCGGCGAGCAGCTTTTCGAAAGCGTCGCGATCTTCCGCGCGCTCAATGGCCTCACAATCGGTGCCGATGATGGTCACACCGCGCCTACGCAGCGGCTCGGCCAAATTGATGGCGGTCTGCCCGCCGAGGGTCGCGATGACGCCCTCCGGCCGCTCAAGCTCGATGACGTTCATCACGTCCTCGGGACAGAGCGGTTCGAAGTACAGTTTATCCGAGCAGGTGTAGTCGGTGGAGACGGTTTCGGGGTTGTTGTTGATGATGATCGCCTCATAGCCGGCTGCACGGATCGTCTGAACCGCGTGAACGGTGGAATAGTCGAACTCCACCCCCTGCCCGATGCGGATCGGACCGGAGCCGAGAACGATCACCTTTTTTCGGCCGGAAACGACCGATTCATTCTCTTCTTCATACGTTGAATAAAAATACGGGATGTAGCTGTCGAACTCGGCGGCGCAGGAATCAATCATCTTATAAACCGGCCGGATGCCGAGCTTGCGGCGCAGTTCGAGAACCGCTTCTTCCTCCATCCCCCACAGACGCGCGATCTCCATGTCGCAAAAGCCCATCCGCTTTGCCGCGTACAGCGTCTGCGGGTCGCCCGGTGTGTCCCTGAGCGTCTTTTCCATCTCCACGATATGAACAAGCCCGTTCAGGAAGAAACGGTCGATCGCGGTAGCGGAAGCGATCTGTTCCACGCCGCACCCCAGACGCAGAAGCTGCGCAATGGCGTAGATGCGGTCGTCAGTGCCGGTTTGGACATAGTGCAGCAGTTCCTCCGCCGGCATATCGTCGAACTTCCGGCTGTGCAGGTGCCACAGTCCGATTTCCAGCGAACGGATGGCTTTCAGCAGACTTTCTTCGAAGCTCCTGCCGACGCTCATGACCTCGCCGGTCGCCTTCATCTGCGTGCTCAGCGTATTGTTGGCGTCCGCAAACTTGTCGAAGGGGAAGCGCGGCATTTTCGTCACCACATAATCCAGTGCCGGCTCAAACGCGGCGGAAGTGTTGGCGAGCCGGATTTCTTCGAGCGTCATCCCGACGCCGATTTTGGCGGAAACGCGGGCAATCGGATATCCGCTCGCTTTCGACGCGAGAGCCGAGGAGCGGGAAACGCGCGGGTTGACTTCAATGAGGTAATATTGGAACGAGTGCGGGTCGAGCGCAAACTGGACGTTGCAGCCGCCCTCGATTTCCAGCGCGCGGATGATCTTCAGCGCGCTGTCGCGCAGCATATGGTATTCGCGGTTGGTCAGCGTCTGCGAGGGGCAGACGACGATGGAGTCGCCGGTATGAATGCCCACAGGGTCCAGATTTTCCATGTTGCAGATGGTAATGGCCGTATCGTTGGCGTCGCGCATAACCTCGTATTCGATCTCTTTGTAGCCCTTGACGCTCTTTTCAATCAATACCTGATGCACCGGGGACAGTTCGAGTGCGTTTTTCAGCATCGCGCGGCAGTCATTTTCGTTCTCCGCGAAGCCGCCGCCTGTGCCGCCCAGTGTGAATGCCGGTCGCAGCACGACCGGGTAGCCGATCTGCTGCGCGACCCGCAGTCCGTCCTCGACCGTGTTCGCGATGTCGGAGGGAAGGACCGGCTCACCGAGCGATTCGCAGAGCTCCTTGAACAGCTCGCGATCCTCTGCACGCTCAATGCTGCTGCTTTTCGTTCCCAGCAGCTCGGTGCGGCACTCGGCAAGCACGCCTTTCTTTTCAAGCTGCATCGCCAGATTCAGCCCGGTCTGGCCACCGATGCCGGGCAGGATGGCGTCCGGCCGCTCATAGCGAATGATTTTGGCGACATATTCGAGCGTCAGCGGCTCCATATACACCTTGTCGGCAATTGAGGTGTCGGTCATGATCGTCGCGGGGTTCGAGTTGCAGAGGACCACCTCGTAGCCCTCCTCCTTCAGCGCCAGACAGGCCTGCGTGCCCGCGTAATCGAATTCCGCCGCCTGCCCGATTACAATCGGTCCCGAGCCGATGACGAGGACCTTTTTGATGTCGGTTCTTTTAGGCATGGCACTTTTCCTCCTCCATCAGACGGATAAAACGGTCGAACAGATAAGCGCTGTCCTGCGGTCCGGGCGCGCTTTCGGGGTGGTACTGCACGGCGAACACGCGGTCCTGCCCGCACTGCACGCCCTCGATCGTCCCGTCAAGCAGGTTGATGTGCGTCGGCATCAGCGCCGTACCGGCAAGGCTGTCCGCGTCGACGGCGTAGGAATGGTTCTGCGAGGTAATTTCGATTCTGCCGGTTTGCAGGTTGCGGACGGGATGGTTCCCGCCGCGGTGGCCGAATTTCAGCTTATAAGTCCTCGCGCCGTAGGCCAGCGAAAGGATCTGATGTCCGAGGCAGATACCGAAAATGGGATATTTCCCTCGCAGCATCCGAACCGTCTCGATGACCTCGGGAACATCCGTCGGGTCGCCCGGGCCGTTGGAGAGAAATATGCCGTCCGGATTATAACGCTCAATGACCGATGCCGGCGTGTTCCACGGCACTGCGGTTATACGGCAGCCGCGCGCGAGCAGCGAACGCACGATATTCTTTTTCATCCCGCAGTCCACGGCGACGACGTGGAACGCTGCTTCCGGGGTCTCCTGCGTGCGGATTTCGCGGCAGCTCACTCTGGAGACGGCGTCATGCGGGACGGGCGTATCCTTCAGAATCCGAAGGGCGTTTGCGGTCGGCGTGGACGCATCCGTAAGCAGCGCCCTGCGCGTCCCGTAATCCCGGATCGAGCGGGTCAGCTTCCGTGTATCAACCCCGCAGATGCCGGGGATATGAAACCGCCGCATTACCTCGGCCAGCGACGCCTGACTGCGGAAGTTCGACGGGCTGTCGTTGTACTCCCGCACGACGAACGCGCCGACAGAGGGAATGTCGGTTTCGTAGTCGTCCGCCGCCATTCCGTAGTTCCCAATGAGCGGATAGGTCATGACGACCGCCTGGTCGGTATAGGATGGGTCGGACAGGATTTCCTGATAGCCGACCATCGAAGTGTTGAACACCAGCTCGCACACCCTGTCGCAGGCGTCGCCGAAACCGAAGCCGACGTATTCCTGCCCGTCCTCCAAAACGAGCTTTCTTTCTGTTTTACACACCGTTTTGTACCTCGTTCTTTCTTTCCGATAGCTTTTGTTCGAACCGGTCCTTCCGCGTGTCCTTCGGGACCGCCGTCGGATAAGAGCCGTCGAAGCAGGCGCTGCAATATCCGCAGCCGCCGGCCAGTGACACGAGCGACGGCAGCGGCAGATAGCCCAGACTGTCCGCCCCTAAAATTTTTGCAGTCTCCTCTGCACTATGGCGGCAGGCGATCAGGTGCTCCTCGGAATCGATGTCCGTCCCATAATAGCAGGGATGCAGGAACGGCGGTGCGGAAATGCGCATATGGATCTCCTTCGCGCCTGCTTCCCGCAGCAACCGGACAATGCGGCTGCTCGTCGTGCCGCGGACGATGGAGTCGTCGATGAGAACAAGACGTTTGCCGCAGACGGTTTCTTCAACGGCGCTCAGCTTAATCTGTACCTGATCGGTTCGTGTGCTCTGGCCGGGCGATATGAAGGTCCTGCCGATGTATTTGTTCTTAATCAAGCCGATTCCGTAAGGGATGCCGGAAGCCGTGCTGAAGCCGACCGCCGCATCCAGTCCCGAATCGGGAACGCCGACGACAAGGTCGGCATCCGCCGGATGAACCTGCGCCAGCAGCCGGCCGGCGCAAAGCCGTGCTCCTTGGACGGAAACGCCGTCCAGTACCGAATCCGGCCTTGCAAAATAGATATATTCAAACACGCACAGCTTTTTCGGCCGGCTTTTGCAGTGCTCGCGGCGGGAAACCATCCCTTTTTCGCCGAACACGAGGATTTCTCCCGGCTCGACGTCGCGTATAAAGTCTGCGCCGACGGCTTTCAGAGCGCAGCTTTCGGATGCGACCGCGTACATCCCGTCCGGCGTCCGGCCGACACAGAGCGGTCGGAAGCCGTAAGGGTCCCGCGCGCAGATGAGCTTTTGGGAGGACATCAAAACAAGCGAATACGCGCCGTCAAGCGTGTTCATCGCAGCGCTGAGCGCGTCCTCAATGGAGGGCGTGCGCAGCCGTTCCCGTGTCACGATGTAAGCGATGATCTCCGTGTCGCTCGTGGTATGGAAGATTGCGCCGGACAGCTCCAGTTTGCTGCGGAGCTCGGCGGCGTTACTGAGGTTCCCGTTGTGCGCCAGCGCCATTTTCCCCTTTTGATGATTGACCTCAATCGGCTGGCAGTTCCTGCGGCTGGCGCCGCCGGTCGTGCCGTAGCGCACATGGCCGACGGCCATATTCCCCTGCGGCAGACGCGAAAGCGTATCGGCCGTAAAGACTTCGCTGACCAACCCGACGTCCTTATGCGAGGAAAAAACACCATCGTCGTTGATGACAATGCCGCAGCTCTCCTGCCCACGGTGCTGCAGGGCATACAGGCCGTAATATACGGCGTGTCCGACATCCGTTTTATGCGTGCCCATTACCCCGAACACGCCGCATTCTTCGTGCAGATCCACAGCATTCACCGTCCGTTCGCAAAGGTCAGCGCTGCTCCGATGAAGCCTGTAAAAAGGGGGTGCGGACGGTTCGGACGGCTCTTGAATTCCGGATGGAACTGCACACCGACGTAAAACGGCCGGTCCGCAAGCTCCACCGTCTCCACCAGACGTCCGTCTGGCGAACAGCCGCTGATGACGAGCCCCTTATCCTTGAGAAGATCGCGGTATTCATAGTAGAATTCATACCGGTGCCGGTGCCGTAAGCTGAAAGCAGTGCTGCCGTAGCAGCGCTACATAGTCGTCCCCGGTTGAATGACGCAGGGATACGCGCCCAGCCGCAGTGTGCCGCCCTTGTCGATCTCGCTGCTTTGGCCCGGCATAAAGTCGATGACCTTGTGGGGACATTGGTCGTCGAATTCGCCCGAATCAGCGTCGGGAAGCCCGGCGACGTGGCGGGCGTATTCGATCACGGCGATCTGCATGCCGAGACAGATTCCGAAATACGGCATTCCATGTTCGCGCGCATACTGCGCCGCCGCGAGCATACCGTCGATCCCACGGCCGCCGAACCCGCCCGGAACGAGGATGCCGTCCAGCCCGCCCAGCGCCTGTTCACTGTTTTCAGACGTGAGGTGTTCGGAATCGATCCATTCGATCTCCACACGCGCCTGATGGAAAAAGCCGGCGTGCCGCAGCGCCTCCGCCACCGAGAGATACGCGTCGTGCAGCCCTACGTATTTCCCGACCAGCCCGATGTGGACGGTGTTTTTCGCCGTCCGGCTCTGCTCGACCATCTCCACCCATTCGGAAAGGTCGGGCTTCGGCGCGTCGATGCCCAGCTCGCGGCAGACCACCTCGGAGAAGTGCGACTGCTCCAGCATCAACGGCGCTTCGTACAGGTTGGGCAGCGTGCGGTTTTCGATTACACAGTCGAGACGGACGTTGCAGAACAGCGAAATCTTTTGGTAGATGGACTCCTCGAGCGGCTCGTCGCACCGCAGGACGATGATATTGGGATGAATGCCCATGCCCTGTAATTCCTTGACGGAATGCTGGGTGGGCTTGGATTTGTGTTCGTCCGAGCCGCGCAGGAACGGAACGAGCGTCACGTGGATGAACAGGCTGTTTTCCCGTCCGACCTCCAGCGAGATCTGGCGCACCGCTTCCAAAAACGGCTGTGATTCAATGTCACCGATGGTGCCGCCGATTTCAGTGATGACCACGTCCGCAGCGGTCTTGACGCCTACGCTGTAAACAAATTCCTTGATTTCGTTCGTGATGTGCGGGATCACCTGGACGGTAGAACCGAGATATTCGCCGCGGCGCTCCTTGTTGAGCACGTTCCAGTACACCTTGCCGGTCGTCAGATTGGAATAGCGGTTGAGGTCCTCGTCGATAAAGCGTTCATAGTGTCCCAGGTCGAGGTCGGTTTCCGTCCCGTCCTCGGTGACATAGACCTCGCCGTGCTGGTAAGGGCTCATCGTCCCGGGATCCACGTTGATATAGGGGTCGAGCTTCTGCGCGGCGACCTTCAGCCCTCTGGCCTTCAAAAGTCTCCCCAGCGATGCCGCGGTGATTCCCTTTCCCAGACCCGAGACCACGCCGCCCGTCACGAATATGTATTTCGTCATCCAGACTCCCCCTTCATCTTCTGCGCGTTTGTTCTATAGAATTGGAAATTTGCAATTCAATATGGTGCAGGCTTGCAATTTCCCGATTTTTTCTTCTTTCGTCTGCATCTCCTGCTCCCGCCAAAGCGCCGTTCGAAAACCGCTTCGCCGTTTTCACAGCGTCTTGCTGCATTTTGAAAAATGCAGCAAGACGCGCAATTCTTCCTGAAAATATGTGCTGCTAACATTTGTTCTTTTATCCGCACGGCACCGGAAGCGCACGCTGTGCGCTTCTTCCTGAGAACCGCTTCGCGGTTCTCATTCCCACTCGGCGTGTTCTTTGTTGTTCTTAACCGTATTTGTTTGAGCTTTACGCAAATACACGCCCATTTTTACATCAATTACATCATTTATTATGGCTTGCAGATTTTCTGTTGCCAATAAGGAAAATACATACTCCCCACACTTCCAAACAACAAAGCTACTATTGCTTACTGATCTTCATATTGCATA
>ENA-UOIY01003238-UOIY01003238.1-human-gut-metagenome-genome-assembly--contig:-P114-NODE-3238-length-10528-cov-13.821350_pt1 | contig 10528 bp, 9 predicted proteins | sample MGYA00242335_ERZ723882 | MGnify/ENA metagenome assembly ERZ723882
AAAATACCAGATTTTACTTTAAATAACAGGAAGTAATCGGGCAGATATCATTGGCAAATAGTTCATCACGGCTAAATAAAGGCAAACCAGCTTCTTCAATTCATGAAATGCCATATTTACCCATGTTAAATGATCAATCTGTCTCTATCGACATACCCTTACCTGCTTTATCTTTGCAACCAGACACTTAATTATAAAAAGTATCATTTACTAATTTAAAATATAACTATTATGAAAAAGCACTGTGCGGTATATCATTTATACCTTGTAAGTTTTGTATGTCTCCTGTTTATTTCCTGTAGCTCTCCAAAGGTATCTTACAATGAGATTAAAGTGGCTGCCCCTTTCCCCATGGAACCAATCAAAGAATGTATCTTCCCTGAAAAAGATTACTCCATTGCGGATTACGGTGCCATCGAAGGAGGGAAACATATTAATACGGAAGCTATCAGTAAAGCCATCGAGGCTTGTAATAAAGCCAGCGGAGGGCGTGTGGTTATTCCTGCCGGTGAATGGCTGACAGGTCCCATACATTTCAAAAGTAATGTAAACCTCCATCTGGAAAAAGATGCAGTAGTCCGCTTCACAGATAATCCGGAAGATTACCTACCAGCAGTAATGACCTCATGGGAAGGGATGGAATGTTACAACTACTCACCACTCGTCTATGCCTTTGAATGTGAAAACATAGCCATCACCGGAGAAGGAATGCTAAAGCCCCACATGGATTTGTGGAAAGTATGGTTCAAACGTCCTCAACCCCACATGAATGCCTTGAAAGAACTTTATACAATGGCATCTACCGACGTACCGGTAGAACAACGCCAAATGGCTCAGGGAGAAAACCATCTGCGTCCGCACCTTATCCACTTCAACCGTTGCAAGAATATACTGCTCGACAGTTTTATGATTCGTGAAAGCCCCTTCTGGACTATCCACATGTATATGTGTGATGGTGGCATTGCCCGCAACCTGAATGTGAAAGCCCATGGCCACAACAGTGATGGCATCGACTTAGAAATGACCCGCAACTTCCTGATAGAGAATTGTACATTCAATCAAGGAGATGATGCCGTTGTTATAAAAGCCGGAAGAAACCGGGATGCATGGCGCCTGAATACTCCTACCGAGAATATAGTGATACGCAATTGCACTATTCAGGATGGACAAACGTTACTTGGAGTCGGCAGCGAAATATCCGGCGGTATCCGTAATATCTACATGCACGACTGTACTGCCCCTAACTCTGTCCACCGTCTTTTCTTTATAAAGACCAACCATCGCCGGGGCGCCTTTGTAGAAAACCTCTATATGGAAAATATAAAGACGGGAGGCACGCTGAGAGTTTTTGAAATAGATACGGATGTTCTGTATCAATGGAGAGATCTGGTTCCCACCTATGAAGAACGCATCACTCGTATCGAAGGTATTCACATGAATAACATCACTTGCGAATCTGCAAAGATGATTTATGAAATGAGAGGAGATAAAAAACTACCGGTAAAAAACATCGAACTCAAAAACATACATGTAGGTTGCATCGCCGACAGCGTAAACCGGGTAGTAAATATTGAGAATATAATCACAGAAAATATCACCTACAACAGCATAGATACTACCTTACTGAAGGAACTTGACAGATACATTACTAATAAATAATTCTCTCAGAGTTACCCCCTATTAAAAAGGTGTTACCCGTCTCCAGGTAACACCTTTTTAATTATTTTCTATTCCAATACAACTTTATTCTTCCATAAGCTGAAATTCAGCCACATGTCCGGCGCCATCCCAACTGGACTCCAAACGAATCACATTATCTGTTCCAGGTTTAAGTTCAGCAGCAACTTCCACATACTGATACGTATCCCACGAATAGGTAGAAGGCAATCGGAGGCGTTTCTGCACTCCATTCACTATCAGGCTGGGAGTAGCGACTTGCGACTTTCCATTAGCATAACGCAATCTGATAGTTTTCCGCCCTCCATTTTTTCCATCCACATTTTTCCAGATAGCATATCCACCTGCCAACGGAAAGTTCAGATAACCAGCTCCGGTGAAACCGATGCAATTTTTCGCATCAGCTTCCAGTACCACGCCCCCACCAAACTCCATGTGTTCCGCAGGACAAACCACAGATGGCATCGGTTGCGCAGCACGAACCAAACGAACTGTTTGACAAACTCCCGCATCCAACGTAACAATGCGTTTCCGCTTATCTGTCCGGAAATCAACAGCACCTTCGTCCACCCAATTATTATGAGCGTCAAAGTATCCCTTGCTTGCAGATAGGATATTCAGAGAATCCGGCCAGGAGAAGACTCCGCCCTTAGAGGTAGCCAGCACTATCTCACTGCCGCTACGAAGGATGCTAACCGCCTGTGAATTAATATATCCCGGAGTAAAAGAGATACCTTCGACTCCTACGGTAGGCATCAGCGAATCACCTTTCCAGTTATGTACAAAAAGACCGTATCTGCTGGCATTCACCGCTATATCCGTCATGATACTATTCAACATTTTATTAACCAACTTCACATCTTCCAGATAGATACCACGAGGTGCGAAACCGTTTTTCTCATCCTGTACAAAAATTCCCAAGTCGTCCGAACCGCACAGTTCATAGTAATCAAAAGCATTATTACCGGACAAAGCAGCAAGGTGCAACTGAGCTATATTGGGTACACGGGCCCCTATCTCCATAATCATACGAAAATTCTTTTCCACATAAGGCACATTAGTACGTGTACTTTCCGCAAAACTGTCTTCCGTCTGGAAATGGTGGCGGTACGTATCGATACCTACAAAGTCTATATAAGTACCGGACGTTGAACGCATCTGTTCGTTCGCATAAAGTACGGAGTGGAGATCGACATACGTACAGTTCATTCGTGTCCATACTGAGTAAGGAGATTCTTTTACAGCCCGTCCCAGTTCGCTCATATATTCTACAATGGTAGACGACGGGAAGCTGCGTACTTCATTATTTAGTTGTACACCGATCAAGGTATGTCTGGCTCCGTTCTCTGCATCCCAGCGGGCAATATGCTCCATGACTTTTCCTAAAACATAGGCCTCACGGGCACATAGCTTCTTATCATTCAAGTCTAAGGTATAGTCTGAGATATCACGCCGGATCGTAAATTCACTGGTAGTTTCTTTAGAACTACCTGCCGTAGAGAAAGACTGGAAATCACCGGCTTTCGGAGAGTGCATCACATAATCGGGAGTTCGCAATTGGTCGGGCTTCAGCCATTGTACATGTCCACCGCTGTTCTGCCCGAACCAAAGCATTTCTACCCTAAAATTATATTTCTGTGCCAGTCCCATGTAGAGATCCAGGGTGGTCCAGTCAAATTTGTCTTTAGCCGGTTCCACTTCCACCCAATGAATGGGGATGGAGAGGGTATTGAATCCCAGTGCGGCAGTTTCTTTAATTAATCTTTCGCAGGTGGCTATATCCCAATTCCAACGGTAGCGCAATTTGTCGAAACGCACCTGTACATTGGTCATATAGAAAGGTTTGTCGTCCACTCTCAACACATACTTCTGTGAACCGTTGAGTGAAGTGTCTACATAAGAAATTACTTTCTTCTGAGAGTTTTTTCCCTTGCCTGCAATGGCAGAAGGAAGTAAGAGCGCCATACATAATAAAATAACAGACTTCATACAAACTGTAGTTCTGTTTACGAAAAGGTTCGTTTTCATGATACTTTTACTGATTTTAAATGATGAAAAACTTATTAAATTACAATGCTCCCATACCAAAAGGAGACAGACAAAAGTACGGATTTGACTTCGGAACAAGCAGTGAGATATCGGGAGAAGAGAAGGGTGAAAATGGTCAATATACAATCAAATTGTCCCATATTAATGAAAAAGTTCTCTTCTCTTCATCAGAAAGTTCCTAATAATGCAGAGAAAAGTTTGCGGCATCGAATAAAAAGTTATAAATTGCAGCTTCATTTATATATTCGTAATCTACAAATATGAATTCGTAAATTACATTTGTAAGCATTCGGCCTTGTGCGTGTTTCTTTCCCTTCTTTTCCTTCCTACCTTTGTGTCTTCATAATCATCTTAATCCATTATGTGTTCAGTCTTAGTATTTTCTAGTGAAAGTGAGAAACTGCGTAGTCTCTTTTCCGAGTCTAATCATTTTGATTCTGTTCTTTTCATATTTGATGGTGGTCGTCGTTATAAAGTTTCGGCTTCCAGTCTTGGCATCCATTCTCCTCAGGATCTACTTCTCCCTTTAGGTCTTGGTCTTTTCCGTAGCAGTCCTTTCTGGTCTTATTACCTTTATCCCAATGGTTGTAATTTCCATAAAGGTATTGACGGTCTTTGTGGCGAGGCCATCCGGCATACGGGTTCTTGCGTGTCAGGGCAGAGTTGCCATATTTTTCTTGACCGTTCCCGTAGCAGATTGCATATCCTTTATCGGTGCGAGGACGAATACCGTCTGGAATGCCGCCGTCTGAACCACAGTTCTTTCCTCTTGAAAAAGGACGAACGGAAAAGAGATTTTCTTCAAATTTCCTGGAATCGCCTGAATGAGCTGCTTACTGTTAAAAAGTATCGGAAAACAGTTGAAAAGTAATTCCCCATTCTATAAGCCGTGCAGTTTTATTTTGATAACTTTGCCACATAATAAAAAGTGGATGTACAGTGAAAGAACCGGTTATTACCCTTACTTTGGAAGAGTACGAAGAGTTGCGCAAGGAACATGAATGCCTTGAAAAGGAGCATGCGGAACTTCAGAGAAAATACGAAGCCTCTTTGCAGGAGTATTCCCGCCAGGTCGAAGAAATCTCGGCCTGTACAGCCGTCATTGCCGACCTGAGATGGAAATTGGCTGACTTGACACGCCGTTTATGGGGTAAATCCAGTGAAAAACGTCATCTTCCCGAAGATGCCGGCCAGCTGAGCATCTGTTTCGAGTCTCCGTCCGATGTCAATGACCCGGTAGCGGAAGAACAGAAAACCGCTGGGAAATCCGTCACATCGGAGAATGGCTACAATCGTTTCCGTAAAAGCTTCACGAAAAAGATCACTCCCCACGCCCGTAAGCCCATCGACCCGTCCCTTCCCCGTGAGGAGATTATCATTCCCATGCCGGAAGGCCTTTCGTTGGAGGGAGCGACGAAGCTGGGAGAGGAAGTGAGCGAACAATATGCTGTCAGCCCCGCCCGATTCTATGTGAAACGCATCATCCGTCCTAAATACCGGCTCGCCGACGGTCGTATCATAACCGCTCCCATGCCCGTAATGGCACATCCCCACAGCAATGCCTCGGAAAGTGTACTGGCCCACATTGCTACCGCCAAATATTACGACCACCTGCCTCTGCACAGACAGCTGGATATCTTTGAGCGTGAAGGAATCCATCTGAGTCCTTCCACCGTAAGTAACTGGATGATGGCTGCCGCACAGCGTCTGGAACCAATCTATAATGAACTTCGTGAACTGGTCAAGGACAGCTATTACGTCATGGCCGATGAGACACCCCATCCCGTACTTGAAAGCGACCGGCCCGGTGCTCTTCACCGCGGGTATATGTGGAACTTCTATCTGCCCCGGTTCCATACCCCCTTCTTTGAATATCACAAGGGACGTGGCAGCAGCGGAATAGACACACTGCTGGCAGGACAGGTCCGGGTGGTACAGAGCGACGGCTTTGCAGTATATGACGAGTTCGACACGCTACCCGGAAAGTTGCACCTGTACTGTTGGGCACATGTCAGGCGCAAGTTTGTGGAAGCGGAAGGGAATGACCCTCCCAGAGCAAGGCATGCACTTGAACAAATAGGCAGACTGTATGCTGTGGAGGAGAAAATCAGGGTAGAACATCTGGAAGGGGAGGCTGTAGTAAAGCTTCGCCGGGAAACATCGTATCCTATTATTAAAGGACTGGAAAAATGGTGCAAGGAGGAATATGAACATACAGTCGATAAATCGCCTGTTGCCAAGGCCATATTCTATATGTACACACGATTTGAACAGCTATCGGGATACGTGAATGACGCACGGTTCTGTATAGACAACAATCCCGTGGAACGATCCATAAGGCCCCTGACGCTGAACAGAAAGAATGTACTCTTCTCAGGGTCGCATGAAGCCGCACACGCAGCGGCAATATTCTTTTCACTGATGGGATGTTGCAGGGAAAATAAGGTGAACCCGAAACTATGGATGCAGGACGTGTTGATTAGAGTACAGGATAAAGAAAGAGAAGAGAAAAACGACTACTCCGATTTACTGCCATTTAATTGGAAGGGATAAACAAGAAAGACTGATAAAGTCAAAAGCCAGACGTATTACGTCTGGCTTTTGACTTTATTATAGCTTGGAGAGAAACACGTACAAGGCCGAATGCTTACTTTTGCTATATGGATAATCGCATGTTGATTACTGTCGGTAAGTCGTTTGACTATTGTCAGCAAGCCTGCTGATTACTGTCAGTAAACTTACTGACAGTAATCAAACGCTATGGATGTCCTATGCAAAATAATATAATGTATTATAGATTAGTTGAATAGCTAATAACCCGTTATTGAAAGATATCCGTTGGCAATGTTGCAGAAAGTATGTAGATATACCCTTCCACCCGCTAAGGCTGATGGATAAGGAAATACGAGGGTGTGGAAGGGTATGAAGGAAAGGAAAAAGTTGCAAATCTGTTTCAATCGTTTCACAGAACCTTTCACCCCCCGAAAAGAGTTGTAAAACGTGTAATTTCTTCAATTATAATAATATATATTTGCCTCCATACAAAGCAAAGTTATGAAGGTTCGCGTCGGTTTATATATACTTTTGATACTCTTTCTTTTGATATCAGGCAAAGAAGAGGCGCGGGCTGGAAGATATGCGGCGAAAGGAGATACTTGTAGAGTATCGGACTGGATGAATCAGCCGGAAACCTGGAGCAAAATTTACCAATGGGTGATGGATGACCCGCAAGTGCCGGATAAAGAAGATGTGTTGATGTTGATCCGGTATCATTTCGGGAACTTTGAAAAGCTGAGAAAGCTGTTGCGCTATTTGGATGGTGGCAGACCTTACGCTTATTTATCGGAACATCAGTTCCGGAAGATAGAACGGACAGGGAAGATGAAAGACAGTTTGCCGGTAGCTGCATTAACATTGCCTGCGAATACTTTGCCGGAGGAGCAATTGGAAACTATAGCTTTCGCTCCTTGGCTTGAAGTGGAAAGTAAGCGGGAAACCCCGCACAGAACAGTGCTTGCATTGAAGAACAATATACTTTATGATTTAGCTTTGGCTCCGAATGTGGAGGTGGAATTGCCCGTAGGGCAGCGGTGGTCTTTGAATATGGAATATAAATGTCCTTGGTGGTCGAACAGCAAGCATGGCTTTTGTTACCAGCTTCTTTCGGGAGGCGTTGAGGCACGTTGCTGGCTTGGAAAACGCAAGAATCGTGAGCGGCTGACAGGACATTTTCTGGGAATATATGCCGAAGGGGGAGTGTACGATTTTCAATTTGACAAAGACAAAGGATATCGGGGAAACTACTATGCAGCTTCCGGTCTGACGTATGGATATAGTCATCAGCTGGCACGGCATCTGGCTCTTGAATTTAGTTTGGGCATTGGTTATCTGGCAACAGAATACCGCAAATACACCACTTACGAAGGCGATTTGATATGGACGAGCAGCGGACGCTATCATTTTATGGGGCCTACAAAAGCCAAAATCTCTTTGGTGTGGCTCATTAAGGGAAGGAGGCGATAGCTATGAGGTGTACGCAATATGTGTTTCTTTTACTTCTGTTCGTGCTGTCGGTGCTGTTAGCAGGATGTGATTTCAGAGACATACTGGATGATTATCCCGTCAGCGGAGTAAAGATAAAGTTTAACTGGAAGGGAGTGGATAAGTTGCCCGAAGGGATGAGGGTGATTTTCTACCCGAAGAGTGAAGAAGGTAGAAAGGTAGAGAGTTATCTCTCGGTGGAAGGGGGAGAGGTGAAAGTGCCGCCCGGACGTTATGACATGGTGATCTACAATTACAATACGGAGAGTGTGTTGATTCGCAATGATGAGGCGTATGAGACGATTGAGGCTTATACTGATTATTGCAAAGGGCTTGAAACAAGTGAGAAGATGGTGTGGTCACCGGACCCTCTATATGTAGTAAGTATGAATGATATGAGGATAGAAAAGAGTGAAGATGTGCTTTTGATGGAGTTTCAACCGAAGCTGGTAGTCAAGAACTATTCTTTTGAAATAAAGGTGAAAGGATTGAAGAACGTGGCAAGCATTGTTTGTAATGTGGATGGAATGGATGGGGCATATTGCATCAGTAATGGCTCATGTACGGCAAGCATTGCCCCTATCTATGTGGAAGCTCATAAGGGAGAGGATGTGATACGTGGTAGTTTCTCTGCTTTTTTCTCATCAGAGTCTGCGAATACACGTTTTACCGAGGGGGTGGTGATGAAGCTATTGCTGGTTAAGGTGGATAATACGATTCAAGAAACTAAGGTTGACATCACGGCGGCTGTAGTTCCTCCCCCACCCGAGGAAGAAGAAGATCCGGTAACGGATATCGAGATACCGATTGAAGAGGAAATTGAAGTGGAGGATGTGGAAGTTCCTCCCGGTGGAGGCGGAGGTATTGGCGGTGATGTAGGAGACTGGGACGACGAAACGAATGTTGAGTTACCTGTAAATTGAAAAGCAAAACGAACAAAATATTAACTTATAAAACAAACGATTATGAAGAAGATTTTATTGGCAGCAGTTGCTGCGTTGGCAATCGTAGGTTGCTCACAGAATGAAGAGATTGAGAAGGCTGGTGAAAAGGCGGAGATTAACTTTAGTACAATTGTTGGTAAAACGACAAGAGTAACTCCAATGGTTACTGATAACTTTGCTACGTTTAAAGTAAATGCTTATAATACTGCTACGGTTGATATGAATGCTGAAACAGTTTTAGGGGATAAGGAGTTTATGAAGGACATTACGGCTAATAAATCAGGAGGAACATGGAGTTTAACTGGAGGAGGACCGTTTTACTGGCCGATGACAGATAAAATTCAATTTTTTGCATATTCTCCAATAACTGTAACAAATTATACTGTTCCTGATAAGGGATATCCTTCATTCTCTTATGTGATTAAGGCTGTAGAATTACAAGAGGATTTATTAGCTGCAAAAGTAGAAAATGCGAATAAAACAGAGAATAAAACTAGTGTAAATCTTGCATTTAAGCATATTTTGACTCAGATTAATTTCTCTGCAGAATTAGAAAGTGGCGTTACTTATACAGTAACGAAGATTTAAATTATGGATGTAAATAAAACAGGTACATTTACTTATGGACCTGGTGATGTAGTGGGTGCTTGGTCTACTCTATCCGGAAAGATTTCTTATGAATATGCTGGAAAATATGATGCTTCTGCTACTGATAATGTTGCAGACTTTTCGACGAATGCTAATGCATTAATGTTATTACCACAAACATTATCAGCAGATGCTAAAATTGCTGTAACTTACTCCGCCGTTAAAAATGGATTTACTACTTTTACTGGAACTAAAGAAGTTTCTTTAAAAGATAAGGTATGGGGAATAGGTAAGAATTTGCGATATACTTTGAAACTATCATCTGATGCTACAGAAGTGGTCTTTACTCCGTCAGTGTCTGAGTGGACCGATGAAACTCCTCAGCCTGATCCTGTTACTCCTGTAACTCCTCTCACTGAATAATCTTTCCTAATCCTATAATCTCCCTCCCCGAAGCCTTTCTTCCCACAAAGTCTTCGGGGATTTTTTTGTTTCTTCCCGGAATATTCTTACTTTTGCTGCACAAAACAAACAAAAAAACATTCAATCTGCAATGCAAACTTACTCTGCATGTGGTGCGGCTATATCGTGCCAGCAGTGCCCTAAGGCTGTGGGTAATGCTATCATTTATGCCTCTCATTCAAGAGGCTTCCACCTTCCTGCTCAAAAGTGCGAAGAAAATATAATGATTTTTTTATTGGAAGGAGAAGCACTTGTCAATAGCCAGGAGTATGCCGGAACCATACTGCGTGCGGGGGAATTTATTCTTCAAGCCATTGGATCAAAATATGAGATCCTTGCTCTGACGGATGTGGAATGTGTTTGTTATCGTTTTAATCAGCCGGAGTTTTTCTGTGAGGAACGTTATAAATACATTATGAGAGAAATAACTCCACCGCTGATATTCACCCCATTAAAGATTATTCCGGAATTGCGTTTCTTTCTGGACGCTTCCAAAGCCTATCTGACGAAAGAGAAGATTTGCCGGGAACTGCTTTCGTTCAAGCGAAAAGAACTTGCCTTTCTTTTAGGAGAATATTACTCCGATTATGATCTCTCGATACTGGTACATACTCTTTCCCGTTATACGTCCAGCTTTGAGTATTTTGTCCTGCAAAATCATCTGAAAGTGAAGACGGTAGAAGAATTAGCCCAATTAGGCGGATACACTGTTGTTACCTTCCGGCGTATCTTCAATTCTGTATTCCATAAACCTGTTTAAGAATGGA
>ENA-UOIY01003252-UOIY01003252.1-human-gut-metagenome-genome-assembly--contig:-P114-NODE-3252-length-10481-cov-6.828985_pt1 | contig 10481 bp, 11 predicted proteins | sample MGYA00242335_ERZ723882 | MGnify/ENA metagenome assembly ERZ723882
AAAAAGCAGACCTCTAACCAACTGGATGCTCAACTTGTTATTGCAATTTGCGGAAATTACTATTTATCTTTTTTGATAAAGAACTCACGCATAGGGGATACTTATTATAAACAAATGGACTTGTTTGACAGATTTCAGGATAAACGCGATGAAATTGAAACCATGGATGTTTTAGAAAGAGTTAAAAATAAGGAGCAAATTGTTTTTAAAACATCAAGGGTTGGATTAAAAAAAGCTAAAACTAAATTTGCACACGCATTGTTAGCATCTTTAATTGAACTGAACAATTCTTCTGAATATGATTTTGAACGCGGATTTGGCAAAGAGATGATGGTTGCAAATTATATGTTTGAAAACAATATACCCGGAACAGATGAAAATATAAAGGCATTATTAGGTTATAGATCTCAAAATGTAAAAAGAATAATCGAGGAAATGCAATAACATGCTCTACTTTTCTTCACTTCTGAAAACCAATCCAAAATATTCATTATCGGCGGAAAACTTATTCTCTGTTTTGTCCGACAGCGGAGAAGAATTTACTCTTTTTGACGGAGCAAAGGGTATCTGGGAAAGGGATTATATGCCCGTCAGAACCAAAAGCGGCCAATACATATCGTTCCGCTACGAGCCGAGCTATTTGAAAGGCTATGAAGAGGAGCGCACCGACTACCGAAAGGACGTTGCGCCACAGTTCGATCTGCCGGTTACCTATTCCGATATCAATCTGGACGGCGGAAACGTTGTGTTTTCGCCATCAAGAACAAAAGCCGCTATCTCCGATAGGGTGTTCTCTGAAAATCCCGATTTAGATGAGAATACTCTTTTGACCGAGCTTGAAAAGCTGCTCGAAGCAGAGATAGTAATTATTCCGTCACTTAAAATCGACATGACCGGTCATGCGGACGGCGTGGTGCGCTTTGTGAACGAAAACACGGTGCTCGGCAATGCCTCGTCCTACAAATACGGCTATGAGCAAAAGGTGAAAAATGCGTTGAACAAATACGGTATTTCGGTTCTGGATTTTCCGTATTTCGATTCTGCCGGAAAAAGTGCCGTGGGGAGTTACCTCAATTACCTCGAAACCGAAACGCATATTTTTCTTCCTGTTTTCGGCAATGTACAGGATGAAAAGGCGATAAAATGCGCAAAGGAGATTTTCAATAAAGAAATCATTACCGTGAATATTAACAGTATTGCCAAAGAAGGAGGCGTTCTAAATTGCATAAGCTGGGAGATGTATTGACCCAGGAGAAAATTAAACGAGTACTGACAGCAAGGCGCAACCTTTACAATGCGGGAGTGGAGCTTTTGGAGTGCGACCGTACCTACGCCGAAGGGATTAAGGAGGAGTTTGAAAGGCATACCTTTGCCGATCATTTGGTGCCTTTTGAAGGAGCCGAAGCAGAGAAAAAACAAATTGATGAAATCGATGTACGCTTCTATCTTGAAATGCGAATGCGCATATATGTAAAAGAAGAAAACATTACATTCGATACGGGAAACGGTCTTTGTAAAATCCGCCTGAATGATACAATTACAGCTTATATCCCGATAAAAAGAGGAACTGCTGTCAGAAGCATTCTGCTGTAACTGCGTGGTTCAACCGAGCGCAACGAAACAGGGAGTTATAGGGTAATAGGAAGATAAACGGCACAGCCACCGAAATCCAGTGTGATTCGGCGGCTGTGCTGATTTCGTTATCATGCTTTGAGAATGAGCGATTGGTATTCTTTCTGGTTTATCATTACCGTTACTAATCGTCGTACCGCTTTTGGTGCATATGTTATTGTATCATAATAGCAAAGCAGATCAAAAAGGAGGGGATGCGTATGACATATGCGGTGTCAGATCTGCATGGGTGCTATGACAAGTATATGAAGCTTCTTGAACGCTTGACTTCTGATGATTCTTTGTATATTCTCGGAGACATTGTGGACCGTGGCAGTGATGGGATGAAAATTGTGTTGGATCTCATCAATAGGGATAACATCTTTTCTTACAGAGGAAATCACGATCACTGTGCGCAGTTTTTGCTGGGAAACTATGCATTTCCTAATGACGGCTATTTTACGGATGGGATAGAAGAGGTATTCAGGTTATGGCTTTCTGACGGTGGAAGCGAAACATATAGGGAGTTTCTGAAATTGGACGAAAGCAAACAGCGTGCAGTTCTGGGCTATCTTAACTCGCTGCCACTATTTGAAGAGCTTACAGTCAGAGGTCAGAAGTTTTTCCTTGCACATACGGTTCCGAAAAAGTCAAAAATGCTCAATTTTGTTAACTGTCGATTCTCAGATTTCATCACAGGCGAGCCGGAGTATGAAAAGATGTATTTTGAAGATACGATCATTATTACAGGTCATATCCCCACCGGCTTTATTGATCCGGAATATGCAGGACGAATCTGGAAAGGAAATAATCACATAGCCATTGATTGCGGCGCCGTATTTGGCAATCCTCTCGGTTGTATTTGTCTTGATACTATGGAAGAAATATATGTGGAGTGAAACAGATGGATATATTTAGATTTATCAATTCTAAGGATATCAGAGAACACCTCAGGAGTATCAGGTATGAATTCAATTCTCTTGAAACTGCATGGTTGATTTATCAGTGCCATGATGCGACTATTGACGAAAAGCATAAAGCGTGGAACGAACTGATCGAAACAATGCCGGATTGCCCGATAGAGAAACGCCTGAATACCGTTGCGCAGGACAGCCTTCATGCGTTTCTGAGGCTTTATATGACGCTTGAAGATAAGTATATGAACGAGTTCTGAGATGAGAGACATGCCGACACATTTAACGATGACAAGCCGTTTGTCTACAAGTTCAAATATATTTACGAGGACGGCACGGAAAACGGGTGGGACACGGTGTTTTCCTGCCTCAATGCATTGCATGAAAGCATTATGGAATCGGAGGAAGATGTTATCTCCATTCAATGCACAAAAATGCAGATAGACAGGTTGGAATCGCGGCAAATTGCGTATCTCAATTCGTCATTTGAGTTTTTGCGTCTTGATCCCGGACGCATCGACAGTGATAAGGAACGGGTCTTATTTGGAGGTGTTTTTGACGGTCTGTGGTTTGAATTTCCGACGCCGTTTCAAAAGGGCGATATTGTATGGAATCCGGATCAACCGGAGGGCTTCTGTGCCGGCCCGTTTGTGATAACCGGAGTTTGCCTTGATGGTATCGAAAGCGATAAGACGAAAGAGAATATCAGGAAAGACGGCGATTCTTCCGATATGTGTGCCGGAGGATTTTTTCTGAATGAGGATGGCAGCATTTACGGTGAGTGCATGTCAAACTATATGGATCTGGAATTCTATAATAAGGATCTAACCGGCTCAAATAGAACGCTGATTGCACTCAGTAATTTTCTGAAGGATGAAATCGCCCCAGCGCTTTTCGCCCGCGCTTATCATCAAATCATCATGGCCGGGTAAGCAGAGAACAGTATTCCTCTTGATTATTTGAGGACCGGTACTACCTCGTTTACGAGAGAGCGCATTTGCTTTGCGCCCTGCTCACAGGTGTATATAAAATACAATTTGCGTGAAACAACAAAATATGTTACACTAGAAAAAAGAGATGAGAGGAGGGCGCTTGTGAATATCCGCGAGCTGGCAAAGGAAGCCGGCGTTTCTGTCGCCACCATTTCCCGCGTCATCAATCATCCGGAAGCGGTGCTGCCGGAGACCCGGGAGCGGGTCCAGGCCATTATTGAAAAGTATAATTATGACCCCAAGCCGGTCAACCGCAATAAGCGCTTTGTTTCCCTTATCGTTCCTGCCGCGGCACGGGCACAAGGGGTGCTCCTTGGAGTACAGTCGGTGCTGGCACCCAAGGGAATTCTGGTCAATCTGGTGGAGACCGCACAGGTCCCCGGCGGGGCTGCAGCATGCCTGCAGGCGGTAATTGCTGCAAAACCCATTGGCATATTAGTGGCGGCTGAATCCACATTGTCACAGGAAAGCCTACCGACCGATGTGCCGGTGGTGCTGCTGGGCAGTTATGATCGGCTGGAAAATTGCAATATCTGCGGCATCAATTACCGTGACGCAGCCGAAAAGATGCTTGCCCACCTCTATGCCATGGGGCACCGCTCCATCTGGCTGCTGCAAAGCGACCAAAGCTATCCGGAAAAAGCTGCGGTTACGGCCGGCTATCGGCAGGCGGCGGCAGCGTTGGGATTGAATGATCGCCGGTGCCGCATTCTAGAGGCCAACGACAGCGTTGCCGGAGGATATCGCACCTGCCGGGAGGCGATCCTCACCGAAGAGTCGCCGCAGGCGGTATTTGCCGTCAGTGATGCGATGGCAATGGGGGTCATCAAGGCGGCTCGGGAGGAAAACATTCCGCTGCCGGATGGTCTGGCTGTAGCGGGCTTTACGGACAGTGAGGCTGCCGCTGTTATTACCCCGGCGCTGACCACTATGGAGCACCCACTGGAGCGGTTGGGCGCAGTGGCGGCACGCCGCCTCATTGAACTAATTGAGGACAGCGCGCTGTATCAGGTGGAAACCCAGGAGATCGTACTCAAATCTAAACTCAAGATTCGCCGCAGCTGCGGCAATCGCAAGGAAATCTACGAGCTGTTCGAGTAAAGGAGGGCACGAGATGTCGTTATCTGTCAATTTTATGGGCTTGTCGCTCAAAAATCCCATCATAGCGGCAGCCGGTCCCTGGTGCCGTGATGCCGCGGCAATGCAAAAGGCCATTGATGCGGGAGCCGCTGCCGTTGTTACAGAAACCATCACGCTGGAAAAAAGCCATATGGTCAGCCCGCGCATCTTTTATCGGCAGGGGGAGGTCTATAATACCACCCTGTACAGCACCCAAACGCTGGAGGAGGTGGAGCAGGAGGCGGAACGCCTGCACAAGGGTGATGCCTTCCTCATTTGCAATATTCGCGGCACCACGCCTTCGGAGCTACGCTATCTTGCCAGCCGGATGCAGCGGCTGGGCGCCGATGCGTTGGAGCTGTGCTGCTTCACCCCGATCGGGACCAAGCTGGAGGATATCAGCATCCGACCGGAGGAGGTCGGCGAGATGGTGCGTGGCGTCACCTCGGCGGTGGAAATCCCCGTTATGGTGCGACTGCCACACCATGCGGCGCTCAATCCTGCCTTTGCCCGTCAAATCACCCGGAACGGCGCCCGTGCCATCAGTGCCATTGAATCGCTGGAGGGCATCAACGGCGTGGATATTGAAAACGCCCGCTGCGAAATGGCGGCCATCGGCGGCTGCACCGGCAGCCATCTGCGTCCGCTCTCGCTGGCGGCAACGGCGGTACTGCATCAGCTGGCCGATTGTGAAATAGCGGCAATGTGCGGTGTGGAGGACTGGCACAGCATTATTGAATTCCTGATGATGGGTGCCACCGCCGTTCAAATGGGCTCTGCGATCATGCTGCGGGGCTACGGGCATATTGCCGAAACACTCAGCAAGCTGGAGGAATGGCTGCAAAAAAAAGGCTATGCAAGCGTTAATGAGCTTCGAGGGAAAGCGCTTTCCTCCCTTTCCGCTTTTGAGGAGCTGCCGGAGCGCCTGCTGCGTGTGAAATTGACCGCCTCCTGTGGCGGAACCTGTCCCGACGGCTGCACGCGGTGTGTCGGCGCCTGCCTGTACGATGCCATTTCTCAGGGCACGGAGGGCATCACCGTCAATGCCTCCGTCTGCACCGGCTGCGGCCTGTGCGTCTCCCTTTGCCCCAAAAAGCTGTTTACCATGAAATGATCTCCGCCGGAGGGCAGCCGCTCTCCGGCTTTTGCTTGACATTGATGTAACAATAGACAAATGTTACATCAAATTGTTGTCCATTCCGCTGAAATACTGTTGCAAATGCAAAAAACTGTTGAAATTCTGATGTATTCTTGTTAAGATACAGATGTAACAAAGATTTGCTGTTACACAGAGAAACAAGCGCTTGACGTTACAAATTGATTTGAGTTTCGGAAGGAGTGTTCCACATGTCAAAGATCCCCGTCGGCTACGGTCTGAATGACTGCCCGCCCATCAAGGAAACCGTCCCGCTGAGTATCCAGCAGATTGTTGTTCTCGTTTTTAATGTTCTGCCTGTTCCGCTGCTCATCGGCGCCGGCATCGGTCTCTCCGCCAGCGAGATCACCATTTTGGTCGCCGGCTGCCTGCTCGTTACCGGTATTGCCACCCTGCTGCAGACCATCGGCGTCGGCCCCATCGGTGCGCGGCTGCCCATTCCGCTGGAGTGCAGCTTTGTATTCGTAGCCCCCGGCATTGCCCTGGGCGCCCAATATGGTCTGGCTGCGTTCACCGGGGCTTGCCTCGTCGGCAGCATCATCACCACCATTCTTTGGACCGGTCTGCATAAGCAGCTCTCCATTCTGTTCAAGCCCTACATCACCGGCGCAGTCGTTATGGCGCTGGGGCTCAGCCTTTGCAGCGTCGGTATCTGCTACTGTGCAGGCGGTGTAGGTTCCGCTGACTACGGCGATCCTATCAACCTGCTGCTGGCTGCCGGTACTATCATTATCATGGTTCTGCTCAACCACTTCTGCAGCAAGAACTTCCTCTCCAAGGCTTCCCCCCTCATCGCCATTTTGGTCATGAGCGCCGCTGCTGCTGCTTTTGGCAAGTTGGATCTTTCCCCCATTGCCGAGGAAGCGTGGATTCGCATCCCGCAGCCCCTGCATTTCGGCATCAAATTTGAACTGGGGCCGATCATCTCCATCTCCATTCTGTGCTTCATCGCACTGGTTGAGCTGATGGGCGATCAGACCACCGCCTCCATGTTGGCGAAGAACAGCCTGCCCACCAGCCATGAAACCAAGGGCGGTGTACTGGCTCAGGGGGTCGGCAGCGTCATTTCCTCTATGTTCAATATGGTTCCTGTCATCAGCGGCAGCGCCAATATCGGTCTGTGTGGTCTTTCCGGTGTTACCAGCCGCTTTGTTACCGCCATCGCTGGCGGCGTGGTAGCTCTCTGCGGACTCTGCCCCAAGCTGTGCGCTGTATTCTCCTGCATTCCCTCCGCTGTTTTGGGCGGCGTAGCCCTTTCCGCCTTCGGTACCATTCTGGTTTCCGGCATGAATGTTATCCATAACGGCGGTCCCCTCACTGCCCGAACCACTACCATTGTTGCCATCTCTCTTGCAGTTGGCGTTGGCTTCAGCGCAGCATCTGATGCATTGGTTGCGCTGCCCTTCTGGGCTTCCAGCCTGCTCAGCGGTGTACCCGGTACCGCTATTGTAGCCGTGATCCTCAGCTTGATCCTCCCCGAGAAAAAAGACGAAAAAGCTGCTGCATGATCCGGCAAAAGGAGAAAATATTATGAAAACAGTACTGTATCAAAATGCGGATTGGATCATTACCATGGACGAGGAGCGCCGTCGCTATCGTCATGCGGATCTGCTCATCAGCGGCAAAGAGATCAAGGCCATCGGCAAAAACCTCAGGGAGACCCTTGGAGATACCGTCACCATCGACCAAGTGGTAGATGCCAGCGGACGAGTGATCCTGCCCGGCTTTGTCAATACCCATCATCATACCTGGCAAACTCTGATCCGCAACATCAAGGCCACGCAGGGTCTGCGGCTGGAGCCGTGGCTCACCACCATGTACGAGATCTATAAGGATCTGAATACCGATGTGGCCCGTGCCGGCGTATATGTGGCGTTGGGTGAGGGATTGAAAACCGGCATCACCACCTCCAACGATCTGTGGTATCCGCACCCGGTCGGCGTGACCTGTCTGGTAGATGCCGAAATCGAAGCCGCAAAGGAACTGGGAATCCGCTTCCACCCAGTGCGCAGCTACCACTCCGTCACCAGTGATATTGTCCCTCCCGAGGTGGTAGACAGTATTGAAGGCGTCATGGGCGATGTCGAACGGTTGGTGAAGAAATATCATGATCCTTCCCGCTTCTCGATGTGTCAGGTCGGCATCGGCCCCAGCATCGCCTACTATGAAACAGAGGAGATTGTCCGTGCGACCATTGATCTGGCGGAGAAGCTGGATATCAAGGTGCATGGTCATCTGGCTGAAAGCCGCGGCGAAGTGGCTTTCGTGGAGGAACACTACGGCTGCCGTCCCGCCGAGTGGTTCCGCCGTCACGACCTTTTGGGCGATCGCTTCTACTATGCCCACTGCATTCATCTCAATGATGAGGAGGTGCAGCTGATGGCGGATACCAACACCGGTATCTCCACATGTCCCATCTCCAATATGTATCTCAGCTCCGGCTCCTGCCGAATCCCCGAGCTGCTGCGTGCCGGTGTCAGGCGCTTCGGTATCGGTGTAGATGGTGCTGCCAGCAGTAATTCCGCTAGCATGATGGAGGAGATCCGTGTCAGCTACCTGCTCAATCGTCTCAGCTGGGGAGATGATTCCATCGGCTGCGAGAATATTCTGTACCTTGCCACCGCCGGCGGCGCTGCGGTACTGGGTCGTGATGACATCGGTCATCTCGCCCCCGGCATGGCGGCGGATTTCACCCTGATGAACTGGAATCAGCTGCAATATGCCGGCGGCTGCAATGATCCTGTGGACTGCATCGTGCTCAGCGGTGATGCCAGAATGATCGAAACCGTCGTGGTCAATGGCGAGACCGTTGTGCAGAACGGTCACTTGACCAAGGTGAACGAGGAAGAAAAACGTGAATATGCAGCTGCCGTTGGGCGCGAGCTGCTCACAAAGGCTTCCGCTCGTATCCCCGGTCTAAAGGCTGACCTCATGTAAGCAGCAATCGTTAACTCAACCATCCCTCCTCACCCCCATAACGAAACCACCCCCATCGCATCAGCGGTCGGGGGTGGTCTTTTGTTGTGTGGTGCGCCCAATGAGAGCACATTCTTATGGGCGAAAGTCTCGGGGTAGAATACCTTATATATCGGTATTAATTACAGCTCCATCTGTTTTCCCAAGTAGCTCGCCGCCGCCTGAATGAGCATCTGCTCGGCATCACCGGGGCGGTCGCTTTCTTTATTTTGCAGGAACATCACGCTGCCGCACACATCTCAGGAGGAGATGATAGGGGACTGCACCAGCGCATAATAGGCAATGCCCTCAATGGGCTGTAACGGCTGCCCGTCACCAGCCGAAAAGCTCCTGCGGTTCTCGATCTGATCCTCCAAGCCGTGGGACACCCGACGCTCCAGCACCTCCCGCCGGCTGATACCGCTGACCGCTACCACATGGTCCCGGTCCGTGATCAGCACCGGAAATCCTGCCGTGCGATATAGCACCTCGCAATACTGTGCTGCGATGCTGCCCAGCTCGCTGATAGGGGAGTACTTCTTAAAAATGACCTCCCCCTCGTTGCTGACGAAAATCTCCAACGGGTCGCCTTCACGAATGCGCATGGTCCTGCGGATCTCTTTGGGAATTACTACTCTCCCGCGAGTGTGTGATAATTGGACCAACACGGGAAAACCGTTTGATCAAGCCATTTTTTCGTGTTCGCAATTCCTGTATGACCGATTTTTTCGAGAAATTCCAGAATAAGGAAGGTGAAATAGGGCAAAAAAACGCTTAAAAATGAGTGCCGACCAAAGCCTGCCATCCAGGTATATTTTACTCTGCGGAAGTATTTGATGTTCAGGATTGCAAGTTTGGTGAGAGTGTAGGCACAAAGTATGATCCAACCTCCGGAGATTACCTTATCATGTCCGGGTTTGGAATAGGCAATGGGCTGTGGTGCGAAAATATGTCAGTTCAGATCGACCAAGTGAACGCCGAGGTGACCGTCAACTTCGACTTATATGGGGAGAACCAACACGAAGAAGATGAAAAGGTCGGCACTTATAAAACCAGGTTCTCCATCTTCAAACAGCCGGACAACACCTGTTTTCTTCGTTACATTGAAACTATTGATTAGCTGTGGAGCAGGTCGACCTCAATATCGCTGATCTCATCATCCTGAATTCCCGTGTCAATGTCCAGACAGTCCGGAAACACCTGCATATCGCCCATGCGTGCCCACTTCCGTATTGTTTTTCCACCATTGCGATTGAAGCAATCACAAAGGAAGATGCAGGGATTCAGTCGGCAAAATATCGGTGTTTTTTCACCTTTCTAAAATCCCCTTGCGTTTGCTTATGACTGTTGTTATAATATAATTACACAACTCTCGCGGAGTTGCATTAGTATGAAGATGGAACTCTGCGGCAATACTACCTGTATGGAGGTGCTTGTATGGCAATCGTAAGCGATGAACAGGTTATCAAGGTGCTGCGGCAGTATAATCCATGGTGGCGCAATCCGCTGGCGATCAAGGAGGAAAACAAGCCGCAGAAAAGGCTTGCCTACTATGAAGCCTTGAGAATGATTTCGCATAAAACGATTCGGCGGTTTGCCATTTTGTCTGGCGCAAGGCGTGTCGGCAAGACAACGATCATGTATCAAATGATGAATAGCTTGATTGACAAGGGTGTAAATCCCAAAAATATCCTGTATGTATCCTTCGACAATCCGATTGTAAAGCTCGTCAAT
>ENA-UOIY01003253-UOIY01003253.1-human-gut-metagenome-genome-assembly--contig:-P114-NODE-3253-length-10480-cov-5.976115_pt1 | contig 10480 bp, 7 predicted proteins | sample MGYA00242335_ERZ723882 | MGnify/ENA metagenome assembly ERZ723882
CAAGGGCAGGAACGATATGAAAAAGCAAAACCCGGCGATCCGCCGTCTGGCGCTGGCCGTGCTGTATCTGGCCGTCTTTGCGGCGGCGGTCATGTATCTGCGTGTGACCATCAGCGTACCGGCCGAGGGTGACGATAAGCTGACCCTGAACGGCTGGCTGTACGATATGGGCCGCATGTCCTTTTGGCAGTACGCCGCGCAGGATTTGCAGGCTCGGCTGCGGTTCTTTCTGTTAAAAGAAGCGCGATTCTTCCCGTTTCACTACCCCAATGCGGTGGCGCTGCTGTTTTACCGCACGCTGGCCAGCTATCGGCTGTACATCATTGCGGTAATGGGCGCGGCGGCGCTGCTGGTCAGCCGCGTGGCGGCACGCCTTTCCCGCAGCAATGCTGTGGCGCTGGGTGCGTTTGGCCTGGCGCTGGCTGCAGCTCCCATTTTTAACGAGGGTATGTACAGCTACTACGCCGTGCCCCAGCGCACGCTGTTCTGGGCGGCGGCCAGTTGGCTATGCCTGTTCCGCCTGTACGATACCCGCCGCCGTGCCTGGGGCGTGGTTGCTGCCGTGCTGGCGTTTATCTCCTGCGGCACCTACGAGACTGGTTACGTCTACGCTCTGCTGGCGCTGCTTTTGTGGGTGGTGTACACCCGCAGCGTGCGCGGCGGGCTGCACGCTGCGGCCCCGGTGCTGGGCGGCATGGCGGTGGCGTTCTGCTTCCACTTTGCCAGCGGTCGCAACGGCGGCACCGGCAACGAGCTTTCGCTGGATATCCCCAACGTGGCCCGCGTGACCGTGCAGCAGATGGCCGCGTCCATCCCGTTCCTGGGCCCCTGGCTGCAAGGGCAGGACTGCGGTGCCATCAGCAAGGGCGATATGCTCTGGCCGTTTGTACTGGGGCTGCTGGCAGTGGCTGCGCTGCTGTTTGCCGCACCGCGGGAAAAGGTCAGCGGCAAGGCTCTGGGCGGTCTGGCCCTGCTGGGCCTGGGCCTGTGGGGCGCCCCGGCGGCCCTGCTGGCGCTGTCGGCACGCTACCAGCAGCCCGAGGCCATCACCTGGAAGTGGGGCTATATCCCCGCCGCGGCCAGCTCGATCGGCCTGGGCCTGCTGCTGGCGGCGGGCGTGGCGGCGCTGGCAAGGCTGTGCTGCCGCCTGCCGAAAATCCCCTCTGTGGTGCTGCGCTCCGTGCTGGCGCTGGTGCTGGCGGCGGGCATTGCCGCCAATGGCGCGTTTACCCGCGGCTGCCTGCGCACCCACCACGCCGAAAACCTGAAGGGCTACAACTTCTTTGCCGATACCATCCGCGCGGGCCTGGCTGACGAGGTCACGTCCGACGACCTGATCCTATGCAATGAGAATGTCTGGGACACCAACACCCAGGCCGAGACAAATTTCTTCTGCCGCTTTGCCGGGCGGGAACTGCACGCCCAGATGCCGGGCATCGAGCTGCCGGACGGCCACGGCACGCTGTACGCCTACCAGACCTACCGCAACTACGGCGGCTATGACCTGGCCTGGTGCGGCCGCCTGACCAACGACACCGGCGAGGTGATGGACGGCATGCGCGTTTACGTACAGGGCGCGCTGGTGCCGGACAATGCGGTCATCAAGTACAAAGTGCGCCTGCCCGATGGCACCGAGGAGCCGCGCCAGATCTGCCTGCTGGACTGCGACCGCACCCCCCGCAACGAAAAAGGCGAGTACATCGCCACCGTAGAGGACACCTCGATCCTGAACGCCAAGGTTATGATCTGGGATGGCTGAGGAGGTCCCTTTCTATGAAAAAACTGCGTGAACTGCTGCGCGCCAACCGCTGGCTGGCGGCGGTGCTGCTGCTGGAAGCAGCTGTGCTGGCTTCGCTGGTGGCATCGCTTTTCGGTGCACCGTACAAATTACAGCTGAGCCCGGCAGATTTTGCCAACGAATACCCGCAGATCGCCGCCGTGAACGACGACGGCACGGCGCTGCAAATTTGGAACAACAGCGAGGATTTCGTCCCGCCGAAAGATAAGGCGATGACCTTTTCCACAACGGGCAGCGCGGTGCGCTCTGGCGCGTACGAGGTAACGGTACAGTATTTCTCCTGCCAGACGCCCGATGAGCCGACCTTTAACGCGCTGCACAGTGCGGGTTCGCTGTCCTTTGCCAGCGCGGGCAACCCCTCGGCGATCTATGCCGACGCGGTGATCCTGGACGATTGCCACCGCACTGTGACCACCCGTCTGTGGGTGGGATACGGCGCTAAAATGCGCGACCTGACCGCTACACTAACCTACGGCGAGGGTCAGCTGTATCTGTACGGCATCACCCTGACCGAGCAGCCGATCTATCGCGCTACCCGTCTGGTTGGCTTTGTGCTGCTGGCGGCGCTGCTGGATCTGGCGCTGCTGCTGTTGTTTGCCTGTGGAGACGAAAACGCCCCGGCTCGCCGCCGCAGGTATGCGGTGCCGCTGGTGCTGGCGGGCATTGCCTTGTTGGCCAGCCTGCCGCTGTTCAGCAACTATCTCTACTTCGGGCATGACCTCGACTACCACTTGCAGCGCATCACGGCCATGGCGGCCGAGCTGTCCTACGGGCAGTTCCCAGTGCGCCTGACCACCGACAGCCTGAACGGTTACGGCTATGCCAATCCGCTGTGCTACTGCGAGTTGTTTTTGACGCTGCCTGCACTTTTGTACAACGCCTGGCTGCCGCTGCGCACCTGCTACCAGGTTTATATCTTTGCGGTGACGCTGGCCACCGCTGCCATCGCCTACTACAGCTTTGGCACCATCACGGCCAGCCGCAAGCTGGGTCTGCTGGGGGCCGGGCTGTACACGCTGTCCTGCTACCGGATGGTCTGCATCTATGTCCGCGCTGCGGTGGGAGAGTACACAGCGATTGCCTTTTTGCCGCTGATCCTGGCAGGGCTGTATAACATTTACACCACAGAAAAGCCCCGCTTTGCCCAGTGGGCACCCATGGCGTTTGGCATGGCGGCGCTGGTGCAGTGCCACCTGCTCAGCTGCGAGCTGATCGCGCTGCTGTTGGTCGTTTTCTGCCTGCTGCGTCTGCGCGAAACGCTGCGCCCCGCCCGCCTGCTGGCGTGGCTCAAGGCGGCGCTGCTGGCGCTGGCGCTGAGTGCGTGGTATTTCTTCCCGTTCCTGATCTCAACGCGGGAAATCAACTTGATGGTCAACGGCCCGCTGATCGGCAAGATCCAAGGCCAGGGCACCTATCTGGTGCAGCTGTTCAGCCCGTTCGGGCGTGGCTATGGCGGCACGGCGGATGGTACTTCGAATGATATGACACTTACCCTCGGACTGCCGCTGGCGGCCGGATTCATGCTGGTCATCTACTGCCTGCTGCGGCGGGAGCGCTGGCAGCAGCAGGAAACGCTGCGCCGGATGCAGACGGCGTTCGGCTTTGCGATGCTGACACTGGTATTGTCGCTGCGCGTTTTCCCGTGGGACGGTGTGCAGAGCTGGCTGGGCCGTGCTGCGGGCAAGATGGCGGGCATGTTCCAGTACCCATGGCGGTTTCTCTCACTGGGGACGGTGCTGCTCTGCCTGGCTGTGCTGCTGGCGGTGCAGCTGCTGCAAGAAAAGAACGTTCGCCTGGCCAAAGGCGCAGCGGCAGCCCTGGCAGCCTGCGCGCTGCTGACGGTGGGCGTGGTCCAGACGCAGATCACTACCGGCATGAGCGAACAGGCCTACAACGTGTTTTTGAACCGGCAGCCCAACGCAACGACGGGTGTGGGCGAGTATCTCATCGACGGCACCAGCGGCTACGAGACGATCTGGGCACAGCCCAAGCCGGGCAGCGAGGAACTGCAGCTGCTTTCTTACGAGAAGCGCGGCGGGAAAGCCTACCTGACAGTGGAAAATGACGGGGACGCTGCTGATATCTCGGTGCCTATCTTCAACTATGGGCACTACTACGCGGTGGATGAGGCTACAAGCGACGCCTACGCCCTCGGTACCGGCGAAAACGCCCGCATAACGCTGAACATCCCCGCAGGCTACACTGGCACGATTGTGATCGCCTATCATGCGCCTGTCTATTGGCGTGCGTTTGAGCTGGTATCGCTGCTGGCGCTGATCGGCAGCGTCGGCTGGGGTGTAAGCCAGCGGAAAAAGAAGCAGTAAATAAAAAGGTTTCCTGCACATGGAATGCGGGAAACCTTTTTTGATTTTAGGCAACACCGCACAATTCCCGCCTTACGGCTTAAGCACCGCTCCGGCGGCTGCGGCACGGCATCTGCGTTGCCAAAATGCTCGATAAGACACAAAGTATTATCTGCGCTTTTGGCTTAGCAGCTGCCGTACCTCGCTCGCCGTATCGGCACTTAGAATTATGCGGTATTGCCTTTAATTAAAGTGCGGTCAATTATGTGGCCAATCACCAAAGGAAAAAGCCTTGAAGCAATACTTCAAGGCTTTTCCTTTGGTGGACGGTACAGGACTCGAACCTGTGACCTCCTGCACGTCAAGCAGATGCTCTACCAGCTGAGCTAACCGTCCATATTCAGTTGGGCGCCGTGTCTCCCGGCGACGTATGCTATAATACCAGACGCAAAGGGAAAAGTCAAGCACTTTTCTCAAGAAATTTGAAATTTTTCTGAAAAAAGTCGGAAATCGCCCTGGGAAGCCACCAAAATCGCGTTGCCAAGGTGGACGCAAACACCTTTTTGTGGTATACTATACCAGTTAAAGTGGGGAGGTGTAGAAACTTGCGGGTCTTAGGGATCGACCCCGGCTACGCGATCGTGGGCTGGGGCGTTGTGGAATATGTGGGCAACCGGTTTGCACCGGTGGGCTACGGGGCTGTTATCACCGAGAAAGACACCCCGTTTGAGCAGCGCTTGATCGAGATCTACGACGGCGTACTGGACATCTGCAAACGCTACCAGCCCGAGGCACTCTCCATCGAAAAACTGTACTACCAGCACAACCAGACCACCGTCATCGGCGTGGCCGAAGCGCGCGGCGTCATTTTGCTGGCGGCAGCGCAGTGCGGCGTGCCGATCTACGAGTACACCCCCATGCAGGTCAAGCAGGCCATCACGGGCTACGGCAAGGCCGTGAAAAAGCAGATCCAGGAAATGACCCGCATGATGCTGCACCTTGAGGCTATCCCCAAACCGGACGATACCGCCGACGCACTGGGCATGGCGATCGCGCATTGCCATTGCAGCCGCAGCCGCCTGATGGGCACGCCGGTCAGATAGGCACGCAAAAGTGTAGGGGCGAACAGTGTTCGCCCGTGCAACTTTGCGTAAATCTCACGTTTTCCCGGGAAGTGTTTCGCACCGCAAATGGGCAGCGGGCGCACAATGTGCGCCCCTACAGAATGCCCAATGACCATAAAGTTACTATTTATATAATATAAAAAGGAAGCAAACCATGATCTATTGCCTGACTGGCAAAATCCTGAAAAAAACCCTCGATTCCGTTGTCATCAGCTGCGCGGGGGTGGGGTACTATGTGCAGATCCCGGCCACAACCGGCGAAGCCCTGCCCGCCCCGGGGCAGGAGGGCACGGTCTACACCCTCATGAACGTGACCGAGAACGATGTTTCCCTCTACGGCTTTGCCAACGAGGAACAGCGCGACTGCTTCAAGATGCTGACATCGGTGTCCGGCGTCGGCCCCAAGGCGGGCTTATCCATTCTGTCCATCATGAGCCCGGAAAAAGTCGCGCTGGCGGCGTCCAGCGGCGACCACAAAGCCTTTACCAAGGCAAGCGGCGTCGGCCCCAAGCTGGCCCAGCGCATTGCCCTGGAGCTCAAAGACAAAGTGGGCAAGGGCCTGGCCAGCGGAACAGGCTTTGCGGGTGACATGGGCGTACCCGCGCCCAGCTCGGCCCCGGCGCAGGCTGTGGCGGCGCTGGTCAGCCTGGGCTACACCCCCAGCGATGCCGCCGCCGCAGTGGCCCGCGTGGACGAAACTTTGCCCGTACAGGATATCATCAAGGTGGCGCTGCGCGGCCTGTCCCGCGCGCGCTGAAAGGGGTAAGCAATGAATCAGGAATATATGGTAGACCCCACGCGCCTTGTCAGTCCGGACGCCATGCCCGCCGATGCCGAGGAGATCAGCCTGCGTCCCAAAACGCTGGATGACTACGTCGGCCAGGAAAAGGCCAAAGGCAACCTGAGGGTCTATCTGCGGGCGGCGCAGCAGCGCGGCGAGCCGATGGACCACATTCTGCTGTACGGCCCGCCCGGCCTTGGAAAAACCACGCTGGCGGGCATCATTGCGCAGGAGATGGGCGTGCAGATCCGCATCACGTCCGGCCCGGCTATCGAGAAGCCCGGCGACCTGGCGGCGCTGCTGACCAACCTGCAGGAGGGCGACGTCCTCTTTATCGACGAGATCCACCGTCTGTCCCGCCAGGTGGAAGAGGTGCTTTACCCGGCACTGGAGGATTTTGCGCTGGATATCATGATCGGCAAGGGCCCCAGCGCGCAGAGCATCCGCATCAACCTGCCGCGCTTCACGCTGGTGGGTGCGACCACACGCGCCGGCCAGCTGACCGGCCCGCTGCGTGACCGCTTCGGCATTCTGCTCAAGCTCGAACTGTACAGCCCGCAGGAGCTGGCCCGCATCATCAGCCGCAGCGCGGGCATTCTGGGCGTGCCCATCACCGATGAAGGCGCGCTGGAACTGGCCCGCTGCGCGCGCGGCACGCCGCGTATCGCCAACCGCCTGCTCAAGCGTTCGCGCGACTTTGCCATGGTGGAGAGCGAGGGCACCATCGACGAGGAGACCGCCATTGCGGCCCGCAAGTGGATGGACATTGACGAGCTGGGCCTGGATGAGCTGGACCGCAGCCTGCTGCGCGCCATTATCGAGATGTACAACGGCGGGCCGGTCGGCCTGGAAACGCTGGCTGCCGCGCTGGGTGAGGAGAGCGTTACGCTCGAGGATATCTGCGAGCCGTACCTGATGCAGATGGGCATGCTGACCCGCACCCCGCGCGGCCGCTGCGTGACCCGCCTGGCCTACGAGCACCTGCACATGGCCATGCCGCGCCGCTTTGACGAGGATGATGGGCAGCAGAGCATGTACTAAAACGCATGCTTTATGGGCGTAGGGAATGTAGGGGCGAACAGTGTTCGCCCGTGCAGCCTTGCAGAATTATCACGTTTTCCCGGAAAATGCTTTGCCCCGCAAACGTGCAGCGGGCGCACAATGTGCGCCCCTACAAAAATGTTTCCGTCAAGATAAAATAACAAACCCCATGCCGCTTATCGGCATAAAATAATAAATCAACCGAATTGAATCAACCAATAGGAAAGGATCTGACGAGAATGGGTAAATTGTTTGGTACTGATGGTGTCCGCGGTGTCGCGGGCAAGGACCTCACCTGTGAACTGGCACTTCAGATCGGCCGCGGCACGGCTGCCGTGCTGACCAGCCTGGACGGCCACCGCCCCAAAATCCTGATCGGCAAAGATACCCGCGTGTCCGGCGATATGCTGGAATCCACCCTGGCCGCTGGCCTGTGCAGCGTCGGCGCAGACGTTGAGCTGCTGGGGGTCATCCCCACCCCGGGCGTGGCCTACCTGGTCCGCAAATACCATGCCGATGCCGGTATTATGATCTCCGCCTCTCACAACCCGATGGAGTTCAACGGCATCAAAATCTTCAAGGGCGACGGCTACAAGCTGCCCGACGAGGTCGAGAACCAGATCGAAGCCCATGTCTTTAACAACTGTGCCGACATCCGTCTGGCCGAGGGCGCTGACATCGGCCGTATCAAGATGTGCCGCACCGGCGTGAAGGACTACGTCGACTTCTTGCAGGAGCACATCGACGCCGACCTCACCGGCCTGCACGTGCTGTTTGACTGCGCCAACGGCGCATCCGCCAAGGTCGCGCAGGAGCTGTTCCCGCGCCTGGGCTGCGAGTGCGGCTTCATCGGCACCCAGCAGGACGGCGTTTCCGTCAACGATGGCTGCGGCTCCACCCATCTGGAGACCCTCGAGGCGGCCGTCAAGCAGGGCGGTTACGACTGCGGCATTGCCTTTGACGGCGATGCCGACCGCTGCCTGGCCTGCGACGAAACCGGTGCCGAGATCGACGGCGACAAGATCATTGCCCTTGTCGGCTCCGACATGAAAGAGCGCGGCCGCCTGGACGGCAACACTGTCGTCGTGACCGTTATGTCCAATCTCGGCTTCATGAAGTATATGCAGTCTCTGGGCATCGAGACCGCCCGCACCGCCGTGGGTGACCGCTATGTGCTGGAGGAGATGCGCGCCCGCGGCTATGCCATCGGCGGCGAGCAGAGCGGCCACGTGATCTTTATGCACCACTCTACCACCGGCGACGGTGAGCTGACCGCTGGCAAGCTGCTGAAAGTGCTGGCCCGCAAAAAGGCCGAGAACGGCGCCAAGATGAGCGACCTGAACGCCGTGTACACCAAGTTCCCGCAGGTGCTCATCAATCTGACCGCCGACAAGGCCCAGAAGGAAGCCTACAAAGAGGATGAATACATCGCCGGTTTCATCGAGAGCCAGCAGCAGAACCTGATGGGCATGGGCCGCGTCCTCGTGCGCGTTTCCGGCACCGAGCCGAAGATCCGCGTCATGGTCGAGGGCGAGGACCAGGAGGCCATCAAGTCCAGCGCCGACCGCATTGCCGATATGATCAAACAGCGTATCCTGGATAAATAAACCGCTGCATCGTACAATACAAAGGAGAATTGCCTATGCGCCCTGCCGACAGCTGGCGGGATTATGAACTGTTGGACGCCACCAACCACAACCGCCTGGAACGTTGGGGCGAGACGTTGCTCATCCGCCCCGACCCGCAGGTCATTTGGAAAAACGACGAGACCAGCCCCCTGTGGGCCAAGGCCGATGCCGTGTACTACCGCTCGGCCAAGGGCGGGGGGCAGTGGAACTACCACAAGCGCCTGCCCCAGAAATGGCAGATCCACTGGGGCGAGCTGACCCTTATCGTCAGCCCCACCGGCTTTAAGCACACCGGCGTTTTCCCCGAGCAGGCCGTCAACTGGGCCTGGTATCAGGAGAAGATCAAAGCGGCGGGCCGTCCGATCCGGGTGCTGAACCTCTTCGGCTACACGGGCGGCGCTACGTTGGCCTGCCTGGCTGCAGGGGCCAGCGTCACCCACGTGGACGCCAGCAAAGGCATGGTGGCCTGGGCGCGTGAGAACGCCGCCGCCAGCAATCTGGCCGACCGCCCCTGCCGCTGGATCGTGGACGACTGCGCCAAATTTGTGCAGCGCGAGATCCGCCGCGGCAGCCGGTACGACGCCGTCATCATGGACCCGCCCAGCTACGGGCGCGGCCCCGGTGGCGAGATCTGGAAGCTGGAGGACAACGTATACGACCTCATCACCCTGACCGAACAGGTGCTGAGCGACGATCCGCTGTTCTTTGCCATCAACTCCTACACCGAGGGCTTGAGCCCTGCGGTCATGGAATACATCGTCAAAACGACGCTTTGCCCCGCTGTGGGCGGGCACACCCACTGCGACGAGATCGGCCTGCCGGTCTCGGCCACCGGCGGCGTGGTGCCCTGCGGCGCTACCGCGATCTGGGAGAAGTAAACTATGCCGAATGAAGAACCGATGATCCGCGTGCAGGACGTCAAGTTCCGCTATGACCCCGAGCAGCCCGCCTACGCCGTGGACGGCGTGAGCCTGAACGTCCGCCGCGGCGAGTTTGTGGCCGTGCTGGGGGCCAACGGCTGCGGCAAAAGCACGCTGGCCAAGCATTTCAACGCCATTCTGCTGCCCGAGGCGGGCACCGTACTGGTCGAAAATATGGACACCCGCGGCGAGGATCACCTCTATGATATCCGCCAGAAGGTGGGTATGGTGTTCCAGAACCCCGACAATCAGATCGTGGCGACCATCGTCGAGGAAGATGTGGCCTTTGCGCCGGAAAACCTTGGCGTCCCGCCCGAGGAGATACGCACCCGCATCGACGAAGCCATGAAGCTGGCGGGCATCTACGAAAAGCGCGAAGCTGCGCCGTATAAGCTCTCCGGCGGGCAGAAGCAGCGCGTCGCCATCGCGGGCGTTATCGCCATGCGTCCGGACTGCCTGGTGCTGGACGAAGCCACCGCCATGCTGGACCCCCACGGCCGCAGCCAGGTCATGCGCACCATCCATCAACTGCGCGAGGCTGGCATTTCGATCGTGTCCATCACCCATTATATGGAGGAAGCCGCCCAGGCCGACCGCGTACTGGTCATGAGCCGGGGCCGCATTGTGATGGAAGGTACGCCCGAGCAGGTGTTCAGCCAGACCGAACGGCTGCACAGCTACCATCTGGATGTGCCCCAGGCGGCGGAGCTGCGGGATGAACTGGTGAAAATCGGCATCCCCATGCCGGGAAATGTTATCACCCCCGACCGCTGCGCCGAGGAGCTATACAAGCTGCTCAAGGAATAATCCCATTATAGGCAGAAACGGCACCCATCGCGGGCGGTATTCTGCGGGAAAGGAACAGAACCGTGTCAGAGATCATTC
>ENA-UOIY01003256-UOIY01003256.1-human-gut-metagenome-genome-assembly--contig:-P114-NODE-3256-length-10464-cov-41.337400_pt1 | contig 10464 bp, 7 predicted proteins | sample MGYA00242335_ERZ723882 | MGnify/ENA metagenome assembly ERZ723882
TTCGAGACCTGCAAGAGCTGCATCGACGGCGGCTTCACCTCCGTCATGATCGACGCCTCCTCCAGACCCTTTGCCGAGAACATCGAGATCACCCGCAAGGTCGTTGAGTATGCGCATGACCACGGCGTCGTCGTTGAGGCCGAGCTGGGTACGCTGGCCGGCGTTGAGGACGAGGTGAAGGTCTCCGCCGAGGATTCCTCCTACACCCATCCCGAGGAGGTCGAGGAATTCGTCGCCAAGACCGGCTGCGACTCTCTGGCCATCGCCATCGGCACCTCTCACGGCGCCTATAAGTTCACGGCTGCGCAGTGCACCAGAAACGAGAAGGGTATTTTGGTTCCGCCTCCCCTGCGCTTCGACGTTCTGCATGAATGCGAAAAGCGTCTGCCCGGCTTCCCGATCGTTCTGCACGGCTCTTCCTCCGTCCCGCAGGAGTTTGTCAAGATGATCAACACCTACGGCGGCAAGATGCCCGACGCGGTCGGCATCCCCGAGGAGCAGCTGCGTGAGGCCGCCCGCAGCGCGGTCTGCAAGATCAACATCGACTCCGACCTGCGTCTGGCCATGACCGGCACGATCCGCAAGTATTTTGCGGAGCATCCGGATCATTTCGATCCGCGTCAGTACCTCAAGCCCGCCCGCGCCAACATCAAGGAAATGGTTCGCCACAAGCTGGTGGACGTCCTCGGCTGTGCCGGCAAGGCTTAATCACAGCTTCTGTTTGGAACAAAACCCCCGGAGCGTTGCATTTGCAGTGCTCCGGGGGGTTGTTTCAGGCCGCCGGCTTCCCCGGCGGCCTTTTGTTATTTCTTTTCGTCCAGATAGCGGCAGGCACTGAGTGCGGCGGCCGCGCCGTCGGCAATCGCCGTCGCGACCTGCCGAAAGGCCTTCGTGCGGCAGTCGCCCGCAGCGAATACGCCGGGGGTACGCGTCGTGCAGCCCTCGTCGGCGATCAGATAGCCCCGCTCGTCCCGCGCAGCCACGACGGCATAGGGCGCGTTGTCCGGCTCCGTGCCGACGGCAAGGAACACGCCGTCAACGGGCAGCTCCGTCTCCGTGCCCGTTTCGGTGTTCTTCAGGCGCACGCCCGTCAGCGTCTCGCCGCCGAGATAGGCCGTCACAACGGTCGAGAAGCGGATTTCGACGTTTTTCCGCTCCCGCAGCGCCTCGGCGAGCTGTTTTTCGCCTGTCAGGAATGCCAGATTCTGCACGATCACGACCCGCTCGCAAGTCTCGGAGAGCAGCAGCGCCTCCTGCAGGGCGGTGTTGCCGCCGCCGACCAGCGCCACGGTGCGCCCCTTGAAAAACGCCCCGTCGCAGACCGCGCAGAAGGACACGCCGTTGCCGATGCGCGCCTCCTCGCCGGGCAGGTGCAGGCGGCGGTGCCGCGCACCGGCGGCGATGATGACCGCGTCGGCCTCATAGACGTCGTTCTCGCCGATGACCCGCTTACCCTGCGCGCCGTCCTCCACGGACACGACGGTGTCCATGTCGACGTCCGCGCCGAGCTGCATCGCCTGCTCAAGCATCCGCTGGGCAAGCTCGTTTCCGGAGATCTCCGCAAAGCCCGGGTAATTTTCCAGCTTGGGGGAATAGGTGATCTGCCCGCCGAAGGTGTCCTTTTCGAGCACGAGGACGGATTTCCCGGCTCTGCGGGCATAGATCGCAGCCGTCAGCCCCGCAGGGCCTGCGCCGACGACCAGTATGTCGCAGCGGCGGCTCAACGGTTGGCCTCCGCAAAGGCGCGGATGTTCGACGGATTTTCCACACGCTTGAGCACGGTCTCGCCGTCGAGCACGAGCAGCGTCGGCGCCTGCTTCACGCCGAAGCGGCGCGCGGCGTCCGGGTCGAGGTCGACCAGCACCGTGTCATATTGCAGCCCGGCATCGGTCAGGAATTTCTTTGCCATGACGCATTTCGGGCAGGTCGCCGTCGTGAAGAGCACGAGGCGGCCGTTTTGGCAGTCGGCCGGGCTTGTCTCGGCCGGCTTCTGCTCCGGCTGCTCGCCGAAGCGGTGCGCCAGCGATGCGCCGACGTCATAGACCTTGCGATCCTTGAACTCCTGCGCCTTGCCGTCGTTCCAGTTCTGCACGGGACGGTAGTAGCCGGTGATGCGGCTGTAGACCTCGGTCGTGCGGCCGCATTTCGGACAGGTGTACTGCTCCCCGCTCAGATAGCCGTGATCGGGGCAGACGGAATAGGTCGGCGAGATCGTGTAATACGGCAGCTTATAATTGTCCGCGATTTTGCGCACGAGGTTGGCCGCCGCGCGCCAATCCGGCAGCTTTTCGCCGAGGAAGGCGTGGAAGACCGTGCCGGAGGTATAGAGCGTCTGCAGGCGGTCCTGAATGTCCAGCGCGGAGAAAATATCCTCGGTGTAGCCGACGGGCAGGTGCGACGAGTTCGTGTAATACGGCGTGCCGTTGTCCTTGGCGGCGGTGATGATGTCGGGGAAATCCTTCTTGTCGTGCTTGGCCAGACGGTAGGTCGTCGATTCGGCCGGGGTCGCCTCGAGGTTGTACAGGTCGCCGTACTGCTCCTGATAGTCGCTCAGACGCTCGCGCATATGGTTGAGCACCTCGACGGAGAAGTCCTGCGTCTCCTTGTGGGTCATGTCCATGCGCAGCCATTTGGCGTTCAGGCCGACCTCGTTCATGCCGATCAGGCCGATGGTCGAGAAATGGTTCGCAAACGTGCCCAGATAGCGCTTGGTGTAGGGATAAAGCCCCTCGTTCATCAGGCGGGTGATGACGTCGCGCTTGATCTTCAGCGAACGCGCCGCGATGTCCATCAGGCGGTCGAGCCGCTGATAGAACTCGTCCTTGTCCTTGGAAAGATAGGCGATCTTCGGCATGTTGATCGTCACGACGCCGACCGAGCCGGTCGACTCGCCCGAGCCGAAATAGCCGCCGGACTTCTTGCGCAGCTCGCGCAGGTCGAGACGCAGGCGGCAGCACATCGAGCGCACGTCGCTCGGCTGCATGTCGCTGTTGACGTAGTTGGAGAAATACGGCGTGCCGTATTTGGCCGTCATTTCAAAGAGCAGGCGGTTGTTCTCGGTCTCCGACCAGTCGAAATTCTTCGTAATGGAATAGGTCGGGATGGGGTACTGGAAGCCGCGGCCGTTGGCGTCGCCCTCGATCATGACCTCGATGAAGGCGCGGTTGACCATGTCCATCTCCCGCTTGCAGTCCTTATATTTGAAGGGCATCTCGCGGCCGCCGACGATCGCGGGCAGCTCGGCCATGTCGTCCGGGACGGTCCAGTCGAGCGTGATGTTCGAAAACGGCGCCTGCGTGCCCCAGCGCGACGGCGTGTTGACGCCGTAGATGAAGGACTCGACGCATTTTTTCACCTGCTCATAGCTCAGATCGTCGGCCTTGACAAAGGGCGCGAGGTAGGTGTCGAAGGACGAGAACGCCTGCGCGCCGGCCCATTCGTTCTGCATGATGCCGAGGAAGTTGACCATCTGGTTGCACAGGGAGGCCAGGTGCTTGGCCGGAGCGGAGGTGATCTTGCCGGGCACGCCGCCCAGTCCTTCCTGAATGAGCTGCCGCAGCGACCAGCCCGCACAGTAGCCCGTGAGCATGGACATATCATGGATGTGCAGGTCGCAGTTCTTGTGCGCCTGCGCGATTTCGTCGTCATAGATCTCGCTGAGCCAGTAGTTGGCCGTGATCGCGCCGGAGTTTGAGAGGATCAGACCGCCGACGGAGTAGGTCACGGTGGAATTCTCCTTCACGCGCCAATCCTGCACCTTGACATAGCTGTCAACGAGCGCCTTGTAGTCCAGCAGCGTCGTGCGCATGTTGCGCATTTTTTCGCGCTGGCGGCGGTAGAGGATATACGCCTTGGCAACGTCATCGTAGCCCGCGCGGATCAGCACGGATTCCACGCTGTCCTGAATATCCTCCACGGCGATTTTGCCGTCCTTGATCTTCGGCTCAAAATCCGCCGTGACCTTCAGCGCCAGAAAATCGATCGTCTCGTCGTTATATTGCTTATTTTGGGCGTCGAACGCCTTGCGGATTGCCTGACTGATTTTTTTCAGGTCAAAGCTGACCGTTTTGTCGTTCCGTTTGATTACCTGATACATAAGCTCCTCCTCTTTTTTACTCAGACCCCGCGCAGCTCCGTCTGCGGGATCCATTCCCTCGCCGCAGCAAGGCAGCGGCTGCGCTTCTCCTCGGAGACGGCGTGAAGCCCCGCCTCCAGCACGTCGCCGCTGTCGACAAATTGCTGCAAATAGTATCTCTGCGCGCCGCGCAGCCATGCGCCGATGGCCGAAAAATCCTCCGGCTCATGCAGCTCGTCGACCACCGTCGTGCGGAATTCATAGGGCACGCGCCCCTGCATCAGGAGCGCCGCGCTCTCGCGCACGGCCGGCAGCACGCCGTCCCGGCCGCAGGTCGCGGCGTATTTTTCCGGCGAATTTTTGATGTCCATCGCCATGTAGTCGACCAGTCCGGCCTCCAGCACCGCCCGCAGCGCGGCCGGATGCGTGCCGTTCGTGTCGAGCTTGACGGCAAAGCCCATGGCGCGGAGCTTGCTCAGCAGCTCCGGAAGCTCCGGCGCAAGCAGCGGCTCGCCGCCGGTCACGGCCACACCGTCGAGCAGCCCCTGCCGGCAGCGCAGGAAATCGAGCAGCTCCTCCTCGGAGATGCCCGGCACGCCGCGCAGCAGCCCCGCGTTGTGGCAGAAGGGGCAGCGCAGGTCGCAGCCCTGCAAAAAAACCGTGCAGGCCACGCGCCCCGGAAAATCCAGCAGCGTCAGCTTTTGCAGACCGCCGATCCGCACGGCACCCACCTCCTGTGCATAAGCTGTTTATATCTTGTGATTACGCATGATAATAGACACAATATCTTGTGTCTATGGATAGTTTAGCATACTTGCCCCGGTCTGTCAACATCAAAGTTCGTCTTTCTTTGATACCATTTGTAATGCTTCCGTCAAATTTTACATGGAAACGGCTTGCGTTTTCCGGACGGGCATGCTATAATGCATCCATACGGTGCATTTACATGAAAACAAACAGAAGCAGGAGCACACACTATGAAAAAAATTTTCCGTCGGGGACTTTCGTTTCTTCTTGCAGCGATCCTGCTGCTCGGTTTGGGCGCGGAATGCTTCGCCGAGGGCACGCTGAGCGAGTTCACCGACCTCTCCTTTACCCTGCCGGGCGATCCCGGCACCGCGCGGCTTGCACCGCAAAACACCTCCGCCGGCGAGACGCTGTTCCTGCCGTCGCAGGCCGCCTGCAAGGCGCTGACCGTCCACTTCACGCCCAATAACACGGCGGCGGAGTTCACCGCTGTCGGCGCGCTCGGCACGGCGGAGCTTTCCGACGGCGCGTCGCTCGATCTTCCGGCTCTCTGCGGCGCAGGCGACCGCTTCGAGCTGACGCTGCGCGCGGCCGTCAACGAGCTGGCGTGCGAGCGCAGGCTCACGGTCATCTGTACCGACGGCATCGCCAGTATGTACCTCAAGAGCGACGATCCGGTCGGGCACGGCCGCGAATGGGTCGAATCCACAAAATCGAACAAAGCCACCGGCACGATGCTGATGCTCGACGCTGCGGGCGAGGCCGTCTATGACGGCAAGCTGACGCAGATCAAGGGGCGCGGCAACTCGACCTGGCTTCAGGCAAAGAAGCCCTATCAGATCAAGCTGAAAGAGAAGGCTGACCTGCTGCAAAGCGGCGAGAAGGCAAACGCGAATAAGACATGGATCCTGCTGGCCAACGCCGTCGACGCATCGCTGCTGCGCAACCAGATCGTCTATACCATGGCCGGGCAGTCCGGTCTGGCCTGCGCCGTGCAGTGCCGCCCGGTGAACCTCTACTATGACGGCGAATACCGCGGCGCTTACCTGCTCAGCGAAAAGGTCGAGATCAACAAGGGGCGCGTGGATATCCACAAGCTCGAGGACGATTTTGAGACGGCCAACCCGGACGTGACCGATTTCGACGCGCTGAGCGTCGCCACGGACGTCACAGACAACGGCGCGGCCTATGTCTATTGCGAGGGGCTGAACACCCCGGCCGATTATTCCGGCGGCTATCTGCTCGAGATGGACACCAAGCCCCGCGCCGAGGCCGAAAAGTGCTATTTCCGCACGAAGCGCAATCAATACGTTGTAGTCAAAAGTCCGGAATTTTGCAGCAAGGACGCCATGGCCTATATCGCGGGCTATTATCAGGAATATGAGGACGCCATCTACGGCCACGGCACGAATCCCGAGACCGGCAAACCGCTCAGCGACTACGTCGACCTTGAGAGCGTCGCGCAGTGCTATCTGGTCAACGAGGTGACCAAAAACCTCGACACCTTCCGCTCCTCGGCCTACCTCTATAAGGACACCGGCGAGAGCGTCATGAAGATGGGGCCGATCTGGGACTATGACCTCTGCCTCGGAACGGGCGGCGAATACCCCACGGGCTTCTATTCGCTGCTGCATCCGCTGGTTCTGCAGCTCTATCAGTACGGCGATTTCCGCGTCGCCGTCCGCGAGGTCTATGAGAACCGGATGCACCCGATCATCGGGCAGCTGCTCTCCGAGAAGGGCACGGCGCTGGCCTCCATCGCCGAGCTGCGCGACACGCTTGCCCCGTCTGCGGCCGCGAATGCCGTGCTCTGGGGCGGCACGGCCGGTCTCTGGAACGAGCGCGTCGATGATGTCGCCGTCTACCTCCGCGAGCGCGACGCCTTCCTGACGGAGGCCTATTCCTCCTGGAACGGCGAGACCGCCGACCCGATCGCCGCGAAGGAATATTCCGACGTCCGTCCCGACGACTGGTATTTTGACAACATCATGCTCGCCACAAACGCGAAGCTCTTCGGCGGTATGCCCGACGGCAGCTTCCACCCCAACGACAACGCCACGCGCGCCGAGGCCACAAAGGTGCTCTATTCGATCTCCGGCGAGACCGTCTCCGGCGAGGGCTACGGCTTCAACGACACCGCGGCCGACGCTTGGTATATGCCCGCCATTCTCTGGGCAAAGCAGAGCGGCGTCGTCAACGGCTATGAGGACGGCAGCTTCCGCCCTGAAAATCCGATCACCCGCGAGGAATTCGCCGTTCTGCTCTATCGCATGAGCGGTTCGCCCGCCGTTGAGGCCGGCGACGCCGTCAAGGCCTGCAAGGACTTCGATCAGGTCTCGCTCTTTGCGCGCGACGCCATGACGTGGGCAGTCGAGAACCAGATCATCCGCGGCTATCTTGACAGCACGGTGCAGCCGCTCAACAGCATCACCCGCGCCGAGCTGGCCACCATGATCCTGCGGTATTACCGTCAATTTGTCGAACAATGAAAAACCGCCGCGGCGCACCGGAAATCGCGTGCGCCGCGGCACTTTTTGAGGCAGCTCCCCTATCAGCCCAGGGATCCTCTGATTCAATCGCAAGAGCGGTCAGCGAGGGATTTTGTTCCAGATTGAGGTTTGGAAATCGCAGGAATCCTTTGTGTATTTCAAGATTTTCAAACCGATAAGCCGGGACAAAAGACCCGCTGAGCGCCGCAGACGATTGATTCAGAGGTTCCCAAGATTTTCAAACCGAAAAGTTGGGGCAAAAGACCCGCTGAACACCGCTGCCGATTGATTCAGAGGTTCCCCAGATTCAAAATACGCAGGATATCCTCGCGGGCGCGCAGACCCCGGATGCGCTGCTGCACCTCGCCGTTCTGCATCAGCACCAGCGTCGGAACGCTCAGAATGTCGAATTTACGCGTCAGCGTCTCCTCCGCGTCAACATCCACGCGGCAGAACTTGCATTCCGCGCCGTAATCGGCGTCAAGCGCCTCCAGCGTTGGCGCAAACGCGCGGCAGGGGCCGCACCGATCGGCGTAAAAATCGATCAGAACCGGCCGCCCCGCGTGCTCGACCTCGCTGCGATAGTTTTCCATGGTCAGATCCGTCATAAAAATCGCCTCCCTGCATAGTATGCGCAGGGAGGCGAAAATTTTTCATATTTGGGCAGGAAATGCGCCGGAATCCGCTTATTTCACGGCGTCGACGATCAGCTGCACGCAGTGCTCCTCGCCGAGGACGCCGCTGTTCAGGCAAAGGTCGTAGTTTTTCGCGACGCCCCACGCCCGGCCGGTGTAGTTTTTGTAATAGACCATGCGCTTTTTGTCCTTGTCCTCCAGGCGCTTTTCAATGGCCTTTTCGTTCGCGCCGTAGCGCTCGATCACGCGCTTGGCGCGGCTTTCCATGTCCGCATGGATGAAGATGTGCAGGCAGCTTTCGTTGTCCCGCAGAATGTAGTCCGCGCAGCGGCCGACGATCACGCAGTTCCCCTTTCTGGCCAGCTCCTCGATCACCATCGACTGCTCGATGTACAGCTTGTCATAGACCGACAGCGAATCGACCATGCGCTGGTTTGCCGTTGCCAACGAGAACAGCAGGCTGCTGCGCGCGTTGGCGTATTCGCCGCTCTCTTCAATAAATTCCGGGGAAAATCCGCTGCGCTGCGCGACCTCCTTGACCAGCTCGCCGTCGTAAAAGGCATAGCCCAGCTTTTCTGCGACCGCGCGGCCGATGCTGCGGCCGCCGCTGCCAAATTCCCGGCTGATGGTGATAATGTTCTTCATTGCAGCAACCTCCTTGCTTCTTTCGACTTCGGGGAACGCACGGGACGTTCTCCCTTCTGATTGTATTATATCACAGCTTATCCGATTTTGGAATCAAAATTTTCGTTGCTTTTCGCAAAAACGCCCGCCGCTTCTTCGCAGCGTGGAGCCGACTCCCCACCTCCGGCTTCTGCCGCGCGCTTTCCTTTTCGGAAAGCGGAGCGCCTCAGGCGGCGCAGAGACGCGTGTTTTTTGATACTAGGGGACCTCTGATTCAATATTTTAATCAAGAATCCGTATGAAAAATTGACCTGCCGCAGCCTGCCCCGCCTGCGTAGAAAAAAATTCTTGCTTTTTCCCCCGCCAGCGTTTATAATAATTGAAGCACGCCGGTGTGATGGAATTGGCAGACGTACGGGACTCAAAATCCCGCGGTGGCGACACCGTGCGGGTTCGACCCCCGCCACCGGCACCAAGTCCACCGTAATTTCGATAGAATTACGGTGGACTTTTTTGTTACCTGTTGTTTGACGGGCTGCATTATGGTAAAATGATTTCGACAAATCGGAATTTATGGAGGATAAAGCTGATGAACAACAAAAGGATAATTATAGGAGTCACTATTGGAATAATCGCAGCAATACTTTGGAGCGTTGTTTTTATAAATGTCTTAAATAGCATGGCTGGAATTGGAATCGGAGTATGTCTGGGTATATCTTTTGGTATATCTGGCAGTCTTATTTTTTCAAAAAAAAGATAAATGATGATACAACTTCCAGTTTTCCTGCCTACGGCAGCCTTTCAACAGGCTGCCGTATTCGCTTTTCGGAAGATTTTCATATCCGGAGCGCGCATTTGCAAAGCTCCCTGTAAAAAAGTGTCAGCAGGAAGGCATCGCTGCAGCAAAGGCTAAGGAACCTCTGAATCAATCGTCTGCGGCGCTCAGCGGGTCTTTTGCCCCAACTTATTGGTTTGAAAATCTTGAAATACACAAAGCATTCCTGCAATTTCCAAACCTCAATTTGGAACAAAATCCCTCGCTGACCACTCTTGCGATTGAATCAGAGGTTCCCTAAAGGCGTGAGGCTCGGCAGCCGCCGCTTCCCTTTCCGGAGAACCTTTATGAAATCAGGCATTTCAAAATAAAAGTTGTGCTTGTTGCGCAATTCTTTCTTGCGAAAGCGCGAGGATTTTATTGCATTTGCCTTCACCTTCTGCTATACTAAGATTATATCTTAACGCAGACTCTCAATTTACAAAAAGCATTGGAAAATATATCTCTGACGAAGATTTAAGGTGAGAAAAATGGCATTCAAGATTGGATTCGCGGCAGACACCGACGAGAAGATGCCCGTTGCTTCAACACGCACCGTGCCGCAGCAGGCAGCAGCGCCTCGCAGATCCGTTGTGCAGGTTTCCTTCCCAGACCGGCACAATACGCTGGCATACTACAACGATCAGTTCGACCTGCATCGTGGTGACATGGTTTATGTTGACGGCAAGCTGGAAGGTATGCTCGGTCGTGTTACCGAAGTCAATTATAATTTCAAAATCAAGGTATCCGACTACAAGCGCGTCATCGCTGTAGTGGACACCACCGTACACGGCCAGTTCTTTATGGCAGGCAGCCATTTCCTGACGTTCGATCGTAAAGCATTGCCCAGCAGCAAAGCAGTCACATGGTTCAAGGCACCGGAAAAGGAAGAGGATGCGTTCGTCAGCGGCAGAAGCACCGCCCGCCACACCGCCTACGATCACAACTTTCATCTTGCATCCTCCACCATTGCGGCAATCTCCGACTCAGGCCGATAGCCCACCGACTTGGCGACGGCTTTCCCGTCCTTGAATACGACCAGCATCGGGATGCTGGATACCTGAAAACGCATTGCCAGCT
>ENA-UOIY01003257-UOIY01003257.1-human-gut-metagenome-genome-assembly--contig:-P114-NODE-3257-length-10459-cov-9.349481_pt1 | contig 10459 bp, 8 predicted proteins | sample MGYA00242335_ERZ723882 | MGnify/ENA metagenome assembly ERZ723882
GACATTGTCATCTGTTTATCCATGGTCTTATTATATCACTTCTGGCAGTATCGCGCCTACTTTTCTGTGCGGTATTGCCTTAGCTTTTGTCATATATGCCTTATTCCTTGCTGCAGTTCCTAAGCGCCAGCTGGTATACAGCGGCCAGGCCATAATAGTTCATCTGCTCTGGGAATTGATTCGCAGGGTGCCAATAGTCGAGGACGAGCACCTTGTGCCCATTTAGCTCCATCGTATAGTACAAGTTTTCGTTGTATGTCTCACGCACCTTTGTTCCAGTCATACGCTCTGCGATGATGTCCAGCGCCGAGCCGGTGTAGCCACAGACGATGACGGTCGGATCGCAGAGAGAAAGCTGTTTCCACAGCCGCTCCGCATCGAACCCGGCGTAGCTGCGAATCTCGTCCATATTTGAACTTTTCTTGCCGCCGCTCTTTTTGACGTTTACTACAGCTATGCGCCTTAGGTACTCATTGCCGTACTTTGACACATCCAGCCCTGGATCATATGGTGCAAGCTCCTCTGCCGTGGTATTGAGCAGAGCGTATGTCCAGTGCGAGACCCTGCGCCACATCCTCGAGGCGGGTTTGGCCGTCAGCAAATGGTCACCGGCAAGGTCCCAGTCGCCTTTGCCGTTGTACGCCTCCTTGAGTAGAAAAAGCGGACGTGTCCGCTGGGCGAACCACAGTTCAGGGCAGACCACCCCGTCACGGATGAACACCGTATTTGCGTGGTTTATCTCGGTCGCGGCAACGCCATATTCCTTGCGTTCTGGCACGGAACCCGTGATCTTCTTCCACTCCGCAAACAGGGCATTGTTCTCCTCAGTATATCCCATTGCACATTCTCCTCGGTCACTTCATCACTTTTTCCCGCTCTTTGCTTTCTTTTCCGCAAAGTATTTCTCAACTTCTTTGAGCGCCTTTTTCGTTGGGATGAGGGCGGCCATTTTTTCGAGTTTCAGGTCGCTCTCGCGCATGATCTGGTAGTGGCTCTGGTTCTGCGAGCACACCCAGCGCGGCTGGTTCTTCATGGCGAATACATATGGCGCTCCACATTTGCAGCGCAACACGCCGTCCACCGGGTATTGCTGCTCCGGATGCCTCGTATAGCCGCAGGACGAGCAGCTCCAGTATATGCCGCCGCTGTCGCTCTCTTTTATCAGCATTTCGGCGCCGCAGATGGGACAGGCAAGCTCAACGCGGCTCTCTACGGCTTCGCTTATGTGTCCGATATCGTAGAGCTTCTCAAAATCACCAGTCAATTCGCGGCTCTCGTGCCTCTGCATGACCTCACCCGTTAGACCGCTGAAGCTGAGCACGTTGAGAGAGCCTATCCATGTCGCATCATCGTCAACTATCACCAACTTCTCGTGCATTCCCTTCTTGTGTACGATGCTCACTCCGGCATCAGACAGGGCTTTTTCACAGAGCTTATACGAATACAGCTCCCTCTTACCCCGCTCACTCAGTGCTTTTGTCACGACTATAATATGTTTACCAGCGTTTACAGCGTCCGCAAAATAGGGCAGCAGCTCTGCCAGCCGATTCTCGGTAATAAATGGCGAGTATATTATCAACCTATTCTTGAAGTTTACGAGATCGCCTTGGAAGTGTTCAAAGAATGAGTCCTCCCTGCAAACCATGCTGCGACCCGTATTCCCTGTTACGACAACATCACAGGTACCCTTTGCATATGTGAGACCCGGCAGAAACTCCTTTGCGTCAACCTTTTTGAGCTTCAGATTATCTAACAACATATCCAGAAGCTCTGAGAGGGCATTGTTCTTTGCTCGTTTGCGGCAGTATGCAAAGTTACCGACCACGTACAGCTTGAACCTCGCCCTTGTCACCGCCACATTGAACATTTTCCTCAGATTCGCATTTACTTCAGGTTCAGGCATAAACAGCCCCGCCTTGTAGTGAGGCTCGTCGATAACGAGGTCGAATATCACGATGTCGGCTTCGCTGCCCTGAAAGCTGTGGATGGTGCCGGCCCTGATATAATTCAAGTTTTCCTTGAACCCTCGGCTGCTGTATTCCAAATCTATCAGTTTGTTAAGCCTTGCGGTGTGGGGCTTGTACGGTGCAATTATGAGCACACTGGCCTGCTCAACGGGTTTTGCTGTATTCGGATCAAGTTCGGACAACAAGTTTTCCAGACATTTAAAGGCCAGGTCAACGTCCACAGCGGCCGAAAAACAGTTCAGGCGGCTGTGGCTCTTGCCCTGCGGTACGCCGGTAACCCAGGCGTGAAGGCTTTCCGTGTCCACGAGGTGTATGCTGTGTTTTGTGCGTTTGCCGGAGTACCAGCCATAAAACTCTTCCCGCTGCTTGATACGGTGCTCGTCGTTGTCATGGGATATGAGTCCACCATATTCGCCGTAATAGATATTTGCAATACCGGCGATTTCGGATTCCATGCGGAACTGGTCGTTAAGCATTATGAAATTCTGTGGCCGCCTGTCCTTTATGGCCTCAAGCATCCCGCTATGGAAAAAGATGTCTTGACCCAGCCACTTTTGCGCCATGGGCGTGTTGGCCATGACGATAGGCGGCAGCTGCAAAAAGTCGCCCACTATGACGACATTTTTCTCTGCCAGCAGTGCAGCGCACCAGAGCGCGGGTATCGACGCCATGGACGCCTCGTCGAGTATGACAGTGTCGAACGTGCGAGACCTGAGCGTGTCGCTCAGATATGATTTGGCCAGCGTCGTGCCGACGATTCTTGCTCCAAGCACGGCCTGCCGCTCCAGCTCGTGCATCTTAGCCTCGAGCTCGTCCAGCTCCTTCCTCGCTTCCGTCTGCTGTTCGAGCAGCTTTGACCTCTCAGCCTCAAGCGCGGATATGTCGCAGCCCGAAAGCTCGGCTTTTATCGTGCTCTCAAGCAACTTGAGCTCTTCGTAAACCGCCTCTGCGCCCTCAGCCTCAAGCTCATGGTCAAAGGCCAGGCAGAGCGAGCGCTCTCGCTCAATATCCTCATTCAAGGCCGATTCAAGCTCGCTGAGCTTTTCGCGCTTTTTCTGAGCCGAGTTTTTCAGCTGAGCGCAGAGCTGCTGTTTTTCCTTAAGCTTGCCTGTCGCGACATCTATTGCGGCGAGCTGTTCATTAATCTCATGAAGCTCAACGGTAAGGTCGTCCCTCTGCTGCCCGAGCTGAGGCAGCACCGCCCGGGCTTTTTCTGCGGCTGCCGAGAATTCCCGGGCCTTGCCGAGCCAGTATTCCTCCGTCTGGCTGGGTGTCACCCTCTTGAGCTGCTCGCTCAGGAGCAGAACTTCATCGAGCTGTTTCTTATATTCCTCCTCTAGCATCTCCTCGCATCTAAGTTCCTCTTCTGCCTTCGGCGCCCTCTGTGCCGCCTTCTCAGCTCGTTCCTTTGCCTGGAGGTAGGAGGCTTTGCCGGAAAAGAGTTTTCCTATGGAGCTCTTGCCCTCGTACTCTGCCATTTCACTCGCCGCGGCCTTTGCCTGGGCCGCGAGGGAATTGAGCTCCGCATTGAGCTTTTCGATTGTCTCCGCGCAGGCGTGAAGCTGGTTTTTCAGGAACTCTTCGGACATGAGCCCGTCTTTTTTCTGCCTGAGTTGCCTGTAAATGCCGTGCTTTTTGGCTTCATCGCACGCCCTCTGTGCCTTTTGCGGCGCCTCATCTAGCGCCTTCTCTGTGGAAAGGATGTTCAGGCAGAGTGACTCGAGCTCCTTTCTCTGCGCCGAGGCTTTCTTGTGCAATGAGGCCCGGTTTTTATACTCCGGGTGCTCCGACAGCTCCTTTTCGATCTCGTCATCGAGCTTTTCCGCCTCGCTCTGCGCCGCGGCGAGTTCGCTTTTCAGAGAGCTGATCATCAGCAGATCTCCCGGAAATAGCGGATAGTTCGTCTTTTGGAGCCAGGTGTTTTTGTTCAGCAGCAGCCTTGCCGCGTCCAGCCGCCTCTGTATCGATGCGAGCAGGTTTTTCAAGAAGGCTTCCCTTTCATACAGCTCGCGGCCGAGGATGTCGGTGTACGTTTTCAGCAGCACGCGCTCAGGCAGCGGCCTTGACGGGATGCCAAGGCGCAAAATGGGATAGCTGCCGCCCTCATCCAGGACGTGTTTGCTGTAATAAGTCCTGTCCGCCTTCTCTATCGCGCCGTCTACGGCGGTGTTGGTGTGGGATACGACCAGCACGGAGCGGTCATGCCTGTACAGTTCGTCAATGATCTGGCCGATGACGGTGGTCTTTCCGGTGCCCGGCGGGCCCCAGATGTATGTGATATCGTTGGTAAGCGCGGCTTCCACCGCACGGTTCTGGTTCTCAGTGTTGCCGGGATATTTTGAAAGCTCGCCGTATCGAAATATCTTTCTGGCCTCGTATACTTTACCACCCTGCAAGAGCATACGGTCACCCGCCGGGTTTGGCTTTTCGGCGTTTTCCTCGATGCAGCCGATGAGCCGCTCCATCAAAACTGTCGCGCCGTTTTCGAGACGCGCCTTGCCAAGCGCGCCTGTCAGCTCGATTTTAGAAGATATGATAATGGAGTTTTCGTCAAAGCTGACCACGGTGACATTGAATTGCTCCTTACCGATGGTCAGCTTGCATGGCGTATCCGCCGGCATCGCCGGGGCGTACTCGACCCTGAATCTGTACCAGAATTCAGCGCCCCTGCTATCTATCCGCCTGCCGGCAAACAGCAGCGTTGACGACAGCCCACTGCTCTTGACCTTATGTATTTCCTCTTCCAGTGCCTGCCTGAACTCCGCGAGCATACCATGCAGCTCAACGCGCTCATTATCCATTAAATCAGGCATATCCCACACCCTCACCTGTTTTTTGTAGATTATAGCACAGTCAGCCTAATATTGCCATAACAACAAGCGCCATCGCCGCACGAAGTTTGATCGTGTCCGGACACGGACATTGCTTGCACGATATTGACGCAATAATCTCCCGGCCTTGCGGTCGGGAGATTATTGCGTCTGTGCGACGGTTGCGACGCTTGGTTTGGGGTGTCGGTTTTACCGTTGCAAGCGTCGCAAGCGTTGCGTCATGCGGTCACTTCATACGCCTTGACTATCACCGGGACTTGCGTCAGGCGGATGCGGCGGCCTTCGTGTTTTGTCTTGAACTCGTACTTTACCTGATGCTCGTCCAGCAGGCGGCCAGCGTTCACGTTCAGGTGGCGCGTCAGGCGATTTACCGCCATACTCGTGTTTATCGCCCTCGCCAGCTCGCTTGGGCTGCCCTCCCACTCTCCGGCGCTGATACTCAGCTTTGCCACCGCCTCTAGTACCGGGTCCGGCGGCTGTCTCCAGGGCTGTGTGTCAGCACACTCCAGCTCCCACGTCAGGCTGTCGGAGTTTTTCTTCAGATGCAGCCTCTGGTCGGGCTGATCGCGTCCTGCGACGTCGAGCGTTGCGGTGAGGTCCGTGCGCCTCTCTTTGCGCATCAGCAGCGCGCCGTCCGCGCAGCCGAACAGGCCCGTCGTGCCCGAGATCGTCTCAAAGCAGTCGTCAGCCGTCTGCTTTCTCGTGTGGTGCACCGCCAGTACGCAAACGCCGTGGCTGTCTGCGAAAAACTTGAGGCGGTTTATAAGCTCGTAGTCGCTGCCGTAGCTGTAATCCTTCGAGGCCTCTCGCACCTTCTGCAGAGTGTCGAGCACTATCAGCTTTGTCTCCGGGTGCTCTCTCACGAATCGCTCCAGCTGTGCGTCAAGGCCGTCGCCGAGTATCTTCGCGTCGACGGAAAAGTAAAGCTCGTCCGTGCCCTCAACGCCGAACATACGCGACATCCTGTCCTGCAGGCGGCGGCAGTCGTCCTCCAGTGCCAGGTAGAGTACCGTCCCCTGGTGCACGTCATAGCCCCACAGCGGCTGGCCTGTGCTGACGTGGTAGGCAAGCTGGGCGACAAGGAAAGACTTGCCTATCTTCGGGCGCCTGCCAGTATGTACGCCCCGGCGCACAGCAGGCCGTCTATGACGGGCGGCCTGCTTTCGTACACGTTTTCATAGAGTTCATTCAGCGACACTGTATGTAAATAGCCGGGGCTGTTCATTCTCTGCATCTTTTTGAGCAGCCCGTCCAGCTTGGTTTCTTCATTGGTTTCTTCAATAATTTCTTCAGTCACACAGTCCTTCATATGGCGTCACCGCCTATCCGAAGGCCGTAGAACTTCTTTTTGAAGTACTGCACCGGACATTTTCCAGAAACGGTTATGTACCCCATGCTTTTCAGCTCCCGATTCATCTCTCTCACAATCTGATAAGCTTTGCTCCTGCTGACTCCCATGATTTCGGCTACCTCCTGAGCCGTTACAAATTGTGCCTGCATTTTACCTCCTGATTGTAAAGTATATGAATCTCAAGTGCGCGTACATTTCACCTCCTATCATAATGCGCACTATCAATACGTATAGCATTATATGTATTATCGGTGCGTTTGTCAACGATATCAAATTTAATTATGCACTTGCAATTCGTATTTCTATCTGATATACTCTGTTCGAGGTGAACTGAATGGAGCACAACTACGACGATTTCGACTACACCGGCGGAAGCAGCGAAGCCTTCGACTCAAAGGAGATCGGCAAACGCATACGCCTTGCGCGCAAAATGAGGCACATAAGCCAGACAAAGCTGGCTGAAATGCTGGACCGCTCGCTGAGAACGATACAGAAATACGAATGTGGGGACATAGATGTTTCACTTTCCGCGCTTGTAAACATTTGCGCTGCGCTGGACGTTCCCCTGTCGTATATGATTGGTCTCGGCACGAGGAAGGCTGTTTTGACCAGCCTTGCCGATGTCATGGACTTTCTGTTCCTGCTCGACACGGCAAAAGAGCTGGATTTCAACATTGAAGTTGAAAAGCCGCCAAAGAACCAGAGCTGGAAGTGCTCCATCTCTTTCGACGGCACTGGGACGAGCGCCGAGCTCAATCCCTCGTTCTGCCTGCTATTAGAGCAGTGGGAGGAACAGCGCAGCAAACTGGCAGGCGGTCAGCTCTCAGTTGACGACTACAAAGCATGGAAGGACCAGACCATAGCTTACAGCTCGTCTCACGAGTTACATCTCCCACCGGCAGATGGCAGCAAAGAGACTCAAAAGCCGGAACCGCTGACTGAGGAGGACATACAGATGGTGCACGAGTTTGTAAAGAACAATCCCGGATTAGTTGCGAAGATGAAAAAGGACAAAAAGCAATGAGCACATACTGAGACTCGAGAGAAAGGAGCGATTCATGTCAGTAACAAAAGACGGAAACACAGGCAAATAGATGTCTCAGGTGCGCATTAGGGACTGGACAGGCAAGGTAATACACAAGAAGAAGCGCGGCTTTGCAACCAAACGCGAGGCGCTGCAGTGGAACGCGACTTCATAAGTCGGGCGAATGCCAACCTCGGGATGACGTTCAAGGACTTCATCGGGCTCTACCTTGAGGACATGGAGAAGCGGCTCAAGCCCTCGACTCTGGCCAACAAACGGTTCATGATCGACCTCAAGATAACGCCCTTCTTCGGCCGGATGCCGCTCGACGAGATCAAGCCGACTGACATAAGGCGCTGGCAGAACGAGCTGACCAGCTACCGCGACGACAAGGGCGAGCCGTATTCCCAGACCTATCTCCGGGTCATCAACAACCAGATAACCGCCATCTTCAACTACGCGGTCAAGTATTACGGTCTGAAGGAAAACCCCTGCCACAAGGCCGGGAGCATGGGCAAAAAGTCGGCGGACGAGATGCTGTTCTGGACGCGGGACGAGTTCGCGAAGTTCATTGAAGCGCTGAAAGACCGGCCCGCCTCCTACGCCGCATTTATGACGCTGTACTACACCGGTATGCGAGAGGGCGAGCTGCTGGCTCTGACTCCGGCGGACATCGACTTTGAAAAGTCGGTCATCGCCATCAGCAAGAGTTACCAGCGGCTCGGGGACAAGGACGTTATCACCTCGCCCAAGACTCCAAAAAGCAACCGGGTGGTCACGATGCCGGAAGTACTGAGCGTTTGTCTGAAGGGGTACATCGAAAAGTGCTACGGCCTCCAGCCCGGCGACAGGCTGTTTCCGTACACGAAGCATTTTCTCTACCACGAGATGGAGTACGGCTGCAAGGTCTCCGGGGTCAAACGCATCCGCGTACACGATATCCGGCACAGCCACGCGAGCCTGCTGGTGGAGATGGGCTGCTCTCCCCTGCTCATCGCAGAGCGGCTCGGGCATGAGAAGGTGCAGACCACGATGGACACATACAGCCACCTGTATCCGAACAAGCAGGCCGAAGTAGCCAGACAGCTCGACGCCATAGCTCGATGAGCTCTCTGGCTACAAAAAGCCCATTCGATGTAGCCAAGTTGTAGCCAGCAAAAACCGCAAAATCCCCGAAATGCCTATGTTTTCAGGCATTTCAGGGACTTGGAAAATGCTAAATTATTATTCCCACTCGCTCCTGTCAGAAGTTTTCTAAACAGATTTGCTTATGGGATTTAGCTCAGAGTATTGGTATTCTTTTCATTATTCAGATAGTAGGGGCTATCTGATTTTTTGTTGCCATGGTGTTGCCACGAGAACATCTATATTATATCGATTCTCCAAATCCAAATCAAGCCCATTCCTTGTGCTTGTCTATATATCCATATATCAACTTCGAAAGAGCTTTTATGGACTTACATAAATCTTTTGATGTGTCATTGCTGTCAAGCAATTGAGAGGAAGCGTGCGATAATGGGTTGGCATTTCTTAATTTGTGAGCATTCTCGATAACAGTTTTGCTATCGTCAACGCCAGTGTAAAACCTTATAAGCATTCCTTCCCTGTAAAACATATTGTAATTAGGCTTTTTAAGACTTGGATCATTTCCGGTTACAAAATCCAAATCCGCTGTTACTCGATCAAAATAATTTTTGAAATAAGCAAAAGCAGCCATATAGTTTGCTCGTTTCATCTCGCATAAGTGCATGAAGTAAAGATAGTGGGCTTTGTTATCCCGGGCAATAATTTCGCCTAACTTTTTTACCCTCCATAAGTCAAAACAATGGACTGTGCTACTTTTGCAGTGGAATAAATAATAGTTATAAAGATTTGGATGCCGATTAGAAAGAATCTCCAGCAAATCTATGTGTCTGAATTTGCTTTGTATTAAATATGAAATCGCTATGGTTGTATCGTAGGAATTCCACCTATCTAAACGATTTTTTCTAAAAAGCTGATTTAAGAACCCTTTAATTGCCTTATCGCTTTGAGTTTTCATAATCATTACTGTCAGCCGCTTAGGATCAAGATTGATAAATGATATGCTTTGCTCAACGAGTCCAACAATCTCTTTTACCACAGGCTCAGATTTTAATTCATCTTCATTTTCATATACAAAATAATTAAAAACTTCGCTTGGGGTAAATTCTATATCGTTCGAGGAAAAATGTTTATTGATTAGTTCATTATATCTTTCTATATCAATACTATCCAAAAGCAATTCGATAGACAAATCCTTCAAGAAATGGCATAGGGCACCAGAGAAAAGTTCTTCAATATTATGTTTTTGCCCGTTGAAGTATTCATCATATAATGATTTTTTAAGTTCTTCGTTGATTTCTTTCGATTCTTTCAAACAACATTTTTTAGCATTCAATGCTAATCCGTAATCTTTGAGAATTGATGAATACTCATTTCTTATTTCATTGTAAGCCTCATGCAAATATCCTATAGGCTTGTCTGAGGAAATAAGGATATACATATCGTCAACATAACGAACAATGCGGAAAGAAGAAAATGCCGTAACATTCTTTGAGATATATTCGTGCAGAGCCTTGTCCACAGCATCAAGATAGACAACTGTTGCAAGAAATGATGAGGCAACACTATTTTCAATAAGTGGAAATCTGCCATTACCGCAGTATGTAAGCAATTCTTTGAACAAGTGTAACTGTGTTTGAGAGAAAACTACTGCATTAAAGTTACAAACTTTATCTACTTGTGCAATCAGCTTATCCACACTTATATTTGCAAAGAAATTGGTAATGTCTGTTTTGATAAAATATTGATACTCATCAATAGAGGCATTTAGTTCTTTAAAAAAATCATCATAGTCCTGTTTGTATCTGGGGCGCAAATGCTCATAGTTACCGGCATAATAAACGGATATATCTGACGGTCTAATAGGCACATATTGATTGTGTATTTCCATCCCTACCGACTGCAAAAACAAAAACAGAATCGGAGCAATAAGGGATGAGTCTCTGAAACTCCCATCACCTTTTTGCAGATAATTTTCTGATTGATGCATAGCAGGAGGAAAAAGCATAAATGAAGCTGTCTTTATATACCGGTTATAAAAATCCTCTCCAGAGATAATTTCTTTGTCATCAGATGATAACTTTGTAAACGGGAACCATTGCAAATATGCCTTTTGAGATCCTGTCCCTAGTGTAAAGTACATACCGCAAACTTTTTTCCAAGTATCATAAGAGATCCCAAACAAGCACATCCCACCTCCAAC
>ENA-UOIY01003276-UOIY01003276.1-human-gut-metagenome-genome-assembly--contig:-P114-NODE-3276-length-10408-cov-3.491838_pt1 | contig 10408 bp, 3 predicted proteins | sample MGYA00242335_ERZ723882 | MGnify/ENA metagenome assembly ERZ723882
TATTGAGCATTGCAGGAAATGAAAGAACAGCTTGAGGAGGATTAAACATATCTTTTGGATTTGACCAATTCTGTTTTACAGAAATTATCGGATATGGATGATGAAGCCTTTGAAAAGCTGAATCTTTCTCTGGATTTATGAAGATTGGAGGGAAACAATGAATCCGAAAGAGAGGTATTATTCCGGTGTGGCAAGAGAGACAATCCATAGAATCACTGCCAACCGAGAGAACTGGACTTCTTTTCTGGCGACGATGGCTCGAAATTATGATTTCACCTATCCGGAACAGGTGATGATTTATGCACAGCGTCCCAATGCTACCCTGTGCAAACCTTATGAGGAATGGAACACAGAGCAGTATCGACGCTATGTGAAAAGGGGTTCCACTGGTATTGCCCTTTTTGTGATGAACCAGGATAAACCGTACCTGCGGTATGTCTTTGATGTGGCTGACACAGGTGTGCGTCGTTCTTCCCCGGCTATTACACCGTGGAGAGTGACCGATGAAAACCGCCGTTTTGTAATGGATGAGATGGAGCGTGTCTTTCAGGTTCCGTCAGAGGGAATTCTGGAATATCAGCTGGAAAATATCGCAATCAACCTTGCCAGAGAGTATTGGGACGATTTCAAAAAGCCGATCCTCGACATCGTTGCAGATAGCTTCCTTGAGGAGTATGATGAATATAACATCGAGGTAGCATTTAAGACCGCAGTGGCAAATAGTGTCTCCTATGCGATGTACAGCCGTATTACCGAGAATCCGGATTACAATTTTGAGCATGAAGATTTTCAAAATGTATTCGACTTTAATACCCGTCAGACGGTAAATGCTCTGGGTACGGCGGTCAATGCAGTCAGCTCTCGAATGTTTGGAGAAATCGAAAAAGCCATAGAAGCCTTTGAACAGACAAAAACCGTGGAAAGGAGCCATGATTATGAACGAAATGACTTACACACAGGTCGGGGATTACCGGATTCCGGACATCGAACTGAAGAACACCGAAACGAAACCGTTGGGCAAGTACGGCAGAATGCGGAGGACGTTTCTGCAAGAGAACAACCCGATGTTGCTGAACGACCTGATTCTCAGCGAGCAGCTGTTCCCGCATCTCCAGGAGATCGACGAGACAGCGCACCGCAGAGTGGAGCAGCTGATGACAGAACTGCTGGAGAAGAATCCGGCACCGGACAAAGCGACACAGCAGATGGCATGGGTGCAGCACATGAACAGCCTGAAAGCACAGGCAGAGGAAATCGTGACAGCGGAGCTTATCAACAGCTGAGTTTGAACCTTTTCCTTTCAGAATCAGAACAAATCAGCTTTATTGACGAAGCAGAGAGCAAAACGCTCTCTGCTTTTTCTTTATCTGAAAATCAGATCGACCAGGTGCTCACTGTTGGCGGAAATGAAGCTAATCTCCGAATGATGGTGGCACTGGAATATATGAAAGGAAAATCCACAGAGGAGATTGCAAAGCGTCTGCCTGAACTCTATCGTGGCAGCAATGGCTTTAAATTGGATGGGCATGAGGTTAGCGCATGGTTTGATGAGCAGTGTATTCATCTTGCTAGAGGAAAGACTGCCCGTTTTGCACCGTCCAGACAGATCGTATCCTGGCAGGAAGCCGCCGAGCGTATCGGTAAGTTGCTGGAGAATGGCGAGTACGCAACCAATGTAGAGCTGGTGGAGGCTCCGGGTTATGAGCGAACAAAGATCGCAGAATCTTTTTGGTATTTGTATCATGATCTTTCTGATAATGCCAGAGAACAAGGCTTCTTCCCGTCTTTACAGGAAGTCCGTAGCGTGGGATTTCCGGCAGAAACGGCAGAGCTGGCTCAAAAATTGAATGACAGTCAATTTAGAGCCGGACTGAAAGCTGAATATCAGAACTTTTTACAGGCACACAATGAGGATTCTTCTTTGCTGCGATTCCATTATCATAAGCTGGAACGCCTGGCACAGCGGTTGGAGGAGCTTGATCTGCCGCTCAGAGAATACCAGAGCAGTATGACCATGCCCCCGATTGTCCGTCAGTTCATTACCGATGATGAAATCAATGAATCCCTGTCCGGAGGCAGTGGTTTCTCCGGTGGAAAAGTCCGTATCTATGAATATTGGCAGGAAGAACATTCTGCAAAAGAAAAGGCGGATTTTTTGAAAAATGAGTATGGGACAGGCGGTCACTCTCATGCACTTTCCGGTGCTTCTGGCAGTGGTGAAGATCACGATGCCAAAGGAATTCGATACACCAAAAGCGGTTGTGATAAGGTGCAGCTATCCTGGACACAGGTTGCCAATCGCATTGATTCGTTGATTAAGCAGGAGCGTTATATTTCCCCTGAAGCACTGAAAGAGATTCAACGAGAACGTGTACCAGATGTAGAAAACGAGCCGAAGCCCGTGGGACGCATTGAATATCTTGGAACAAATGGCAGACCGGGTGAAGTTATTGAATATACTGATCCGGAACGGTTTATGAAAAAAATTGAGGATGAGACATTCTATGGTGTTCCGCTCACTGTGGTTCTGTACCGGGACGAACAGGGAAAAACCATTCCACAGGAATTTCTCAGTGAACTTGATCCGCCTCCGAGAGGTTTCCGTGTAGAAGATGCTCCGGCAATCGATTTGGAGGAAGAAGCTCCCTCTGTGGATGAAGCAGAAGAAAGCCCGTTTGTTGCACAGGTCATGCGGGATGCAGAAGCCATTGCTGCCGGGGAAGAATCCTATGAGCGATTCAGTGTGATTGAAACGGAAAACGGTTATGCTGTCTGGGATGATATTCGGGATGAAATCTATGTAGATGATGAAGGTGTCAGTGAGGAATTCACCAGTGAGTGGCAGGCAAATGATTATTTGCAGGAGGTCAAAAAGGCGGTTTCCGAAAAAGAAGTTGCGGAGTGGCTGTACAATGAACGCTCTAAATTTGAAGCAACACAGGAACCGGAATATCAGGTGGGCGATACTGTCTTTCTGGAAGGAGAAGCCTACAATATCACTGCCATTGGAACTACTGATGTACAGTTGCTGCCTCCGGGAATGGTGTACCCCATTTATCGGGCAGAAAGCAAAGAGAATTTTGAACGCCTTTTAAGACAGGATGAACGCAATGCCCGATTTATTTCAGGTGAAGAACCGGAAAAAACTGTTGCCACAGCTGAGCCGGAACATTTTATCGACCATTACTATGTGGTAGAAGATTTGCAGGTTCGAGGGGCGCTTCAGCTCAAGGAGTACAGCACATTCGAGGACGCAATGAGAGCATACCAGTCCCTTCCATCTGAAAGAATGAAAGCTCTGGGAGTGCAAAACACACGGACTCCATTCCCCGGTAGCCTAGATCTGATTCAGTGTAAAGATGGAGAAGATAAACTTGTCCAAGACTACACAAAAGTTGCTGGTTGGGAAAACCCTGAGATTCTGGACTTGGTTCAAAAAATTGAAACTGCGATTCAAACAAAGGAAAGTCCCGATATTCCAGCAATCAATTTTCACATCACAAATGACCATCTTGGCGAGGGCGGAGCGAAAGCAAAATTCAGAGCCAATATGGGTGCCATCCGTGTCCTAAAAGAATTGGAGTTTGATGGGCGAAATGCGACTCCGGAAGAACAGGAAATCCTTTCCCAATATGTCGGTTGGGGTGGGCTTGCAGATGCTTTTGATGAAAACAAGGCAAGCTGGGCTGAGGAATTCAGAGAACTTTATACAGCCCTGTCTCCGGAAGAATATGCCGCAGCACGAGCTAGTACCCTGAATGCCCACTATACCAGTCCTACCGTCATTCGTGCCATCTATGATGCGGTCGGACAGATGGGATTTGAAACAGGAAATATTCTGGAACCTGCAATGGGTATCGGTAACTTTTTCGGTATGCTCCCTGACGCCATGCGAAACAGCAATCTCTATGGAGTGGAGTTGGACTCCATCAGTGGGCGTATCGCTCAGAAACTCTATCCTAACGCTGAAATCAAGGTGGCGGGCTTTGAAACTACGGATCGCCGGGATTTTTATGATTTGGCAGTCGGCAACGTTCCGTTCGGCAACTATAAGGTTTCGGATAAGCCCTATGATAAGTTGGGGTTCTCTATTCATAACTATTTTTTTGCAAAAACGCTCGATCAGGTTCGTCCGGGCGGTGTGGTTGCATTTGTGACCAGCCGTTTTACGATGGACTCAAAAAATTCTGATGCCAGAAAATATATGGCACAGAGAGCGGAACTCCTGGGAGCCATTAGACTGCCCAATACGGCATTTAAGGCAAATGCCGGTACAGAGGTTGTATCTGACATCATCTTTCTGCAAAAGCGTGACCACCCCATCGACATCATGCCGGACTGGGTGCAGCTGAATACTACACCGGACGGTTACACCATGAACAGCTACTTTGTAGAGCATCCGGAAATGGTTTTGGGAGAACTTTCTATGGAAAGTACCCAATATGGTAAGGATGATCTCACAGTCCGTCCCCGTGAAGGTATGGAACTGGCTGACCTTCTTCGTGAAGCTGTTACCCGGATCGGTGGAACTTATGCTCCTGCAGAGCTAACTGAAGAAGCAGACAGGCAGGAAAAAGAACAGATTACCATTCCTGCCCGCCCAGATGTGAAAAACTTCTCCTACACGGTTGTAGACGGTGAGGTATATTTCCGGGAAAACTCTGTCATGCGTCTGGTAGAGCTGAACGACAAAGCCAAAGAACGTGTCAGCGGCATGGTGGAACTTCGCCGCATTGTAAATGAACTGATTGAATATCAGCTGGAGGACTACCCGGATGAAGCCATTGCCCAAAAGCAGCAGGAACTGAATGATGCCTACGATGCGTTCACCGCAAAAAATGGGTTAATCAACAACAGAGCCAACAGTCAGGCTTTTGCTGATGATTCCAGCTATTATCTTCTGTGCTCACTGGAAAATGTGGATGAGGACGGTAATCTCAAGAGCAAAGCGGATATGTTCACTAAGCGTACCATTAAACCGGAACGTAAAGTGAACAGCGTGGATACAGCGTCTGAAGCACTGGCGATTTCTATTGGTGAGCATGGCAGGGTGGATTTGCCCTATATGGCAGAACTGCTGGGGACTCCCGGCGAATATGATTCCATTAAAACCGAGCTGCAAGGTGTGATTTTCAAAGACCCAATGGCTCCGGATGACCCTGTTTCAGGCTGGCAGACAGCCGATGAGTATCTCTCTGGCGATGTACGAAGTAAGCTGAGGATTGCACAGATGGCTGCACAGAAAGACAGTTCTTTTGAAATCAATGTGCAGGCACTGGAAAAGGCGCAGCCGAAGGATTTGGATGCTTCTGAAATTGATGTCCGTCTGGGCGCAACCTGGATTGATCCTGCCTATATCCAGCAGTTCATGCAGGAAACTTTTGAAACTCCGTATTATCTCCGCCGCACGATTGAAGTCAAATTTTCGGAACTGACAGCAGAATGGAGAATCAACGGAAAGAGTTCTCCGAGTCAGAATGATGTGGCAGCATACACGACCTATGGTACGGAACGTGCCAACGCCTACCGTATTTTGGAAGAAACTCTGAATCTGAAAGATATTCGTATCTACGACACCATTGAGGATGCGGATGGTAAGCAGAAGCGTGTGCTGAACAAAAAGGAAACTACCCTGGCACAGCAAAAACAACAAGCAATCAAGGATGCGTTCCGGGACTGGATTTGGAAAGACCCGCACCGCCGTGAAGCACTTGTAACCAAGTATAATGAACTGTTTAACTCCACCAGACCTCGTGAATACGATGGCAGTCATATCCGCTTTGGTGGCATGAATCCCGATATAACCCTTCGGGAACACCAGCGAAATGCCATTGCCCATGTGTTGTATGGCGGAAACACCCTGTTGGCACATGAGGTTGGTGCTGGCAAAACCTTTGAAATGGCGGCTTCCGCTATGGAAAGTAAACGCCTGGGACTGAGCCAGAAGGCATTGTTTGTTGTTCCCAACCATCTGACCTTGCAGTGGGCGAATGAGTTTCTTCATCTGTATCCCAGTGCCAAACTTCTGGTAGCAACCAAAAAGGATTTTGAAACGGCAAACCGCAAGAAATTCTGTGCGAGAATTGCCACCGGTGACTATGATGCAGTCATCATCGGTCACAGCCAGTTTGAAAAAATCCCTCTTTCTCCGGAACGCCAGGAGCGCCAGCTGCGGGAACAGATTGATGAGATTGAGGGAGCGATTGCAGAACTCAAACATCAGAACGGCGAGAATTTCACCATCAAACAGATGGAGAAAACGAGAAAATCCTTGCAAACCAGACTGGATAAACTGCTCTCTACTGACAGAAAGGATGATGTTGTTACCTTTGAACAGCTGGGTGTTGATCGGCTGTTTGTAGATGAAAGCCACGCTTTCAAAAACCTCTTTTTGTACACAAAAATGAGGAATGTTGCTGGTCTTTCCACTTCGGAAGCACAGAAATCTTCGGATATGTTTATGAAGTGCCGCTATATGGATGAATTGACCGGCGGGCGTGGCGTTATCTTTGCAACAGGTACTCCCGTATCGAACTCCATGACGGAGCTTTATACGGTTATGCGATACCTTCAGTACGGGACACTTCAAAAGAAGAATTTGACCCATTTTGACTGCTGGGCATCTACCTTTGGTGAAACAACTACCGCTATTGAGTTGGCTCCGGAAGGAACCGGCTATCGTGCCAGAACCAGATTTGCAAAGTTTTTTAACCTTCCGGAACTCATGAATATGTTTAAGGAAGTTGCGGATATTAAAACCTCCGACCAGCTTCATCTCCCAGTGCCGGATGCGAAATTTGAAACGGTTGTTGTGCAGCCTTCTGATTATCAGCAAGACATGGTAGCAGACCTTTCGGAACGTGCAGCGGCAGTTCATTCCGGTATGGTTGACCCATCCGAGGACAATATGCTCAAGATTACAGGCGATGGAAGAAAGTTGGGGTTAGATCAGCGTTTAATCAATCCTCTGTTGCCGGATGATCCGGAAAGCAAGCTCAATGCCTGTGTGCAAAATGTGCTGCGGATTTGGGAAGAAGGAAAGGCTGACAGGCTGACCCAGCTTCTGTTCTGTGACCTCTCCACCCCGAAAAACGATGGCACGTTTAATGTCTATGATGACATCAAGGCGAAGCTGATAGCAGCCGGTGTGCCAGAGAAAGAAATTGCATTTATTCACGATGCAGATTCTGAAGCAAAGAAAAAAGAACTGTTTGCAAAGGTGCGTACTGGTCAGGTTCGTGTGCTGATGGGCAGTACACAGAAAATGGGAGCCGGAACAAACTGCCAGGATCGCCTGGTGGCGCTTCATCACTTGGATGTGGGCTGGCGTCCCTCTGATATGACCCAGCGAAATGGTCGAATCATCCGTCAGGGCAACCAAAATAAGGAGGTGCAGATCTATCAGTATGTAACCGAGGGAACTTTTGATGCGTATCTTTATCAGACACTGGAAAACAAGCAAAAATTCATTTCTCAGATTATGACCTCGAAATCGCCTGTCCGTTCCTGTGACGATGTGGACGAGCAAGCCCTGTCCTATGCCGAAATTAAGGCTCTGTGTGCTGGGAATCCGCTGATTAAAGAGAAAATGGACTTGGACATTGATGTGGCAAGGCTTAAGGTTCTAAAAGCCGACCATCAGAGCCAGCATTATCGCATGGAAGATAAACTCCTGAAATACTTCCCTGCGGAGATTGAAAGGCAGACAGGCTATATTCGTGGCTTTGAAGCAGACATCCAAACGGTTACAGCTCATCCGCAGATTGCGGAAGGATTCTGCGGTATGGAAATTTTGGGCAAGCACTATACGGAAAAAGAGGATGCCGGTGAAATGATTCTTGCCGCCTGCAAGGAGATGAAAACGACCGAACCAATCCCTCTTGGCAGTTATCGTGGCTTTCAGATGGAACTTTCCTTTGATAGTTTCCGGCATGACTTTGATATTACCCTGAAAGGCGCTGTAAGCCATCGTGTATCGCTTGGAACTGATGCCAGGGGAAATATCATCCGACTGGACAATGCCCTCTCCAGCATCCCTGAGAAGCTGGAGAAAGCCCATGAACAGCTCACCAATCTTCAAAATCAGCAGGAAGCGACCAGAGCGGAACTGGGAAAACCCTTCCCACAGGAAGCGGAGCTTGCTGAAAAAAGTGCTCGTCTGGCAGAACTGGAAGCGGCTCTTAATATGGAGGACTCCATGCCGGAGCGTGAGGAAGCAGAACAGGCAGATAAACCTTCTGTACTGGCAGATCTGAAAGCTAAGTCAGAGCATATTCCTCCATATCGGGCATCTAGTGGGCGTGAGGAGGTGCTGTAATGGACAGACGTGACCAGGATGTTCACTTCTTGGCATCGAAAGAGGAAGTGCAGCGAATCCATGAAAAAATGAATGAGCTGGGTATCCGGAGCATGGGGGCATATCTCAGGAAGATGGCTCTGGATGGATACTGCATCAACCTGGATTTACAGGATGTGAAAGAGCTTGTTTCCCTTCTGAGGAGATGTAGCAACAACCTGAATCAGTATGCTAAAAGAGCCAATGAAACCGGCAATATTTATGAGTCGGACATCAGGGATTTGCAGGAACGATTGGAGGAAATCTGGACAGATATGAAGGAGGTGCTGGTGCGCCTGTCCAGTATTCAGTAATCATAAAAAAGGGCTGTGGCAGAAAATGCCGCAGCCGTACATATTGACATCATTGTGTTATCAGCTGCAAGGCGGTACAATAAAAACAGAAAGGAGTGTGTGACCGTGAGAATCCTTGGTTTTTTCTTGAAGATTATCTTAAAACTGATTGCATTGCCGGTATTACTGGTTTTAGGTATTGTTTGCTTGTTGGCAAAAATCGCCTTTGAGCTGTCGTCCTTTTTCATAGGCGCACTGATTCTGTATATCATCGGGTGCAGTATTTATTGTGTTTTTCAGTCCCTGTGGTTGCAACTCGCCTTTCTTGTGGGAATCGGCTTGGCGATCTATGCGGCACTGTTTCTCTTTGTCGTATTTCAGGAGATTGGAGAAGGCATAAAGGGAAACCTTCGTGATTTTATCTTTTCATAAAAAAATATGTTGTAAGGCTGCCTGCGGGCAGTCTTATTTTTTGAGAGGACGGTGAGAAAATGGCGGCAACAAGACTGATTGCCCTTCATATTAACAAAGGAAAAACGGTAGCACAGTGTCTGGCAGATCGTACAGATTATTCCCAAAATGCTGCGAAAACAGAAGATGGAAAATATATCAGTTCTTATGAATGCGATCCCAAAACAGCCGATGAAGAATTTCTTCTGACCAAAAGACAGTATCAACATATCACAGGCAGACAGCAGAAAAATGACATCATTGCCTATCAGATACGCCAGTCATTTAAGCCAGGAGAGATCACTCCTGAAGAAGCCAACCAAGTCGGATATGAAACAGCAATGCGCTGGACAAAAGGAAAACACGCCTTTATCGTGGCAACACATATTGATCGTTCCCATATCCATAACCATATCATTTATAACTCGACCTCTCTGGACTGTACCCGTAAATTCAAGAACTTTTTTCTTTCCGGGCTTGCGGTTCAGCGATTAAGCGATATGGTTTGTATTGAGCATGGCTTATCAGTCATAGAGCCAAAGCCATACCGGGAACGGGTCAAGAGAACGACCTTTCCCAAAAAGCGTACCAAGCGTGATGAGCTGTGTGCGGCAATCGACCAGATATTAAAAAAGAAACCAAAGGATTTTTCGGATTTTGTTCTTCAGCTTTCAGAGCTTGGGTATGAATTTAAGGATGGAAAGCAACCGGCTTTCCGGCATAGTGGGGAGAAGCGATTTATTCGTCTGCGCTCTCTTGGAGAGGGATACAGTCAGGAGGATATAATTGCAATTCTGTCCGGTAAGTCTGTTCAGAAAGCATCCAGAGCAAGCAAGCAGGTTCATGCTCAAAGAGAGTTTAATTTGCTGATAGATATTCAGGCGAAGATGGCAGAAGGTAAATCAGCGGGCTATGAGCGGTGGGCAAAGAAATATAACCGCAAAGAAGCTGCCAGGACAGTTTGCCTTTTGAAAGAAAAAGGTATCGGCAATTATGAAGAATTGACTGCTTTGACAGAGCAGCTCAGCCACCGATTTGCGGAGCTATCCGATACTATTAAAGCCAATGAAAAAAGAATGGTTGAGATTGGAGCATTACAGACACACATCAACAACTATTCCAGAACCCGTCCGGTATATGAAGCTTATCGAAAATCTGGATATAGCAGAAAGTTCTTTGAAGAACATCGAGAAGAAATTCAGCTTCATAAAGCTGCCAAGCAGGCATTTGACCAGCTGCCGGATAAGAAAGTTCCGTCCAGAAAAACCTTAAACGAGGAGTTCTATCGGTTGTCAGCAGAGAAGAAAAAAGCCTATGCTGAGTATCGACA
>ENA-UOIY01003279-UOIY01003279.1-human-gut-metagenome-genome-assembly--contig:-P114-NODE-3279-length-10402-cov-4.526723_pt1 | contig 10402 bp, 7 predicted proteins | sample MGYA00242335_ERZ723882 | MGnify/ENA metagenome assembly ERZ723882
AATCTGCGAGGTTGGCATACCGTATTTGGCATCTCCCGGATTATCTATGATGTCGGAGCTGATTTTAAACAGTCCGCCGGGGTTATAACGGCAGCAGATTTTCTTCGGAATGTAGCCTAATGTTTTCTCAAGAAAATCAATATGTGTAATATCATCAAGGTTAATGATCGCACCAAGCTCTGCAGCCAGTTGATACTCTGCAGCCGGTGTTACGTTGGATGAAAACATAATTTTATCTTTCTCAAATCCCATCGCATCGGAAAGCATCAGCTCCGTGTAAGAAGAGCAGTCGCATCCGCAGTCATATTCACCCAGCATTTTGATCAGTGTCGGGTTTGGATTCGCTTTTACAGCAAAATACTCACGAAATCCCGGATTCCAGGAAAAAGCTTCCTTTACCGCTTTCGCATTCTCACGAATTCCTTTTTCATCGTAAATGTGAAACGGAGTTGGTACTGCTGCTGCGATTTCTTCCAGTTTTTCTTTTGTTACAAAAGGCTTCTTCGTCATTCTCTTTTGTCTCCTTCTTCTGCTTATTTTGCCTGAATAATGTGAAGCATGTTTGTCATATATCCTTCACCCGTCACCTCGTTAGTAGCAGGGTCTCCGGCCGTAAAAATAACCATATCGCCACGTTCTACAAGCTCCTCACGGCGCACCATATACATAGCATGGGAAATGATGTTCTCCGTAGAATCTTCCTCGTATCCGGTCACCGGACGAACGCCCCAGTAGAGCTGCATTTTTCTTCTTGCCCATTCATATGGGGTAACGCCGTAAATCGGTACGCTCGGACGAAGGTTGGAAATCAGTCTTGCGGTCTGACCGGACATCGTCGGGGTCACAATGCAGGCTGCTTTGATGTGTTCTACCATAGAAACGGCTGCACTTCCGACTGCTGCGGAAACATTCAGCTTTCCTTCCAACGCTTTTCCATCGCGGTAATCTTCGAATTTCAGATAGCGCTCTGTCTGCTCGGCAATCTCTCCCATCATGGTAACTGCCTCGATCGGATATTTTCCGGCTGCTGTTTCGCCGGAGAGCATGATCGCGTCCGTTCCAGCATAAATTGCATTCGCAACATCGGCGACCTCTGCACGGGGCGGACGCGGGTTCCGGATCATGGAATCCAGCATCTGGGTTGCCGTGATAACCGGTTTGTATTTATGATTGCATTTTTCAATGATGATTTTCTGTACGTGCGGTACCTGGCACGCCGGAATCTCTACACCAAGGTCTCCCCTTGCAACCATCACACCATCTGCCGCATCGATGATGCTGTCGATGTTCTGCACACCTTCCGCATTTTCGATCTTGGCAATGATATCAATATGCTCTCCTCCGTTTGCCACAAGGAACTCACGGATTTCGTTAATTGCCTCTGCATTTCGGATAAAAGAAGCCGCTACAAAATCAATATCCTGTTCAATACCAAAGAGAAGATCTCCTTTGTCTTTCTCCGTCAGGTTCGGAAGATTGATCGAAACGTTTGGTACATTCACGCCCTTTTTTTCTCCGAGCTCGCCGCCGTTTACTACGGTACAGACAATTTCCGGTGCATTTACTTTTTCTACGCGCAGGCCGATCAGACCATCATCGATCAGAATTGTGTCTCCCTCTTTGATATCGTCGGTAAGGCCGGTGTAGCTGACAGAACAGTGATTTTCATCTCCGGTCTCCTGAACGGTTGTCAGGGTGAAGGTCTGTCCGGTTACCAGATTTACTTTTTTTCCATCTTTTAAAACACCGGTACGAATTTCCGGTCCTTTGGTATCCAGAAGGATTGCCACAGGAGTTTTCAGCTCTTTTCGAAGCTCTTTCAGCATATCCATACGCATTTTCTGCTCATCGTGGTCTCCATGAGAAAAATTAAAACGAGCAACATCCATTCCGGTTTCAATCAGTTTTTTCATCAGGTCACGGGAGTTGGTATTTGGTCCCATGGTGCAGACAATTTTCGTTCTTCTCATACTTTCTCTCCTTCTTTATTTTACATGTTCATGCGTAAACAGGTGATCCTGGCAGTATTCATAGTTTCCGTTGCATCGGGAACAGAAACGGAACTCCAGATTCGGATCATCTTTTTCGGTCCGGCCGCAGATCGCACATTTGTGTTTTGTGATCCCGTTCGGATTGCGGTATTCGGCTTCGCCTCTTGAAACGGCCTTTTTGAATTCCTTCCGGCGTCTGTTCTGCTGGAAAGAGCTGCGTTTTCCTTTTCTTGTCATCAGGAAGAACACAAGGACGTTTGCAAGGGAACAAAGAATAACAACACATCCTGCCCAGTTTCCGCTCATGATGCTGGTAATCATGTTGTAGGCGAGAAGCGCTACGTCAAGGTATGCCAGCCATTTGATTTTGATCGGAATAATGAAATACAGCAGTACCTGCATATCCGGAAAGCTGATCGCAAAGCCGAGGAAAATCGAGAGGCTGATGTAGTAAGTGCTGAATGCCGTTCCCATCAGCGACGGATATCCGTTGACTGCATATAAGATTCCATACAGCAGGAAGGAACCGATAATGGTCATCAGAATACCGGAAAAGATGTAAACATTATACTTGAAATCTCCCCAGGCTCTCTCAAGGCTTGTTCCGATTGAGTAATAGAAAAACAGCATGATGATCGTAAAGATATCAAGGCTGCTCGGCGGAATCAGAATCCAGCTCACCAGACGCCAGATCTGGCCGTGCAGAATATAATATGGTTCCAGTGTCAGATACTGTCTCATAATGGGGGCCGCAAGCGCAATGATATAGCCCGCAATGTACGTTACAATAATGTACATCGTCAGATGGCTTAACGCGTATCTCCCATATTTTCGCTCCATTTTGTCTAAAAAATTCATGCACACTCTTCCTTTTTGTTTGTTTTATTTTACCGGCTTTCACTGCCCGAAAATACATTCTCATTATACGTGCTGCCTTTTCGTTTGTCAAACGGTATAACGGTGAATTTCGTCTCTGAAAAAGAGCTTTACGAATGTTTTACTTTCCGGTATAATTTATTAGAAATCTTTTCCAGTTATTTTATAAATATACGAAAAAATTCAGGAGGACTTTATATATGGCAGGATCATCCTTTGGTACCATCTTCAGACTGACCACCTGGGGAGAGTCTCATGGAAAAGGCGTGGGCGTTGTTGTGGACGGAGTGCCGGCCGGCCTTTCGCTTTCCGAGGAGGATATTCAGGTTTACCTCGACCGCAGGAAGCCGGGACAGAACCGCTTTACCACAAAACGGAAAGAATCCGATACCGTTCAGATTTTATCCGGCACTTTCGAAGGAAAAACGACCGGTACCCCGATTTCCATGGTGGTATGGAATGAGGATCAGCATTCCAAAGATTACAGCGACATTGCTTCCTATTACAGACCGGGCCACGCCGACTATACGTTTGATGCAAAATACGGTTTCCGCGACTACCGCGGCGGCGGACGCTCCTCAGGACGCGAGACGATCGCACGCGTGGCTGCAGGTGCCATTGCCTTAAAAATGCTCTCTGAGCTTGGCATCACCGTTTCCGCCTACACCCGCTCCATCGGTGACGTGGAAATCCAGTCTTTTGATGCCGCTGAAATCGCGAATAACGCCCTGAATATGCCGGATGCAGACGCTGCCGAAAAGGCTTCCGAGCTTTTAACAAAAGCCATGGCGGAAAAAAATTCCGTCGGCGGTGTGGTCGAATGTGTCGTTCACCATATGCCGGCCGGTGTCGGCGATCCGGTGTTTGAAAAGCTCGATGCCAACCTTGCAAAAGCACTCGTCTCCATCGGCGCCGTAAAAGGCGTGGAAATCGGAGACGGTTTCTCGGTCTGCACAGCTACCGGGCTTACCAATAACGATGCCTTCCATGTAAATGCGGACGGCTCCATTGTCAAGCTGACCAACCACGCCGGCGGTATTTTAGGTGGTATCAGCGACGGAAGCGATATCGTTGTCCGGGCTGGTTTCAAACCGACCCCGTCCGTTGCTGCTTCCCAGCAGACTATCAACAAAGATGGTGAAAACATTGCCATCGAAATCAAAGGCCGCCACGACCCGATCGTCGTTGCACGCGCCGTTGTTGTCGTGGAATGCATGACCGCTCTTGTCCTGGCGGACGCACTGCTCGTCGGCATGAGCGCCAAACTGGACAATGTAAAGAAAGTCTGGGCTCCGGACGAGAAATAAAGGCCGGACTGCTTCTTTCTGGCTTCAACACAAAAAATGCCTGCGGGATACAGTTCTTCCTGCAGGCATTTTTGCGTTATTTTTTTAGTGAACGCCTTTTTTCGTAATCAGAATACAGTTCGGCGTCTCCACTTTCATCGGGCGGCCTTTCTGAACCAGCACGTTTTTCTCATAATCAACGGTAAATGTTGTGATCGTGTTGGACTCATGGTTTGCCACTGCGATATGTTTTCCGTCCGGGAACATTGCAATATCCTTTGGATATTCGCCGCTGATCGGAAGTGCAAACTTCTTCTCCAGGCAGCCGGTCTCCGGGTCGATATGGAACATTGCTACGGTATTGTCTCCGGCTGTAGAAGTAAACAGGTAGTGGTGATCCGGGGAAAGGCACATGCCGGATGCAGCGTCGTGCGCCTGGTCCACGTTCGCGGATGTGGTGCTGATCGACTGCAGTTTTTCAAATTCCGGTCCGTTTCCCGTATCACGGTAGCTGAATACATCGACTTTGTTCATCAGCTCGTAAATGACATACGCGTATTTTCCGGATTCACTGAAAACGATCTCTCTCGGGCCGGATTCACGCTCACAGCGCAGGATATCCACCAGTTTCAGGCGGTCACGCTGTGTGTTCAGCTTGTACATTTTGATCTGGTCAATGCCGTTGTCGACTGCGCAGACATATTTGTTGTCCGGTGTAGGAACGACACAGCTGACATGCGGGCGGAAGTTACGCTCTGCCACACTGCCAAGGCCCTTGTGGAACACGCCGTCCATCAGACTTCCGAGGCGGCCGTCCTTATGGGTATGTACAACGGTTACTTTTCCGTCATGATAGCCTGCCACGAACAGGTATCTTCCGGTTTTGTCCACCGACAAATAGCAGCCGCGCATGCCGTCGATGTCTACTTTGTTGATCGGGGTCAGGTCTCCGTCATCCTCCACTGCAAACACTGCAACGCCTTCATCTGCAATCGAATACAGGTATTTGCCGTTTAAGGAACGGGCAATGTGGGAAGAGTTGTTGACCGGTATGACTTTTCGCTCTGTCAGAGTGCCTTCTTCTACATTTACATCATATAAATGAATACCAATGCTGCTTCCATGGGTATAAGTGCCTACATAGGCTACGTACTCATCCTTCATGTTGTTTTCATCCTTTCTGCCTTCTCGCACATCGTGTGAATTTTCTAAAAATATTTTAACACAATTTCCGCGCCACGACAACGAGGAAAACGGATTTTTGATATGTAAACGGTAACACTTTATTTTTAGACACAGGATATTCTCCTGCAGAGAATTTTTTAGATATTTCTATTGTTTTTAGATTGTAAGAGTTGAGGTTTCCGCTGCATACCATTTCCATTTTCTACGCTCTCGTCAGACTGATTTCCTGACTCATCATTCCCTGCAGTTTCTTGATTGCGCGGCTGTACTGGCACTGCAGCGCCTGCTCGCTTTTCTTGCAGAATCCGCTGAGCTCTTTGTAGCTGAATCCATATGCTCTCCCCCAGAAAATGCGCTGATCCATCGGATTCAGGTTCTGGATGCAGTTCTGCATCACCATTCGTTCCTCAATCTCGGCTGTCGCGGCCGCCTCCCCTTCATTTCTGTTCTCTTTCTGATACTGTGTATAGGAAACTTCATTCTGATAATAATGTTTTCTGCGCTGATTCTTGATCTTGTTTTTTGCCACACAGAACAGCCATTTCGTCATCTCTTCTCCTTCGAGATCGGCAACGGTTTCAAATTTTACCACCAATACCTCCCATACATCGTTCAGCACATCCTTCGCCGTCTCCCGGTCATTGTTCAACTGACCGCAGATATAACGGAACAGCACATGACTGTTTTCCTCGAATATGATCTGAAAAAATCGTTCCTTCTCTTGTCTCATACACTTCTTTCTCCCTCCTGTTATTTCGCTGTCCTTCTCTTCCGGGCCCGTCATATATGTAATGTGTTGAGACTATCGAAATCTTTCGTTTTTTCAGAATATTTCTACTATTTGACCTTATTACTTTTGTTAATAAAGCAAAATATTGCGTTATAACTGCACCGCGGCGCATAATCAAATTTTTTCTTTCGAAATCAGAAATTACTGTTTCTGACAAAAAATTCCCGCAGAAAGGAGCTTTCTTCCTCTCTGCGGGAATCTTCTATTTTGGTTTTATTTTATTTAAAGTAAGCAACACCGGACTCAAAGATCTTCAGATCCTGCTCTCCGTAGATGTTGACTGCTACGCCGTTGTCGCGGCGCTCTGCGTGTGCCATCTTACCAAAGACACGGCCGTCCGGGCTGGTGATACCCTCGATTCCGCAGTAGGAACCGTTGACATTCCAGTACTCGTCGTTGGTCAGGTTTCCGTTGACATCGCAGTAGCGGGTTGCAATCTGGCCGTTTGCCATCAGCTTGTCGATCCACTCTTTCGATGCTACGAAACGTCCCTCTCCGTGGGATGCCGGGTTGGTGTAAACACCGCCAAGCTCGGCGCCTGCCAGCCATGGGGATTTGTTGGTCACAACCTTCGTGTAAACCATCTTGGAAATATGGCGTCCGATAGTGTTGAAGGTCAGAGTCGGGGAATCCTCCGTCTGTCCGAGAATCTCACCGTACGGAACGAGTCCCAGTTTGATCAGTGCCTGGAATCCGTTGCAGATACCAAGGGCAAGTCCGTCTCTCTCATTCAGCAGTTTGGTAACAGCTTCTTTGATCTTCGCATTCTGGAATGCGGTTGCAAAGAATTTTGCTGATCCATCCGGCTCATCACCTGCGGAGAATCCGCCAGGGAACATGATGATCTGCGCCTGGTTGATGGCTTTTTCAAAGGCATCGACAGAACCGCGGATGTCTTCTGCGGAAAGATTGCTGAATACCTGAGTGATAACTTTTGCACCGGCACGCTCGAAAGCTCTGGTGCTGTCATACTCACAGTTCGTTCCCGGGAAGACCGGAATGAATACGGTCGGCTGTGCCAGCTTGTGGGAGCATACGTGGATGCTCTTTGCCTGATAGCAGCTGTCTGCAACAATTCCGTTTTCGTCTGCTGCTGCCACATTCAGGGCATCTACCTCCGGAAGCTCTGCACCGGATACGGTCTTGAATACTTTTTCCAGCGGTTTGTTCCATGCGGAAACGGCCTCGCGGATGGTGATTTCGGTGTCTTTATAGGAAAGAACCGGTTTGTCTGTCACTTCACCGATGACGGTGTAGGTGCTTGCCAGCTCTCCGACTTTTTCAGCCGGAACTTCGCAGATCAGATCTGCAATATATGGAGTAAAGAGATCTCTCTCGTCTACATTGTGCTCGATGGTTACGCCGAGAGCATTACCGAATGCCATCTTGGATACGGCTGCTGCGATACCCTGACGGTCTACGACATAAGCGGCTTTCACACGGCCGTTCTGCATATCCTCATGCAGTTTTCTGTAGGTTTCCATGACGCCTTCGTACTCTGGAAGCAGATGTGCGTCGACTGGAAGGTGGATCCACACGAGTTTGTCTCCTGTGTTTTTCAGCTCCGGAGATACTACATCTTTTAATTTTGCAACGTCAACCGCGAAGGATACGAGTGTCGGCGGTACATCGATATGGTTGAAGGTACCGGACATACTGTCTTTTCCTCCGATAGACGGCAGGCCGTAGCCCATCTGTGCGTCGTATGCACCAAGAAGTGCTGCGAACGGCTGGCTCCAGCGGTGCGGATCCTCAGTCATTCTGCGGAAATATTCCTGGAAGGTAAAGCGGACTTTGCTGTAATCGCCGCCGACTGCCACGATGCGGGACAGGGACTCGGTTACGGCATAGACTGCTCCGTGATACGGGCTCCAGCTCGATACGTATGGATCAAAGCCGTAGCTCATCATGGTAACGGTGTTGGTTTTTCCATCCGGAACCGGCACTTTTGCAACCATGGCCTGAGTTTCAGTCAGCTGATATTTTCCACCGTACGGCATCAGCACGCTGGCTGCTCCGATGGAGGAGTCAAACATCTCGACAAGACCTTTCTGGGAGCATGCGTTGAGGTCTGACAGGGTGGACAGCCATTTTTCTTTCACGTCGGCAATGTCACCGCTTCTTTTTAACGGGGTGTCCTCTGCTTTTGGAATCTCTACGAAGACATCATTCTCCTGATGTGCTCCGTTGGTATCCAGGAATGCACGGGAAATATTGACGATCTCTTTTCCTCTCCAGGAGAGTACCAGACGCGGGTCCTCGGTTACGACTGCAACTTCGGTTGCCTCCAGGTTCTCTTCTGCGGCATATTTCAGGAACTGCTCACGGTCTTTCGGGTCGATGACAACGGCCATACGCTCCTGGGACTCGGAGATGGCGATCTCGGTTCCGTCGAGGCCGGCATATTTTTTCGGTACTTTGTCCAGATTGATCTTAAGGCCCGGTGCCAGCTCGCCGATGGCAACGGAAACTCCGCCTGCACCGAAGTCGTTGCATTTTTTAATCAGAAGGCTGACTTCCTCGCGGCGGAACAGTCTCTGCAGTTTACGCTCAGTCGGTGCGTTTCCTTTCTGTACCTCTGCACCGCAGGTCTCGATGGATTCTGTCGTATGTACTTTGGAGGAACCGGTTGCACCGCCGCAGCCGTCTCTTCCAGTACGGCCGCCGAGCAGGATGATGATATCGCCCGGATCGGAATTTTCACGGACAACGGCACGGCGCGGTGCTGCTCCAAGGACGGCTCCGATCTCCATACGTTTTGCCACGTAGTCCGGATGGTAAACTTCTTTGACATAGCCGGTTGCAAGACCGATCTGGTTTCCATAGGAGCTGTAGCCGTGTGCTGCTTCTCTTACGAGTTTTTTCTGCGGAAGTTTTCCTTCGAGTGTCTCGCTCTGCGGACGGGTCGGATCTGCGGCTCCGGTCACACGCATTGCCTGATATACATAGGTTCTGCCGGAAAGCGGGTCACGGATTGCACCGCCAAGGCAGGTTGCTGCACCACCGAACGGCTCGATCTCGGTCGGGTGGTTGTGGGTCTCGTTTTTGAAGTTGATCAGCCACTCTTCGTCTTTTCCGTCTACATCTACCGGTACGACGATGGAGCATGCGTTGATTTCATCAGACTCTTCCTGATCTGCGAGTTTTCCTTCGGATTTCAGTTTTTTCATTGCCAGAAGGGCAAGGTCCATAAGGCAGATGAATTTGTCGTCACGGCCTTTGTAGAGTACCTCACGGTCGCTTAAGTAGCGGTCGTAGCTTTTTTTCATCGGCTCGTAGTAGTCGCCTTCGCCGAAGGTCACGTTGGTAAGCTCGGTGGAGAAGGTGGTATGGCGGCAGTGATCGGACCAGTAGGTATCGAGTACGCGGATCTCGGTCATGGATGGATTTCGTTTTTCTTCGCCGCGGAAGTAGTTCTGGATATGCAGGAAGTCTTTGAAGGTCATGGCAAGGCCGAGGGAATCATACAGGGCTTTTAATTCTGCCTCCGGCATGTCGATGAATCCGTCGAAGATTTTGACGTCTGCCGGCTCTTCAAATTTTGTCACGAGGGTTTCCGGTTTTTCAAGTCCTGTCTCTCTGGAGTCTACCGGATTGATGCAGTGTGCTTTGACTGCGTCAAACTGCTCATCAGTCATCTCTCCTTCGATAACATACGTAACGGCGGAGCGGATGATCGGCTGCTCGTCTTCTTTTAAGAACTGCACGCACTGTACGGCAGAATCGGCTCTCTGATCAAACTGTCCCGGAAGGAATTCTACGGAAAATACTCTCGCACCTTCTGCACGCGGGAAATCTTCCTGATAGCAGATATCAACCGGCGGCTCTGCAAAGACTACTTTACATGCTTTCTCATATGTCTCATCACTGATATTTTCTACATCGTACCGGATCAGCTCCCGTACGTTGGTTACGGTCTGGATGTTCAGATAGTGCTTGATTTCATGCTTCAGATCTTTCGCCTTAATCGCAAATTCCGGCTTTTTCTCCACATAAACGCGTCTGACTGTACTCATTTTTATCCTCCATTTGTCTGAATCATAGTCCCCCAAAAACGGGACAATCTTTCGTTACTTACAGAATAGCATATTTATCTTTATAAATGAAATTAATATATCTTATATGTTTTATAAGTTTTGTTTCTTAATAGACGGACGCATTCCATTTTTCCTGCACTACCATCCCACTCATCACCCATTCTCTCCCGTCCTAAACCGTCAGGCCCGCGCACCTTAAGGTGCGCGGGCCGTGCGGGTGCGGGTTTACATTCTATA
>ENA-UOIY01003281-UOIY01003281.1-human-gut-metagenome-genome-assembly--contig:-P114-NODE-3281-length-10398-cov-10.541042_pt1 | contig 10398 bp, 12 predicted proteins | sample MGYA00242335_ERZ723882 | MGnify/ENA metagenome assembly ERZ723882
AAGGTATAACACACTAGACTTTGCAGAGCAAAATCGTGTGCCAACAGGGATGCTGCGCGCCCCTATTGGAAACCCAGCGGCAAAGAGATATTCTCTTTGCAATCCCTCATTTTCCTCGCAGATGCATATACAAACTGCAAAAGCAACAGCTTGAAAATAGAAAAACGCTGCAATCTTCGCCATATAATTGGGCGAAAATTGCAGCGTTTTTATCACACTCAATGTAAATAAAAAGTGGGCAGCCGTTTCAACAGCATTGATATAAGATATCCAATCAGCACAAACATCACCATTACAGAGAGATAGTCGATCAGGAAGAGGATCACAGGCTCGGAATAATCGTAGAATACGAAGTGGCTTCTGAGCAGCAGATACAAACTAACGCCTCTGCGTCGGAAAGCGAACGCGCCATACACTGCCCAGAGCCAGCCGATCAGTCGCAGGCTCCATATTCGCATGGATGAAGGCTGCAAGTGTTTGCGCGCCATCGCCAGCATCATGCTCCAGTGAAACCCCAGATGCAGGCTCATACAGACGAAGCCCCAGTAGGCACAGAGAATATGCACCTGCTGTGCAAGCTCATAGCCGCCATGCCTGGGGAGAAACGCAAACACATGGCGGGACAGCACAATGCCACTGATCATGGAGCCGACCATGCACAGGAAAATCAGCCCTGCCAGTGCTGTCTGCACGACGCGCAGGGGAGTGTAGCGCCCCCGCGGAACAGCTTGGATCCATCGGTGGTTCAAAATATGATGTGCCACGAACAGAGCAAACATTCCCATACCGATCCACTCATGGGCTGCCTCGCCCACAAGACCGTAGGCCATCAGAAGCAGCATGGACACCGACATGGCCGCATCTACGGCGATTTTTATTTTGAGAATTGGTTTCATGTTCTCATCCTTTGCTGTGAGAGATCACCCAGTTCAAATTGTCCGGGTCGTCAAAGACCACATTGGCTCCGCCGTGGTAGTTATAAATGCCCTTTTCGTTGAAGAAGGCGTTGTCCGGCGTTTCGATGCGCAGAACACGGTCGATGTCGGCATCGCTCCAACCGGCGTTTTCATAGGCTTCGTGGAGATTTTCGTAGGCCGAGCGGGCCTTGGCGCTGCCGTAATACTCGTCGCCGTCGGCCATGTAGATATAGATTGCCACACTATTCTCCGCAATGGGTGCATAGCTGCCATCCCACTGAGAAGCACCGTGGAGATAGGCGGCGTACAGGTCGGGACGCATGGACACCGCACGGGACATGGTCTCGCCGCCTGCGGAATACCCTGCGGCATAGACCCGGCCGGTATCCACGGCAAAATTCTCGATGAAATATTCCGTCAGTTCAATGGCTTGCCGGGCAGATTTTTCGCCCCAGTCCGTGAGCTGTGCAGAAACCACGATCATCTCCGTGCCCAGCTTTGTCCATGCGGTGAAGCCGCTCCAGTTCAGATTGCTGCCGGAAGAATCTTTGCCAAACCACATCATGCCATAGCCCGGCATGACCACCATCATGGGGAATCTGCGGCTGCCGTCGTAGCTGTCGGGCAGGTAGTAGCTGTAATGGATGTCACCGTCCGCACCGGAGAGAATCTGCTCCGCAAACAGCCCGGTCTGCACAGAAGTCGCTGTATCGGCGGGTGGCGTGTTCTCAGCAGGTTCATCCGGTGATGTGGTCGGCGTGTCTATGTCCGGTGCCGTAACGGCGGGCGGCTCCGGCTGGGACGGTTCCGCTTCTCCTCTGGTTCCGCACCCCGCGAGAACCAACAGCGACGCCGCCAGCCAGAACGCGAGGAACCGTTTCACTTCTGCTCGTCCACCGGCGGAACCATTTCCGCGTACTTCTTGAGCATTTCCGGGGTGCTGGTGTAGTAGCGCACGTTCTTGTTGAGGGCAGCGACCTGCGCCATTTCGTCCTCCGTCAGAGCAAAGTCAAACAGGTCAAAGTTGGACTTGATATGGTCGGGGTTCTTGGATCCGGGGATGACGATGTTGCCGCTCTGGATGTGCCAGCGGAGAATGATCTGAGGCGCGGACTTACCGTACTTCTTACCAAGCTGAGCAAACAGCGGCTCCTGAAGCAGTGCCTTGTCGCCGTGGCCCAGCGGATACCATGCCTGCGGCACAATGCCGTTCTCCTTCAGAAAGGCTTTCAGCTCTGGCTCCTGATGGTAGGGGTGCAGCTCTGTCTGCAAGACAGCGGGCTTTACTTCGCAGATAGAGAGGATTTCCTCGATCTGTTCCTTGTTGAAGTTGGACAGGCCAATGGCACGCACCTTGCCCTCCTTGTGCGCCTTTTCCATCTGGCGGTAGCCCGCCACATAGTTGCCTGCGGGCTGGTGGATCAGCAGCAGGTCGATGTAGGGAGTATCCAAACGGGCAAGAGTCTTGTTCACTGTGTCCGGTTGCTCATAGAAGCTGGGCCACAGCTTCGTTTCGAGGAAAATCTCCTCCCGCTGCAAGCCGGACTTCTTCATGGCGCGGCCAACGGCCTTTTCATTCACATAGGCGTTTGCCGTGTCGATCAGGCGATAGCCGTTCTGCAAAGCGCTGACGCAGGAGGCCTCCGCCTCGTCCGGGGTCAGAAGAAATGTGCCGATACCGGCCATGGGCATTTTCACGCCGTTATTGAGATTTGCATATTCCATAAAACAACATCCTTTCTAAAAATTATTTGCTTACGATTTTGCTGCCGCCGAACACCTCTGACATCTCCATGTCGTTCAGCGCCTCGTCGATGACGCTGACTTCTTCGGCGGACAGCATAACATCTGCCGCGCCGGCGTTTTCAAGCAGGCGGCTCAACCGGCGTGTGCCGGGAATAGGTACGAGGTACGGCTTCTTGCACAGCATCCATGCCAGTGAGATTTGTGCTGGCGTGGCATTGTTCTGCCCTGCCAGCTTTTGAAGCAAAGTAAGAAGATCGTGGTTGCGGTCAATATTCTCCGGCTGGAACTGAGGCATGACGCTGCGGTAGTCTGTCCCGGCGTCAAACCGTGAGCTCTTATCATACTTGCCGGAGAGGAAACCGTTAGCCAGCGGCGAGAACGCCACATAGCCGATGTGCAGTTCTTCCAACACAGGAAACAGATCTTCATACCAACGTGCCATCATAGAATAGCGGTTCTGGATGGCTGTCACCGGGCAGACCGCATGGGCGCGGCGGATGGTGTCCTCCGTAGCTTCGGACAGCCCCCAGTGGGTGATCTTGCCCTCGCGGATGAGGTCGGCCATTACGCCCGCCACCTCCTCAATGGGGATCTTCGGATCCAGCCGGTGCTGGTAATAGAGGTCAATGTGGTCGGTGCCCAGCCGTTTCAGAGACGCTTCTACCGATGCACGGATGACCTCCGGACGAGAATCCGGTACCAGCGGCTTATTGGTGGCGGTGCTGCTCATGTCAAAGTGAATGCCAAACTTGGTGGCAAGCACGATTTTGTCCCGATAGGGCTTCAGCGCCGCCCCCACCAGTTCCTCATTGTCATGTGGGTGCTCCGGTGTACCGTAGACCTCCGCAGTATCAAAGAAGGTATAGCCCAGATCCACTGCCTGTGCCAGCAGCTCCGCCATCTCCTTTTTGTCGGCAGGGGCTCCGTAGGCGTGGCTCATGCCCATGCAGCCGAGACCGACCGCAGAAACAGTCAGATCACTGCCTAAAGTACGGTACTGCATCTTACACTTCCTTGTTCAGTTGGACAGCCTCGGCTTTGTTGGTCGCCATGCCGCCATAGGCCATGCCGTAGAGTGCGGCGAAGCGCTTCATGGTGTACTCGCCCGCCTCCAGCATCCATTTTCAGGGGCAGCGCCCTGAAATACAAAGTACAGTCTGCGGCCGGACAGCGAACCGTTTTCCACCTTACCATAGAACCGGTCCAGCACATTGCGGACGCTGCCGCAGATATTGTGCCAGTAGACAGGAGAGCCGATGATGATAGTATCCGCCTGCTTCATGGCGTTGATAACAGCATCCAGTCCGTCACCGGGAAGGTTCTGGCCGTAAGCGCCGATGGTGTAGTCAGTCAGATTCAGGGTTTCATATTCTTTGCCTTTCAGCAGCGCTGCCGCCAGCAGAGCGGTGTTTCCGTTTTTGTTGGGACTGCCGTTGATGAATAGAGTGCTCATTGCAATGCTCCTTTACACATTCTTTCCCATTTCATAGGCCTGCTTCATAGCGAGGGTATTTTTCACCTTGCCCGGCTCATAGACGCCACTGCCGATGATAACACCCTTTTCTACTGCACCTTCCACGCAGTCGGCATAGCCTCGGAAGCAAGCCAGTGTGGTATCAGCGGACGAATGGACTTCGTCTGCCATGGTGACGATGTAGTAAAACTCCTTGTTCTTGACCTCCAGCCATCGAGCCACCGTGCGGTCAATGACCGCTTTCAGTTGGGCGTCGATGGAGTAGAAATAGACCGGACTGGCCAGCACCAGCACATCGGAATCGATCATCTTTTGCAGGACTTCGGCCATGTCATCCTTGTGAACGCAGGCTCCGCCGTGGTCACGGCAGTAGTAGCAGGCGGAACAGGGGTGGATCTTCTTGCTTGCCACACGGATCTTTTCCACCTCGTTACCCGCTTCCTGTGCGCCGCGTGCGAATTCGTCACACAGAATGTCCGAGTTGCCGCCTTTGCGCGGGCTACCGGACAGGATCAAAACTTTCTTGCTCATGGTAACCTGTCTCCTCATTTCAGTTTTCGTTATTCTTCTTCGCTCACCGGCTCACACCACCGGCTACGGCAGTTTTCGCCGGGCACCTCTACCGCCAGATGGGAAAACCAGCTATCCGGCGCAGCGCCGTGCCAGTGCTTGACGCCGGGGGCAATGTTGACAACATCGCCAGGGTGCAGCTCCTGCGGCTCCTTGCCCCATTCCTGATAGTAGCCCCGGCCTGCCACGCAGACGAGGATCTGCCCGCCGCCTTTATCCGCCTCGTGGATGTGCCAGTTGTTACGGCAGCCGGGTTCAAAGGTCACATTGAAGATTTTGACCTGCTCCGTGGAGACCGGCGCAAGATAGCTCTGCCCGCTGAAATACTGTGCGAAACCGTCATTGGGCGCGCCGATGGGGAAGACCATACTGTTCTGGTGCAGCTGCTTTTCATCAGTGTTTTCCGCATCTGCCCAGATGTCTTTTGCCATGCGGAATGCTGCCCATGCTTTCGGCCAACCCGCATAAAATGCGGCGTGTGTCAGGATCTCCGCAATTTCGCTGCGGGTGATCCCATTTTCCTTTGCCATTGCCAGATGATGACCGAAGGAAGTATCCGTCAGCCCCTGCGCCATCAGCGCTGTCACGGTGATGAGGGAACGGTCGCGTGCGGAAAGCTCGCTTTCCCGGCTCCAAACCTCACCGAAAAGAACATCATCATTGAGCTGTGCGAACTTCGGCGCAAATTCACCAAGCACATCTCTGCCTGCTGTAATTTTTCTCATAAAGCAACACCCCTTATCTGTGAAAGTTTGTGAAAATCAGTGGTTCCTTCTGAGGCAAGCCGATCTGCTCCTTACCCAACTGAAAGGACTTCATCATAAACGCCATGTTGCGCCCCAGTGTCCGCATGGTCTGCAAGCCCTCAGCATCCTGCGCTACTTCCTCGGCAGATCCGCCGTAGACCATGTTCCAATACTGGCTGGATGCTACCGGCATCCCGGTCATGGTGAAATACTTGTTCAACACATCGAAGGTGGCGGTGTTGCCGCCCCGGCGGCAGGTGACTACCGCCGCCCCCACCTTCATGGTCTTGTCGATGCCGAGGGTGCTGAAAAACAGCCGGTCCATGAAGGAGATGGCTCCGCCTGCGGGGGAGGCAAAGTATACCGGGCAGCCGATGACAAAGGCATCTGCCTCTGCCAGCTTTGGCGCGACTTCATTGACCACATCGTCAAACACGCATTTGCCTGTCTGGGCACATTTGCGGCAGGCAATACAACCGCGAATGTCCTTGTTGCCCACATGGAGCAGCTCCACTTCGATGCCCTCGGCCTCCAGGGTGTTTTTCAGTTCGGTCAGGGCGGTATATGTGCAGCCCCTTGGATGGGGACTACCGTTTACTAACAGTGCTTTCACCAAAATCACTCCTTATGCAAAAATTGTTTCCAGCCATGCGGCGTAGTCCTTAACCCAACCACCATCGGAGCCGAAGCCGTGAGGCCAGCCGTTCAGCACGATGCGCCCGGTGGAAATGCCCATTCCGGAGATTACATCATATTGCTGCTGGAACTGACGATAGAAGGGATCCTCGGTGCCGTAGACATAGAAGGTCGGCGGCAAATCGCCCTCGGTCAACCAGCTTGCATCCATATTTCCCACGCTGAGGCGGCCATAGAAGGAATAGATCATGCCTGCGGCGGAGGCATAGGCGAGAACGGCGTCCAGCTCGTCCGGCACATAGGTGCTGTCCAGCGCCGTGCCGGTCACATCTTCGTCATAGTGCATCAGAAATTCACCGGCCTGAATGCCGCCCGCCGAAAAGCCCATGACGGCAATGTCATCTGGGTCAATGCCATAGATCTCCGCATTTTTGCGGACAAAACGGACGGCTCTCGCCACATCCAGCGCACCTTCCTCCTGCGTATAAGGAGACAGGCGGTAATCTACGATGAAGGTCTGAAAGCCCAGCTCTCGCAGTGCTGCGGCGGTGGGCAGCGAATCGGTGTAGTTGCCCCGGAACTGATAAGCGCCGCCCGCCATCAGCACCACCGCGCCTTTTGGCTTCACGCCCTCCCGGACGGGGATAGCGGTGACATAGGGGCGGAAGTCCCAATCATCGAAATATCCGGTCATGTCCTGCGTAAACTTTGTCCTGGCGGGGACATTGCCCTCCTCCCAGAGATAGAGCACTTGAATGTTTGCAGGGTCTGCTGCCGTGTTCAGCACGGTGTTATTACCTGCCGGTTCCGGCATCTTTTGCAGCATGGCTGTGCGGGAATAATCGGAAATCTTGCCGCTGCCGAAGTTGTATGCATCAGGAAAATCGCCCGGCGTGGCTACGGTGTCCGTCGAAGATCCGTCGCGCAGATCATCGATGGGGGTGGTGGAAGCAGAACTGCTTTCGTTTGGTTTCGTTGTCATAGCATCCTCAATAGCCGCAACGCCGTTTTCCAGCTCACCGCCGGGAGTCCCGACGGACTCCCGGCCACAGGCGGTCAGCGACACGACCACGAGAACTGCAAGCATTGCGGCGAAAACTCTGTTCCTACGCATTACAGACCCAGTCCATTGACCCAGGACTGCACATCATCACTGGAAACGCCGGAGGAGAACCGCTGGCCTTCCTGCCACTCACCGGTACCGGCCATGTCGGCCAGCAAACTGCCACTCTGACCTATGCCGGAGGAGGAAGAAGTGGCAAAGGGGATGACGGTCTTGCCGGTGAAATCATTGTTTTTTACAAAGGTGTCCACGGGCCACGCTGCGATACCCCACCAGATGGGATAACCGATGAACACGGTATCATAGGAATCCCAATCGGGAACTTCAGTGGTGGTCAGGGGCACATCCCGCAGGGACTCGTCGTCATGCTCCCGGCTGACGCGGCTGTCGGGGTTCGTCCAATCCAGATCATCGCTGGTGTAGACTTCGGTGGGAACAATCTCAAAGAGGTCGGCACCGGCGGCCTCTGCAATATCCTTGGCCACCCGCTCGGTGTTACCGGAAGCGGAGTAGTAGACCACCAGCGTCTTGCCGGTTTCGGGCTGAGTCCCCGGCTCGGATTCTGCGGGAGTGGTCGAGGAGCTTTCAGACGGTTCCGTGGCGGGCTGTTCGGTCGGCGCAGAGGTTTCGGGCTGAGTGGTGGAAGATGCAGGCTTGTTGGCAGAGCCGCAGGCGGCAAGGCTAAGTACGAGCACGACGCTCAGCAGCAGTGCAGTCAGCTTTTTCATGATAAAATCATCCTTTCAATTCAATTTTAGTTTTATTTACATTCGCAAAGAATGTCATATATTTCATCGTGGGTCAACTTTTTGCAGCAGCCGGGGGTGAAAACGGTAGAATCCGCAATGGCACGAAAGTCGGTGCCGGCGGGAATGCCCAGCTCTGCAAAGGTGGTGGGCAGTCCAATTTCCTTGATGAACGCAGCCAGTGCGTCGATACCGGCAGCAGCTGTCTTCTCAATGCTGCCCTTGGGTGCGACACCCCAGACATTCTGCGCCCAGCGGGCGAAGCGGGCTGCACCGGACTTGCAGATGTGGCGGTACAAAACCGGGTGAATGACCGCCAGACCTGCACCGTGGTTGCAGTTGGTGTACGCACCCAACTGGTGCTCCAGCATATGGCACTGGAAGTCCGTGACTTTTCCGATCTTCAGAACGCCGTTCTCTGCCATCGCGGACGCCCACGCCAGCTCACTGCGGGCATCGTAATTCTCTGGGTCGGTCAGCAGAACGCGGATGTTGCGGATGACGCTGCGCATGACGGCTTCGTTAATATCGTCGGACAGGTTGTTTTCATCCGGCTTGCCGAAGTAGGTTTCCATCGCGTGGCTCAGCGTGTCGAACGCGCCGGAAATAACCTGCTTCATGGGAACGGACAGGGTATAGCTGGGGTCAAGGAAGGCAAAATCCGCCTGTGCGCCCCAAAGAGCGCCCTTGATTTTCTTTTCCTCGTGGGTGATGACGGCACCGTTATTCATCTCGCTGCCGGTACCGAACACCGTAACGATGGTGCCGAGGGGGATAAACTCCGTTGGGAATGTGTGCTTGGTGTTCTCCAGTTCCCAAATGTCCTCGTCCAGTTTGGCCTGCGCGGAGATGACCTTGCAGCAATCGGACACGCTGCCGCCGCCCACGGCGAGGATGAGGTCCACATGATTTTCCCGCGCCAGCTTTGCGCCCTCCTGCGCCTTGGCATAGGTGGGGTTGGACATGATGCGGTCGAACTCCACGACGCGCTTGCCGGCGGCGTTCAGAATGCCCATGATCTCATCATACACGCCATTGCGCTTGATCGAGCCGCCGCCGTAGGCCAGCATGACGGTTTCGCCGTAGTTCCCCAGCAGACTGCCGAGGTACTCTTTCACGCCGCCCTTGCCGAAATACACCTTGGTCTTGTTTTCAAAAATAAAGTTGTTCATAAAAACGCATCCTTTCTGAATGTTATTTCTTCATTTGCTGTTCCCAAAAGGCAACGGCATCATTGATCCAGCCTTCGGCGCTGGTTCCAGTTCCAAGCCCAAAGCCGTGACCCAGACCGGAATACACATGAAACTCCGTATCGATCCCGGCCTGCTGCATGGCTTCGAGTCGCGCCTGCATGACCCGCCAGTTGGCGATGCCGTCCCTGTCACCGACACAGGCATAGGTGGGCGGATCGCTTTCGGAATACTCGCTCAGTCCCGTGTACTGCATGATGACCGCACCGGGACGGGGCAGATTGCCGCCGCCAAAGGCTTCTGCACCGTAAGACCCAAGCCACGCCGCCATTCGCGCTCCTGCCGAGCCGCCCCATAGGGAGTAGCAATCGGTGTCCACTTCCAGTTCGTCCGCATGGTCAAAGATGAAGCGGATGGCTCTTGCCAAGTCCTCGCAGGCGGTCTGTGCGCCGGGGCGATAAATGAGAGCGAAGGCGTTGTAGCCCTTTTTGGAAAGCTCCAGCGCATGAGGGAAGCTGTCCTGCATGGCCCCTACATAGGCAAAGGCACCGCCTGCATTGCAGATGGCGAACTTCTCGCCGGGGATTCCCTTGAAGAAAAACAATCCTGTATCTTCTTTGGCAGGGTCAGCCGCCTTTTCCTCGTCGGTGTAGATGTCATAGAAGATGGTTTGGCCGTCCGCTGCCCGCTCTCGCAGGGTGTTCACGATCTCCACCGTTTCGTCTGGATCAATATGGCTGTAGTAGGTCAGTTGAAGTTCTTCCAGAGTGTCGCCGCTGTAATAATACTCGTCCGTTGGAAACAGCAGCCGCCCGAAACCGTCAAAGGACGGAGCATTGATGACATCTTCGATTTTTGTATTGCGGGTAAAGGGTTCGGTTTTATTTTGCACGGCGGTTTTATTTCGCACGGATTCGTTCACTTCCTCGTCTACCGCGCCAGAGCTGCATCCGGTCAAGAATAGCATGACGCATAGAACTATTGCCATGTATGAGACTGGTTTCATGGTATCGACCACCTTTTGTTTTCTGCCATTATTATAAGAAAAGCGAGACTTCCGCGGAAGTCTCGCTTTGTTCATCAGCATATACCTTTGGGTTATAATCAGCCGTACAGTTCTTTTCTGACGGCCTTCGCTGCATCCAGAAAACGCCGTACCGTAGGCGTCGGCTCCGGGGAATGGAGAATGCCATAAGGAATGCTGTAATTCCATTCCACTGGGATTACCTTCAGAAGCGGATGGACAGTTGCCCAACCGGGAATAGCCAGCAAAACGTCATTGGTGTTCTCGCAGCGGTTGAACACATCCA
>ENA-UOIY01003296-UOIY01003296.1-human-gut-metagenome-genome-assembly--contig:-P114-NODE-3296-length-10350-cov-3.837688_pt1 | contig 10350 bp, 7 predicted proteins | sample MGYA00242335_ERZ723882 | MGnify/ENA metagenome assembly ERZ723882
TAGTCTGAATTACGATGTCGCTTTTCTATTCTATGCTCATTTAAAGAATTATGAAGAGTTCGAGACCTATCTGGAAATAAACAAGTTCAGTTATCCTATTTTTTATGATTATAAGGGAGAATGTAATAAGCAGAATAAATTACCACAACATGTATTCTATCAGACTTTTTTATTGGACGAAAACAATAAAGTGTTGCTAATCGGCAAACCTACACCCGGTAGTAATTTATGGAATTTGTACAAAAAAATCATTAGTCAGTAACATCATCATAAAAAGTCCTTAAACTATATGTCAACATGTGGTTGCCATTATTCTATCTCTATTGATAACGCAACTATTTCAAAAAAGGGGCATTGTACGCTTAAATCAAGGTTAAAATGAACAAGTCGTGTGTTGATTTACACTTACTTTTTATTCCATTGTAATATCAGAAATATCAGGCCGGGGACAAAAATAATAAGGGCGGTGATCTGAAGGGCGAAGGCCAGGGAAATCGAGTCATTCAACCAACCGATAAAAGGAGCCATCGTGGCGAAAATCAGGCGGATGATGAAATTCCGGATCGACAGGACGGTGGCACGCATCTCCGAGAAGGTCTGGCGATTGATATATCCTTTAAGAATAGGAGTGGCGAATCCGCGTACGATATAAAAGAGGAAGAATAAAAATAAACTGAAATAATTCAGGCAGAAAGAGACGGCCAGATAACCTCCGGCGATGAGTATCAGAATAAGGGTATATGTCCGGTTTTCTCCCAGCTTGCGGTTGAGTTTGTCCGAATATAAGGCAGCTATGCCTACAGTGAGGTTCAATACTGTCCACACGATACCGAAAAGCGCGGTCGGAAGTTCTATTTTCATCAATACCGGTTGTACGAACCAGGCCATAGTCAGGGTTGCCGCTCCGATAATGCCGGAGAACATAATGTCGTAGCAAAGGCTTTTATTCGTAAATAGCGAATATCGAATGATTTTCCAGATATTGGCTAAAGGATTGACAATTTTGGTTTTGACATTGAATTCCTGTAAAGTCAAAGCTGCCGGAATACCGATAAAGGCAATCAAAATCTGACAGTAGAAAGGCAGACGGAGCGAAAATGTGGCTAACAGTCCGCCGAAAATACCCGCGAAGGCTTCCGAAAAATTCCCGATCATCGTTACTTTACCTTCATATTTCAGGTATTCGTTTTCCCGGTCGTAATGAAGCATCGTGTCGTATAAAAGAGCCGAATCGGCGCCGGAAACCAAACTTTGGCCTATTCCCAGCAGGATCTCGGCAATAAAAAATGCATAGAAAGTAGAGGATAGCGAATAACAGATGTAGCCTCCGAAAGCGACGATACAACCCGTAATCAAACAATTTTTCCGTCCCCAGGCATCGGCCAGATAACCCGTCGGGATGTCGAGACTAACCAGAACAATCGAGTAGACACTTTTTAAAAGGAAGATATCCTTTAAGCCCAATCCATTTTCTTCGTAAAATAATACGATAATAGGCATAATCAAGGTAAACCACTTGGATACCTTAATCAAATAAAGGGCTGTAATATTTTGTTTTAGCAAGGCCACCTGCAGACTGGTAAATGCAATGACAAAGATAATAAAGATTCAGGATTAGCAGCTGGAGAAAAAAGTTTTTTAAAGAGAAAACAGGTTTGGTATGAAAATTGCACACATTATAATAAAATGTGCAGTAATCTTTTGGTTTTAAATTTTAATATGTATTTTTGTTTCAGATTACAACTAAATAACAGTTTGAACTATGAAAATTGAAAAGATCAGCGATATTTATGAGGTATTGAAAGGATATACCCGTAAAAAGCGTTTAGTGGTTGCTTTTGCTAATGATAGTCATTCTATAGAAGCTGTTTATATGGCAGTAAAGGCCGGATTGGTGGAAGGAATATTGGTAGGGGATACGGAGACTATCAAAGGAGTGTGTAAAGAAAACGGTTATGATGAATCGTGTTTTAAAATTGTCCATGAACCGAATGATGTCCGGGGAGCTGAAACGGCTGTCGAAATGATCCGAAACGGTGAAGCCGATGTTATCATGAAAGGATTGGTGAGTACCGATAAATATATGCGGGCGATCTTAAATAAGGAACGGGGATTGGTAGCGCCCAATGCAATTCTGTCGCATGTAACGGTGATGGAATGCTCGTCTTATCATAAATTATTGACTGTTAGTGATGTGGCTGTGATTCCTTGTCCTGATTTGAATCAGAAAATTTCTATGATCAAATATGTGACGATTACTGCGAGAGCTTTGGGAGTTGAAAAACCGAAAGTAGCGATGATCGCTCCGACGGAACAGGTCTTGCCTAAAGTGCAGTCTACAGTCGATGCTGCCATCTTGTCGAAAATGGGAGAGCGGGGACAGATCCCAGGGTGCATAATCGAGGGGCCGATGGCTTTGGATGTAGCTGTCGATAAAGAAGCTGCCGAAATAAAGAAAATGCAGTCGGTAGTTGCCGGAGATGCGGATTGTTTGATTTTTCCCAATCTGGAATCCGGGAATGTATTTTATAAAACCAATACGAAATTTGGTCATTCTTAAGAGGGAGCAGTTCTGGTCGGAGCAAAAGTTCCGAGTGTATTGTCTTCGCGCGGAGATAGTTTTGAAAAGAAATTGAATTCGATTGCTTTGGCTGCTATTTTGTCGGAATAATTTTTTTTGACACGTTCTCTGGCTTTGCAAGCCACAGGTGCGAGTTCTTCGGGAATTTTAATTATAAACCTCCGGTTTTGATTCATACTTATTGATCGAAGCCGGAGGTTTGTCGATTTATATTGGACTAATCACCCAAAGTCAAATTTTTGACTTTGGGGATCACTTCTTTTTATTAAAAATTCAAAAGAATTAGTTGAGTTGTCCGGATTCAGCTTTCTTGATCATGTCGGCATTCGCCGTGATATATATTTCTACTCTCCGGTTCTGTGCCCGTCCTTCGGCAGTGCTGTTATCGGCCACAGGCTGATCGAATGCAAGGCCTTCGGTCGTCAAACGGGAACGGCTGATTCCCTGGCCTACCAGAAAGTTAGCGACGGCATCTGCACGTTCTTTAGAAATGCGTTCGTTTACTGCACGGGTACCGGTATTGTCGGTATGACCGTAGATGGTCACGTCCGTATCCGGAGAATTTTTCAGGGAAGTGGCGAATTTCGTCAAGGCTTCTCTGGAAGCCGGACTAAGTTCGCTCTTATTGGTGGCGAAAAGGATACCATTGTCGAAGGTTACCTTTATGGCTTGCAGGTTATTGACATCCTGTACAGACTCGACTTTAGCGCCTTCGATCGCTTCCAGTTCTTTTTTTTGTTTGTCCATCCGGCGACCGATTAAAGCTCCGGTTCCTGAACCGACGGCAGCGCCTACTGCAGCACCGATGGCAGCTCCTTTACCCTTTCCGGCAAGAGCTCCGATTCCTGCACCTAAGGCAGCACCACTTCCGGCACCGATGGCAGCACCTTTACCTGTATTACTCCAGCTGGCACACCCTGTAAAAACACTGCCTGAGAAGATCAGACTTCCACCAAGCAATAACATAACAAAAAGATTTCTGATTTTCATGTGTTCTCAATTTAGAATCTTGGTTATTATACGTGCGAAATTAGAAACAATCTGTTAAAAATAAAATTGATTTCAGCTTGAATTTTATATTTTTGTCCGAATGAATTGAAACAGACCTATAAGGGGGAGTTTGTGGTAAGATAAAGTTATAAGTTGAAACATGGCTGTATATTTTATTAGCGGGATCGATACAGATGCCGGAAAATCGATCGTTACGGGAGTAATAGCCCGGACGTTGTTACAAAAAGGAGTGCATGTGATCACTCAGAAGTTTATTCAGACCGGATGTGTCGGTATTTCGGAAGATATACTGAAACACCGGGAAATTATGGGGATTCCTCCTCAGGAAGTAGATAGAGACGGTACGACCTGTCCTTATGTCATGACTTACCCGTCTTCGCCTCATTTGGCAGCCGAGATCGACCGGGTAGAAATCGATGTAGAGCGGATTCATCGGTCTACAGAAAAATTAGCTGCCGCTTACGATGTCGTATTGCTCGAGGGGGCCGGTGGGTTGTATGTGCCTGTCAGCCGGCAGTATCTGACGATCGATTATATCCAGGAATATAAACATCCGTTGATATTGGTGTCGTCGTCAAAATTGGGCAGTATCAACCACACCCTGATGAGTCTTGAATTGTGTCGTCTGCGCGGTATCGAGGTAGCTTACGTCGTTTATAACGACTTTCCCAACGACAGTGAGTGGATCAAGAATGACTCGATTACCATTATCCGGCAATATCTGGATGAACATTTCCCGGATTGTCGTCTGTTGGAATTACCTGTGGTTGAGGGGGATAAGTGGCCTGAACTGGAATTGAAATAAATCGCATCGCTTCTACAGGGAAGGAATGAGCCGTTCTAGTCGAAAGAGGAACATATGCAAAAAGTAGAATTATTATCTCCGGCCAGGGATCTTGTTGTCGGTAAGGCCGCTATCGATAATGGGGCCGATGCGGTATATATCGGGGCACCTGCTTTCGGGGCCCGTAAAGCTGCAGCCAACAGTCTTGAAGATATCGGGACTTTGGTGAGGTATGCCCATCGTTTTTATTGCCGGGTATTCGTTACCCTGAATACAATATTGTATGATTCGGAGTTGGCCGAAGCGGAAAAAATGATCCGGCAATTGTACGCGATCGGGGTCGATGCTTTGATCATTCAGGATCCGGGCATATTGAATATGGATCTGCCCCCGATTTGTTTGCATGCCAGCACACAGATGCACAATTATGAACTCGAACGAATTAAGTTTTTAGATCAGCTGGGATTTCAACGGATTGTATTGGCCCGGGAGCTTTCGTTGGAGCAAATCCGGGAGATCCGGAAAGAGGTGAAAGCCGAACTGGAAGTGTTTATACACGGGGCTTTGTGTGTCAGTCTGAGCGGACAATGTTATCTCTCTCAATATATGTTCGGCCGCTCGGCTAACCGGGGCGAATGTGCGCAGCCTTGCCGGATGAAATGGACTGTCGAAGATAACAGTGGGAAAAAGTTGATTAGAGATAAATATGTATTGTCTCTCAAAGATTTGAAACTTTCTTCTTATATCGATTATTTAATAGAAGCCGGAGTCTATTCGTTTAAAATAGAAGGTCGCCTGAAGGATGAGAAATATGTGGCGAATGTTACGAATTATTATTCTTCGCTGATCGGGAACCACCCCGGCATTGTGCGGAGTGGTTCCGGACATATCCTGTCGGCATTCGAAGCAGATCCTGAGCGGAGTTTCAGCCGGGGAAGTTCCGATTATTTTATCAGGGGACGGCACAGGGGATTAGTTAATATGGATACGCCGAAATCGATGGGAAAAAAGATAGGGATAGTTAAAGAAATAAAGGGAAATACTATTATTTTGGATGCTATCGGGGAGTTGGCGAACGGAGACGGATTATGCTATTTGGAGCAGGGCGGATTGAAAGGGATAAAGGTCAATGAAGCTGTGGGAAACCGGATTGTTTGTAATGAAACGGTAAAGCTCCGGCCGGGGACCGAATTGTTCCGGAATTACGATCATCGCTTTAATATCCGTTTGGACAAAGTGAAATCCGTACGGAAGATCCGGATAAAAATAAAAGCATGGACAGCGGATCGCTGTTTATGGCTGGAAGTGACCGACGAAGATGGCGTACAAGTGATTTTACGCTCGGAAGAAACTTTTGAAAAGGCACAGAATCCTCAGCAGGCAGAACGCCTCAAACAACAACTCCTGAAATGCGGAGATTCCGATTTTGAGTGTGAGAGTGTAGATTTGAACGGCGAAGAGGTCTTATTTATTCCGGCAGCAGCGGCCAATGCATTACGTCGGAAATTATTGGAAGAATTGATAGAGGCCAGAGAAGCCCGGCGGGAGAAAATGTTACCGGGACATAGGAAGCCCCTGACTTCTGTTCCCGTTGAAGCCGATTGGCACTATAATATTGCTAATCAGGGAGCGAAAAATTTCTATGAAGCTTGTGGGGTACCTGTTGTCGGAGCATGTTTTGAGAAATCGGGATTTCAGTCGGGGGAAAAAGATTTAATGCATACCCGTTATTGCCTGTTGTATGAATTAGGACGTTGCCGAAAAATGCAGAAAAACAAAGATTTGGAATTTCCGCTTTTTCTGGTCAACGACAAACATCGGTTCCGATTGGAATTCGATTGTCAGCGCTGCTTTATGAAAGTAATAAAACATGTATAAAGTTTAAAATGTTGTAAAAAAATGTTACTACCCAACCTACTTTGCTATCGATATTATATTTTTGTTTCCGAATTTATGGAAAATAGAAATAAGCCTAAGGGGCTAAAATAAAAATTTATGTGTGGAATAGTAGGTTATATAGGAACTAAAGAAGCTTATCCTATTCTGATCAAAGGTTTGCATCGTATTGAATATCGTGGATACGACAGCTCAGGTATTGCCTTTATTTCGGATAATCAAGAATTGAATGTTTATAAGACGAAGGGCAAGGTGGCTGATCTGGAGCGTTTTGCCGAGTCGAAAGATATATCGGGTTGTATCGGTATAGCCCATACTCGTTGGGCTACTCACGGGGAACCTAATGATGTAAATGCACATCCCCATTATTCCCAATCGAAAAATCTGGCCCTGATCCATAACGGTATCATCGAGAACTATACGGTGTTACGGGCCGAATTGGAAAATAAAGGATATATTTTTCGCAGTAATACGGATACCGAAGTCATCGTGTATTTAGTAGAGTATATTATGCGTACCAACCAGGTGGATCTATGTACAGGTGTACAGTTGGCTTTGCATCAGGTGATCGGTGCTTATGCGATTGCATTGATGGACAAAAGCAATCCCAACGAGATCATAGCTGCCCGTAAAAGTAGCCCCTTGGTTGTCGGAATCGGTATGGATGAGTTTTTTTTAGCTTCGGATGCTACGCCTATTGTGGAATATACGGATAAGGTCGTTTACCTCAATGATGAAGAGATTGCGGTGATTCGTAGGGGAGAGCCTTTGAAAGTAGTGGATTTGAATAATGTGGAAATCACTCCTGAGATAAAAAAGCTGGCTATGAACTTAAGCCAGTTGGAAAAAGGAGGTTATCCCCATTTTATGTTGAAAGAGATTTATGAACAACCTCGTACTTTACAGGATTGTATCCGGGGCAGAATCAATGTAGGAGGAAATAGTGTGGTACTTTCCGGCGTAATCGATAATCGGGATAAATTCCTGAATGCCAACCGGATTGTAATTGTTGCCTGTGGTACTTCCTGGCATGCTGCTTTGATCGGCGAACATTTGATCGAAGATTTGTGCCGTATCCCTGTTGAAGTGGAATATGCGTCGGAATTTCGTTACCGGAATCCGGTGATCCATCCGGGAGATATCGTGATCGCCATATCCCAGTCGGGAGAAACGGCCGATACCCTGGCTGCGATAGAGCTGGCGAAATCGAAAGGGGCATTTATCTACGGCATCTGTAATGTAGTCGGTTCTTCGATTGCCCGGGCTACGGATTCGGGTTCTTATATTCATGTCGGACCTGAGATCGGCGTGGCTTCCACCAAGGCTTTTACCGGCCAGGTAACCGTACTTTCGATGTTGGCCTTGACTATTGCTCAGCAGAAAGGGACTATTACCCAAGCTCGTTTCGAAGAAATGGTAAAAGAGTTGCAGGGTATACCTGAAAAGATTTCTATGGTTTTGAAAAATGCCGAGCCGGTAAAGGAATTATCTAAGATATTTACTTATGCCCGTAATTTCATTTATCTGGGACGTGGCTATAACTATCCGGCCGCTTTGGAAGGAGCATTGAAATTGAAAGAGATTTCTTATATCCATGCCGAGGGATATCCTGCTGCCGAAATGAAACATGGACCTATAGCACTTATCGATGCAGAAATGCCGGTAGTAGCTATTGCAACTACCGATAGTATATACGAAAAGACCATTAGTAATATACAGGAAATCAAAGCCCGGAAAGGAAAAGTAATCGCTATTGTCAGTGAAGGCGACCAGTTGGTACACGATATTGCCGATTATTGCATCGAAGTACCTCATGTGTTGGAACCTTTTGCTCCTTTAGTAGCTTCCATCCCTTTGCAATTGCTGGCTTATTACATTGCCGTTAATAAAGGACGCAACGTGGATCAACCCAGAAACCTGGCGAAATCAGTTACGGTTGAATAAAACGGATAGCGGCTTTTAGCCGGTAGATAAAACGGTGCCGACAGTTAAAACAGGAGTAACGGTTTAAAACTGGATTGCATCGTTTTATTCGTTGTTGCTGTTTTATCTGTCCGGCTCCCTTTTTACCGGTAAGGCTATTCTACGATTACAGAAGTCTGTTTTTTGCCATCCATATAGACCGTTACGGGTTTGGCAAACCGGACGTGGCGGACGAATTCTTTTTCTTCGATCAATTGCTGATTTCGAATAATGTCGTAATTGATGAAGGAGCTGTCCGATTCGTAAGGTACGGCAAAGTATCCGACATTCATGGAAGTCACATTGTGAAAGAAATGGGACCCCAGCGAAGCGTCCAGGGGGAAATCCCTTAATCCTTGTTCGACGATAATCCTGGCTTTAGAAATATCCGACCACAATACAGGAATGCCGGTCAATTTGTCCCGTGTTCCCCAACGTCCCGGTCCGATCAGGATATAGGGGGTGTCGGTGGCTTTTAATTTTTCATTGAAAAATTTCACTTCTTCGGCCATCTGTTCGGTGCGCAAGCGGTCGAAATGTCGGGGATCGACATAAATCAGATCCTGAATGTCGGTGATTTTCCCGTTGCCCATTCCTTTGTCGGCCCGTAAGATCGCTTTACTCATATCGATATTTTCTTTGTCGATATCCATATGATATTCATTTTTGATCAGGGGTTTGATCTGCAGGACATAAAATTTCCATTCTTTGTTTTCCCGATTGACTGCAAATTCCATTTCGACGGGAGCTCCCATCGCCTGGGAGAAAATATCCAGCAGTATATCCAGGGTCGAAGCCAGAGGAATATAGTCGTATTGCAGTATGTCCGGAAAGTTGACAATCCGGGGGCCACGTACACTGAAATCGAAACCTATGCGGTCGTTCATAAAATCGTAGACCGAAGCACAATGCTGTAAATTACCGTCTTCTTCTATCGCTTTCAAGTCATAAGATCGGATAGCGGCATCTTCACCGTCTTTCACCAGATTGTAGTCCGGATGGATCATGTCTATGGCATAAAAATATTTTTGCGAATCCCGGGCCATATCCTGGATAGAGGCCAGTTGCAATTTGGGATAACGGGGACAAAAACGATAGGTCTTTTCTCCCCCCACCACATATGCTCCAAGGCCCAGTGCTATGACTGCAAATCCATCTTCCGGTTTAATGTAAGAAAAAGGATAGAAGTTATAGGATTGGGCGACTCCACTGATGTTGGGATAATATTTTCCGTTGTATTCGTTTCCTACTACCTCCTGGAGGATTACCGCCATTTTTTCTTCTTCGATCATACAGTCGATCGCGTGAAAGTAAGCTCTCGAACTATCGGTGAATATCGATGAATACACCAGTTTTACAGCAGTTTCGAGATCGTCGATCCGGCGTTCGATATCGGGGTGGTTATTGGGAATCAAATACGTAGAATAAACACCTGCAAAAGGCTGACTGAGCGAATCTTCGAACAAACCGGACGAGCGTACGGCCAAGGGTTTACGCATCACTTCCAGGTAGGAGCGGAGCTTGTCCCTGAGTTTTTGAGATAAGGGAGCCGCTATGAAGGCCGCTTTCACTTCTTCGTAACTTTCATCACTATAAATAATCCGACTCAACCCATTGTTATCTATGAAGTTATCAAATTCATCCACACCGATGATCGCCGTTTTCGGAATTTCTATCTTTAGTTTCGGGATCAGCTTCTTAAAATCGACGTTTTCGATAAAATTGGACAGGAAAGCCATTCCCCGGCCTTTACCTCCGAAGGAACCTTTACCTAAACGGGTGATGTAACGGTTCGAATCGACTAATTTGGGGTTGTAATTGATGATCCGCCCTTTGATTTTTTTCAGTTCTGCCGCTTCGAATACCCGTAGGATGAATTGCCGCATTTCGGCCGGAGTAGGGAAATCTTCAAACCGGTATCTTTTCAGATGTTTCGCTAAAGTAATTTCCCGGTGGGCCATTAACCAGGTGGAAATACCGTTGCGAATGGAGTGGTATATCAAAGATTCATCCGGGATGCTCAGCAGTTTTTGTTTAAATTCTTCTATCGAAGTGGCTCTGTCGATCGGTTCTCAGTTTTTGTTCCGGAAAATAAAATCTCCGAATCCCAGATATC
>ENA-UOIY01003299-UOIY01003299.1-human-gut-metagenome-genome-assembly--contig:-P114-NODE-3299-length-10342-cov-4.977058_pt1 | contig 10342 bp, 6 predicted proteins | sample MGYA00242335_ERZ723882 | MGnify/ENA metagenome assembly ERZ723882
TGCGGTTGATAAATTCTGTCCTTGTTTTGGAATAAACAAACTTCTGGCTGGCATACAGGCCATAATAGCCCGACAGGGCAAATGCTACCGCAATAATAATAGAGAAATACTCCATCCCTTCATAACCAAAAAGCTCCAGAGCAATCACTAAGGATGTGATAGGACAGTTAGTCACTCCGGCAAAAAGAGCCGCCATGCCGCAGGCCGCACAGAGAGAGGGAGCAAACCCCGTAATCTCCCCAAACGCACAGCCTAACGCTGCTCCCACGCAGAGGGTAGGCACAATCTCTCCTCCCTTAAATCCTGCTCCTAAAGCAACTGCTGTAAAGAGCATCTTCATAAGAAAAGCCTCATAGCGAACACTTCCCTCTATGCTGCTTTCGATCAGTCCCATACTGCTGCCGCAGTAATCTCTGGTTCCTGATAAAAGGGTAAGGGCGATAAAAAGGAAGCTGCCAGCCAGGATCCGCACTCTGGCGTCTGGAAAATACTTCCGGTAAGCATGTTCTGCCGTATGAAGCAGAACACAGAACAAGATGCTTACCGCAGCACAGAGTATACCTAAAAGTACCAGAAGCCCCATTGCTTTCAAATCCAGCGCCGGTATCATTTCCACCGGGAAATGTTCTCCTTCAAGTCCGGCCGCCCTTGCGATCCCCACCGCCAGAAAGGAGGAAAATACGCAGGGAACCAGGGCTGCATAGTAGAGGACACCAACGCTGACTACCTCCAGGGAAAAAATCGCCGCTGCCACCGGCGTTCCAAAAAGAGCGGAGAATACTGCGCTCATGCCGCACATGATCGCAATCTTTTTATCCCGCTCATCCAGTTTAAACCACTCCCCAAAGGAATTTCCGATGCTGCCTCCCAGCTGAAGAGCCGCCCCCTCACGACCGGAAGAGCCACCCCCCAGATGAGTTAAGATAGTAGAAAAAAAGATTAAAGGTCCTGTGGCAGGCGTCACCCGTTCATTGGAGGAAATTGCATCAATAACCATATTGGTTCCCCTGTTTCCTTCCTCATGGAAGGAGTGGTACATCCAGACGATCAAAAGGCCGGACACCGGAAGAAAAAACAGCATGGACGGATGGGACAGCCGAAAACCGGTGGCCCAGGAAACTCCCATGGAAAAAATCGTGCCTGCCGCTCCAGCCACAGAACCGATGACCAGAGCAAGGGCACTCCATTTGATAAAGTAACGGATATTGGCCTTCATTCCGGCTTTGGTATCCCCACGTTTCATTTAATACACCCCCACATGCCCTACATCTCGCTGTAGGTACCCTTTACCTTCACAAGCTTGGGGCGGTATCCTGCATCTGTCAAAGCCGTTACGATCTGATTTTTATGCTCTGTCCCAAATGCCTCCATGGTAATCCGAAGTTCCACAGCCGCATTGCGGTTGATGCTGATAAACTGGTTGTGCTCCAGCTTGATAATATTGCCATGCTGCTCTGCCAAAAGAGAAGATACCCTTGCAAGCTCTCCCGGCTTATCCGGAAGCAGCACGGATACGGTAAAGACTCTGTCTCTCTGGATCAGGCCATGCTGTACGATAGAGGATAAGGTAATCACATCCATATTTCCACCACTTAAGATAGAAACAACCTTCTTCTTTTCCGCCTTGATGTGCTTTAGGGCAGCTACGGTTAAAAGGCCGGAATTTTCTACGATCATCTTGTGGTTTTCCACCATATCCAAAAAGGCTACGATCAGCTCATTATCATCAATGGTGATGATCTCATCTACATTTTCCTGGATATAGGGGAACAGCTTTTCACCCGGACGCTTAACAGCCGTACCATCTGCAATGGTATTGACCTGAGGAAGGGTTACAACTTTTCCCTGGCGCAGCGATTCCTTCATACAGCTGGCTCCGGCCGGCTCAACGCCGATTACTTTGATCTTTGGATTTAACATCTTGGCAAGGGTAGATACTCCTGTGCACAGGCCGCCGCCTCCGATAGGAACCAGGATATAATCAACTGTAGGAAGCTCTTTGATAATCTCCATGGCAATAGAACCCTGTCCTGCTGCAACGTCCAGATCATCAAAAGGATGTACAAAGGTGTATCCGTGCTCCTCTGCCAGTTTGTATGCGTGAGCGCAGGCTTCGTCAAATACATCTCCTTCCAGAACCACATCGGCTCCGTAGCCTTTGGTACGGTTAACCTTGATCAAAGGCGTTGTGGTAGGCATTACTACGGTTGCCTTTACCCCGGCCAGACGCGCGGCATAGGCCACGCCCTGAGCATGGTTTCCGGCAGAGGCAGTGATCAGTCCTCTGGACTTTTCTTCTTCGGACAGGGTACTGATCTTATAGTACGCGCCCCTTACCTTGTAGGCTCCTGTATACTGCATATTTTCCGGCTTAAAATACACCCTGTTTCCTGTCTGTGCAGAAAAATATTCACTGTACACCAGCTTTGTCTCCAGTGTTACCTGTTTTACGATCTCAGAAGCTTCCTCAAATTTCTCTAATGTAAGTTCATCCATACTCGTTCTCTCCTTGGCATTTATTGGTTACAACTATATCACTTTATTGTGATAAATTCAACAGAAAACCGAAAGAGGATCCTACTGTTTCTGTACATGGAACAGGGCGTTTACAAAGTCATCCGCATTAAACTTCTGCAGATCGTCAATCTTTTCACCGAGTCCGATGTAATTTACACGAATTCCCAGTTCCGCCTGGATCGCTACGGCAAGTCCTCCCTTGGCCGTTCCATCCCGCTTTGTAAGGATGATGCCCGTGATATCGGCCACCTCCATAAACTGTCTGGCCTGAGCCAGGGCGTTCTGTCCGGTGGTTCCGTCTAAGACCACCAGCGTCTCCCTGTATGCATCAGGATACTCCCGGTCAATGATCCGGTTGATCTTTTTAAGCTCTTCCATCAGGTTCTTTTTATTGTGAAGCCGTCCTGCAGTATCACAGATCAGCACATCTGCCTTTCTGGATTTGGCTGCAGCCACCGCATCATAAATGACTGCCGCGGGATCGGAGCCCTCCTGCTGGGCGATAATATCCACTCCGGCCCGCTCCGACCACTCGGTAAGCTGCTCAATGGCTGCGGCGCGGAAGGTATCGGCCGCAGCAAGGATTACCTTATGACCACTGTCCTTTAACTGGCCGGCCAGCTTTCCTACAGAGGTGGTTTTTCCCACGCCGTTTACGCCGATCACCAGCACAACCGAGGTTCTGTGCTCAAATTCGTAGGCATTTTCGCCCAGATTCATCTGCTTTTTGATGCTTTCGATCAGAATCCCCTTGCACTGCTCCGGATCCTTTATATGTTGTTCCTTTACCTTATTTCTCAGGTCCTCTACAATGGACATGGTGGTCTGGATCCCCAGATCTCCCATGATCAAAGTCTCCTCGATCTCCTCATAAAAATCATCATCAATGGCAGAAAAACCGCTGAAAATAGAATCAATTCCTGATACAATGTTGTTCCGTGTTTTGGCAAGTCCTTCTACCAGACGCCCGAAAAATCCCTTTTTTCCTTCAGCCATAAGGCTTATCCTCCTTTTTATATACGGACAGAAAAACTACTCTGTCAGACTGTCCTCGATCAAATTTACACTCACCAGGGCAGATACGCCCTTTTCCTGCATGGTAATGCCGTAAAGGCGGTCGGCAGACATCATGGTACCCCTTCGGTGGGTAATGACAATAAACTGTGTATTTTCTGTAAGCTTATGGAGATACCCGGCAAACCGGTCCACATTGGAATCATCCAGAGCCGCCTCGATCTCATCTAACAGGCAGAAGGGGGACGGCTTTAAATTCTGGATGGCAAACAGCAGGGAAATGGCAGTCAGCGCTTTTTCCCCTCCGGAAAGCTGCATCATATTCTGCAGCTTTTTGCCCGGCGGCTGGGCGATAATCTGAATACCTGCCTCTAAAATATCCTCATCCTCCAAAAGCTCCAGAGTCCCCCGTCCTCCGCCGAAGAGTTCCTTAAACACCCGGTCAAACTCAGAGCGGATCTCTGAAAATTTTTCCTTAAACTGGCGGCGCATTCCCGTATCCAGCTCCAGGATGATCTTTTCTAACTCCGCCTGGGCAGCGGTCAGATCCTCATGCTGGGTTTTCATAAAGAAGAAACGCTCGGATACCTCCCTGTAATCCTCAATGGCATTGACATTGATCGGGCCAAGTGCCTTGATCCGGGTTTTTAATCCGCCTATGATCCGGCTTACTTCTCCCAGAGAAGGAAAATCCTCCTTTTTCATCGCCTCTGCCTGAACAGCCGTCATCTCATATTCCGACCACAGATATGCGGCCCCTGATTCCAGCTTTTCCTGCAGCTTCTCCTCCTGGGACTGAATGCGGAACATATCCTTATCCAGTTCCGAAGCGCGGGATGAAATTTCTTCCCGGACTGTAAAAAGCTTCTTTTGCTGTGCGAGAAACGCTTCCTTCTGCTCTGTTTTTTTTGCGATCAACGCTTCGCTGTCTGCCGTCTGAAGCAGGGAATCCTCAATCTCTCTGCGGATTTTTAAAATCTCCTCCTGCTTTTTTGCAATGGCTTCTCCTGATTCTGTGCTTCCTTTAGAGAGCTGGGACAGTTCCTTTTTAAGCAGCTCCCCTTCTCCCCAAAGACGTTTTTCATTCTCACGGATAAAATCCAGCCTCTGGGCCAGTCCTGCCTGCTTAATGCTTAACTGCGCCAGCTGCTCGCTGTCTGCCTCTTTTTCCTTCTTTGCCTGTTCCAAAAGAAGGCTGTGTGCATTTACAGTCTCAGCAGCAGCCTCACTCTCGCTGTCCAGAGCCTCTTTCTGTGTTTGCAGGCTTCTGCGGCTTTCGCTGATCTCCTTTGCCTGAATCTCCAGCTGATGATGCTCCCTTACCAGATCAGAGGAAGAATCGGCAATCTCTCCCTTTTTCTCCTCCAGTCTGGAAATAGTAACCCGAAGCGTATTCTCTTCCAGCGCCAGCTTCTGTCCGGCTCTTTTTAAGACAGCCGCCTCATCCTTTTTTTCCTGAACAATTGCCTCTTTAAGACTTAACTCTGTCTGAATGGTCTCAGCCTGCTTCAAGTAACGTTCGCAGGTCTGTTCCAGCTCCTCGATCTCCCTGCGGCGCCCTAAAAGATTACTGCTGTTTTTAAACGCGCCTCCCGTCATGGAACCGCCTGGGCTTAAAAGCTCACCCTCCAAAGTGACAATTCTCAGGCTGTAGCGGTATTTTTTAGCTAAGGCAATCGCTGCATCAATGTTAACAGCCACTACCACCCGGCCCAAAAGATACCGTACCAGTCCCCGATAGCATTCTTCTGTTTCTACCAGTTCGCTTGCAAGGCCGATCACGCCTGCTTCCTTTAACGCCTCAGGCCTTGAAAAGGCCGATCCGCTTCCCATACTGGTAAGAGGCAGAAATGTAGCCCGGCCATATTTATTTTTCTTTAAATATTCGATCAGCTGCTTGGCCGTAATCTCTGAGTCTGTGACAATGTTCTGGATACTGCCCCCAAGGGCTGTTTCTATGGCTGTTTCGTACCTTTTGCCAGTAGTGATCAAATCTGCCACCACGCCGTGGATCCCATGGATCTGGTCCCGGACCTCCATCACCCGGCGGATGCTGTTTCCGTAGCCGTCATAGCGCTCCGCCAGATTCTGCAGCGATTCCAGCCTGGTATGGGCCATGTGGTATTCCTGCTGGGTATCATTTAACCGACGGTTTAACCGGCGGACCTCGCTGTCTGCCTGCTCCATACCATCCTCGGCTTCCTGGGCTGCAACCTGCTTTTCCACCAGCTCCGCCTGTACCTGTGCAAGATGCTCCTTTTCCTCTGCGATCCTCTCCTCCTGAAGAGATTCGTCACTTTTAAACCGGAGAAGCTTCTGGGAAACCTCGCTGCGGCGCAGATTTACCTGCTCCGACATAGCCTCATAGCGCTGCTGTCTGGCCGTCAGCTCGGCCTTTTCATTCAGGAAGCGGAGCATCTGAGCGTTTGCCTCCTCGATCACCGCTTCCAGATGGCTGATATGATTTTCTTTTTCAGAAATCTCCTGTCTGGCACGGTTCAGCCGGTTTAATTCCTCTGTATTCTGCTCCCCAATTCGGTTTTGTTCCGCTTCAAAGTCCGCAAGCTGTTCCTCTTTTCCCTTCAGTTCCTCAGTGATGGCTTCCTTTCGGCTTTTAATATGCTCCTCATTCCGTTCTTCTGCGTGGATCTGTTCTCTTAAAACATTGATCCGGCCTTCCAGCGTGTTTTTTTCCATGGACGCCTCATTGAAACGGCTCCGTTCTTTTAAAACAGCTTCCTCCAGACTGCGGATTTCTGCTTCCAGGCGGTCATATTCCTTTCGGATGTCCTCACCTTTTTTTCTGGTCTCCTCCAGATCTCCTTCCAAAACCTGCTTTTTCCTGGAAATTTCGTTTAACTGGCTCTGGATGTGCTCTGCTTCCAACAGAAACTGGTTGGCATCACAGACCTTCAGCTCTTCCTTTAACTGCAGATACTCCCTGGCTGCCTTTGACTGACGCTCTAAGGGTTCCACCTGCTTTTCCAGCTCATTTAAAATATCCGATACACGTACCAGACTGGCCTGTTCGTCCTCCAGCTTTTTCTGTGCAATGGCCTTGCGCCGTTTGTATTTCACAATACCTGCAGCTTCGTCAAAAAGCTCCCGCCGTTCCTCCGGCTTTCCGCTTAAGATCTTATCGATCTGTCCCTGTCCGATAATGGAATAGCCCTCTTTTCCGATTCCCGTATCATAAAAGAGTTCATTGATATCCTTCAGACGGCAGGCGCTCCCATTTATCATATATTCACTTTCACCGGAGCGGTAAAGGCGTCTGGATACCGTCACCTGCTCATAATCGATGGACAGCTGGTGATCGCTGTTATCCAGGGTGATCGCCACATATGCAAAACCCTGAGGCTTTCTTAGCTCGGTTCCGGAAAAGATCACATCCTGCATACTGGCTCCGCGCAGCTGGCGTATCCTCTGTTCGCCTAACACCCAGCGCACTGCATCTGCTACATTGCTCTTTCCGCTTCCGTTGGGTCCTACAATACCCGTAATGCCGTTATGAAATTCAAAGACCAGTTTATTGGCGAAGGATTTAAAGCCCTGGATCTCGATACTTTTCAGATACATGATTCGCCCGCCTTAAGCTTTAAAATACCGTTGTAGGCGGCTACCTGTTCCGCCGCCTTTTTTGTGCGTCCCACGCCCCGGCCGATCTCTTCCTCTCCCATGAGCGCCCGGACCTCAAAGGATTTATTGTGATCCGGCCCCTCCTCCTTTATGATTTCATAGGACAGAACACCGGTCTGCCGGCTCTGGATCATCTCCTGTAAGATAGTCTTGCTATCGTAAAAGAGCTGCTTGTGTTCGATATCATTTAAAATAAATCTGTGTATAAACTCTTTTGCATTAGTAAAACCACCGTCCAGATAAATCGCTCCGATCAGGGCTTCCATCGCATCCGATACCACAGAATTGCGGTTTCGCCCTCCAGTTGCCTCTTCTCCCTTTCCAAGGAGCAGGTACTCGCCCAGCCTGATATCTCCTGCACAGTATGCCAAAGTGGGTTCGCAGACAATACTTGCACGTATTTTTGTCAAGTCTCCCTCCGGAAGCGCATCGTATTTATGGTATAAAAAGTCACTGGTAACAATTTCAAGCACTGCATCGCCTAAAAACTCCAGGCGTTCATTGCAGCGGCTGTGATCCAGCCGGTGTTCATTCGCATAGGAGCTGTGGGTCAGCGCCTGGCTGAAGAGATTTTTATCGTGAAATTCATACTGAAGCTTTTTTTCCAGCTCTTTTAAATGGATATTCATATGTATATTCCTTCCTTTTTAAACGCACAAAAGGGCTGTAAAAACAGCCCCGCGCGTTTTATTCATTCAATGCGTTTTTGATCTGCTCTGCAGCGTCTCCGACCGTAACGATCTGTTCTGCAGCATCATTGGGGATTTCGATATCGAACGCCTCCTCAATTCCCATAATGATCTGGAAAATATCCAGTGAATCGGCTCCAAGATCGTCTACAAAGGTAGCTCCCATGGTGATGTCATCCGGCTCCAGATTTAAAACCTCTGCAATAATTTCCTGCAATTTTTCAAATTCCATATTCTATCCCCTCTCCTGAATCTGTTTCTTTATAACATAGGCCCCTGAGCCTTTTCCTCTGCCAGCGACTGGCGGATCTTTTCGTTGATCTGCTGCTCCTTAAAGGTCACGCACTGGATAATGGAATTGCACACCTCAGTCCGGCTGGAATTTCCATGTGTCTTCACTACCAGTCCCTTTAATCCCAAAAGAGGCGCGCCGCCGTACTGACTGGCATCAAAAGATTTTAAGGTGGTCTTTAAAGCCGGTTTTACAAGAAGTGCCCCGATCTTGCTCCGGAGCGTTGCCATCATCCCCTGCTTTACCATATGGATCAAAGTAGCTCCTACACCCTCATACAGCTTTAAAATCACATTTCCTGTAAAGGCCTCACAGACAATTACGTCTGCGCCGCCGTGGGGGATTTCTCTGGCCTCAATACTTCCGAGGAAATTGATATCCTTACATTCCTTTAACAGCGGGAACGTCTCCTTCACCAGTGCGTTTCCCTTTTCCTCTTCCGCACCGATATTTACAATGGCAACTCTTGGATTTGGAATTCCTACTACGTGTTCCATATAGATCGAACCCATTCTGGCAAACTGTACCAGATGAGACGCCCTGGCGTCTACATTCGCCCCGCAGTCGATCAGAAGGGATACGCCTTTTTCTGTAGGAATAAGCGGTGCAAGAGGCGGGCGCTCCACGCCCTTGATCCGTCCCACGATGACCTGTCCGCCTACTAAGATCGCTCCTGAGCTTCCGGCCGATACAAAAGCGTCTGCCTGTCCGTTCTTTACCAGGTTCATGCCTACTACGATGGATGAGTCTTTCTTTTTCCGGATCGCATTTACCGGCGGCTCTTCTGTAGCAATCACCTCTGAGGCATTTACCACCTGGATTTTCTCTTTGTCATAGGTATATTTGAAAAGTTCTTCCTGTACGGTCTTTTCCTGTCCTACCAAAAGAACCTGGATCTCCGGTTTCTTCTTTACCGCCTCAACGGCTCCTGCAACCATCTCCACAGGCGCATTGTCTCCGCCCATAGCATCTACCGCTACTCTGATCATAAAAAAGACTCTCCTTTCGTCTTTGCGATACAATTTATAATATACTAGATATCCGTCTATAAATCAATACGTTTTTATAGCTGCACCAGGGTAAAAAACGCCGAAAAAAGGACCGTCCCCATTCAGGGACAGCCCTTTAAAAACAGATAAAACTATACCAGATCGTCAAGAACCGAAGCTCCGATGGTGCCCTCCGGCATGGAAACACCAAAATTATCAACTGCTGTAGCGCCGACCACTGCAAAGGTATCCTTTTCGCTCAGCGCGCCGCTTCCCTTCATGGAAGGGGAATAGGCCAAAAACGGTACCTTTTCACGGGTATGATCCGTTCCTGCATAGGTGGGATCATTGCCGTGATCTGCCGTGATGATCAAAAGATCATCTTCTCTTAATACGTCAAGAAGGATCCCCAGCTTCTCATCAAAGCGTTCAATCTCCCCTGCATATCCCTTTGGATCCCGTCTGTGGCCCCAGAGGGCGTCAAAATCCACCAGATTCACAAAGCAAAGACCATGAAAATCCGTTCCCGCCACTTCTATGGTCTGCTCCATGCCATGAACAGAGCTTTTCGATTTCAGGGCCTTTGTAATGCCTTCTCCGTCAAAGATATCATTGATCTTTCCAATGGAAATCACATCAAAGCCTGCATCCTTTAAAGCATTTAATGCTGTCTTCCCAAAGGGCTTTAAGGCATAGTCATGGCGGTTGCTGGTGCGCTTAAATTCGCCCTTTTTCTTTCCCACATAAGGCCTTGCAATGACGCGCCCTACCTTCCATTCATCTTTTAACGTAAGCTCTCTGGCAATCTTACAGCACCGGTACAGCTCCTCAAGATCAAAGGTTTCCTCATTGCCGCAGATCTGCAGCACAGAGTCGGCAGAGGTATACACGATCATATGGCCGGTGGCAATCTCCTCCTCTGCCAGCTCGTCCAGGATTTCCGTTCCGCTGGAGCTTTTATTTCCAATTACCTTATGACCGGTGCGCTCCTCCAACTCCTTGATCAGCTCCGGCGGAAAGCCCGTCTCCGTAAAGGTCTTAAAGGGCGTCTTCACCTCCAGCCCCATCATCTCCCAGTGGCCGGTCATGGTATCCTTACCCAGGCTCTTTTCACGCAGCTTTCCATAATAGCCAAGAGGCTGTTCCTCCGGCTCCACCTGTTTTAAAGGTGTGAGATTTGCCATCCCAAGCTTTCTTAAATG
>ENA-UOIY01003301-UOIY01003301.1-human-gut-metagenome-genome-assembly--contig:-P114-NODE-3301-length-10339-cov-4.648483_pt1 | contig 10339 bp, 10 predicted proteins | sample MGYA00242335_ERZ723882 | MGnify/ENA metagenome assembly ERZ723882
GCTGCGATACCCGCCGGAGAAACGCGGCAGGAGCCGGCCGAGGTCGTGGGCGTCCGCTTTAAGGAAGCGGGAAAGGTCTATTACTTTGATCCCGGCGAACTGTCTTTGCATCCGGGCGAGCAGGTGATCGTCGAAACGGTGCGCGGTTTGGAATTCGGCACCGTAGCCGCCGGAAACAAAACGGTCAGGGCGTCGGAAATCGTCGGTTCGCTCAAGCCGGTCGTGCGCATAGCCACGGAAGCGGATGTGCGTAAGAACGAACAGAACAAGCAGCTCGAAAACGGTGCATGGGCAGTCTGGACCGAAAACGTGAAGAAGAACGGCCTTGTTATGCAGCTTGTAGACGTGGAATACACCTTCGACAACAGCAAGCTGATCTTCTACTTCACCGCCGACGGACGCGTGGACTTCCGCGAGTTGGTCAAGGACTTGGCGGGCATCTACCGAACGCGCATCGAGCTGCGGCAGATCGGCGTGCGGGACGAAGCAAAGCTGATCGGCGGCATCGGCGTGTGCGGCCGTCCGTTCTGCTGCAAGAGCTTTCTCTCAGACTTCGCGCAGGTTTCCATCAAAATGGCCAAGGAGCAGAACCTTTCGCTCTCCTCGTCGAAGATCAGCGGGGCCTGCGGACGGCTGATGTGCTGCCTGCGGTTCGAGCATGAGGTGTACGAAGAGGAATATGCCAGCTTTCCCAAGGCTGACACGCCTGTCAGCACGCCGGCCGGAAAGGGCATCATCATCGAAAGCAACTTCCTGTCCGGCAAGATCAAGGTGCGGCTGGACGGGGACGCCAACTCACCCGCCAAGGTCTATACAAAAGACGAGATCAAGGTGCTCGGCCCCGCGCGCCGCAGGGAGCAGAAGGGGCCGGCGGATGCCGAGCTGAAGAAGCTCGAAGAAAAATGATACGACTTTTTGTACTGCAGCTTGGATTTGCAAAAAAACAGATATTGTACGGCATATTTCTCCGGGCATGGCCCGGAACATCATTCGCTTTTGAGAAAGACGGATGAAATGTTTTCGACATTTTCATAAGTATAAAAACGCCGCGCATACGCGGGAAAGGGTCTACGTATGGTTTTTTCGTCATTGATCTTCCTCTTTGCCTATCTGGCGGTCACGCTCGTGCTCTACTATGTCGTGCCCTTCAAGGCGCGGAACGCGGTACTGTTTGCCGTATCGCTCGTCTTTTACGGGTGGGGCGAGCCGAAGTACATCGTCGTGATGCTCTTCTCCATCCTCGTCGCTTATATTTTCGGCTTTTTCGTCGGAAAATATCGCGAAAGCGCACCAAAAAAAGCGCGGACATATCTGATTGTCTCCGTAATTCTGAATCTGTGCGCACTTTTATTCTTCAAATACGCCAATTTCTTCATTGAGAATCTTGCGCTCATCCCGGGCCTCGGCGGGCTGGAGCCGATCGAAGGGCTGAAGCTGCCGGTCGGGATTTCGTTCTACACCTTCCAGATCATGTCCTACACGATCGACGTGTACCGCGGCGACGCGCGGGTGCAGCGCCGTATCGTTCCCTTCGGAACCTATGTCACGCTCTTCCCGCAGCTCATTGCCGGTCCCATCGTCCGCTACAGCGACGTGGACGAGCAACTCACCTACCGAAAGGAAACGGTGGATAAATTCGCCTCGGGCGTGCAGCGCTTCTGCGCGGGATTGGCCAAAAAGGTTCTGCTGGCCGACACGGTGTACGTCCTCCTCAACTACTATCATGAGGCGTTCGCATTTGAGCAGACCGTTCTGGGCGCCTGGCTGATTGTGATCCTGTATACCTTCCAGATCTACTTCGATTTCTCGGGTTATTCCGATATGGCCATCGGACTGGGACGTATGCTGGGCTTTGAGTTCCTTGAAAACTTCAACTATCCCTATGTTTCCAAAAGCATTACCGAATTCTGGCGGCGCTGGCACATTTCGCTGTCCACGTGGTTCCGTGAATACGTCTACATCCCGCTCGGCGGCAACCGGAAGGGCAAGCTGCGGCAGTACCGCAATATTGCCGTCGTCTGGCTGCTGACCGGCTTCTGGCACGGCGCGTCGTGGAATTTCCTGCTGTGGGGCGCATATTTCGCCGTTCTGCTGATTGTGGAAAAGCTGTTCTTATACAAATGGCTTCAAAAGGCGCCCGCCGTGCTTGCACATATCTATACGATGTTCTTCGTCTGCATCAGCTGGCTGATTTTCTATTTCACCGATCTCGGAGAGGGCCTGACCTGCCTGAAGGCGATGTTCGGCGTGGGCGTATCGTCGTTCGCGACGCCGACAGTTGTCTACGACCTGCTGCGTTACCTCCCGCTGCTGGCCGTCTGTGTATTGGCCGCCACGCCGCTGCCCAAGCGCATCTTTGACGCGCTGAAAAACCGCTTTGTGACAATGCGGTACGCACAGGTGCTGCTGCTGGCCGGCGCGTTCCTGGTCATCACGGCATACCTGGTCGATTCGACCTTCAGCCCGTTCCTTTACTACCGCTTCTGAAGGCGGCCGCACTGCATAGAAAGGTCAATACGATGAACAAGCATGAAAAAACCCTCAATATCCTGACCGTCGCCGTTTTCCTCGTGCTGCTGTATACGCTGACGGTGATTTTCCTGCTCAAACCGGCAGAATCATTCTCGGAGGAAGAGAACCGCAAATTGCAGCAGTTTCCGGAATGGAGCGCCGAAGATTTTTTTGACGGCACGTATTCCACGAAAATCAATGAATATTTTGCCGACCAGTTTCCCTTCCGCAACACATTTGTCGGCGCGAAGGCACTGGTGGAAACCGCGCTGCTCAAGCAGGAAAACAACGGCGTCCTGCTGGGTGAAAACGGCCAGCTCGCCGTCCGGGGCAGCACGCTGACCTATTTCGACGAGGACGGCCAGAAACAGACCGCGACGGTCGATTTCTATTTTCCCGACGAGCTGGAAGAACAATCCGGATACATCCGCGAGCTGAAAGATTCCCTGACGGCAGCAGGACGGCAGTTCGCGCTGGTGATGCCGCCGCGCACGGTGGATGTGGCGTCAAGCGCTTTCCGCTACCCCGCGGACCACTCCGAAGCGCTGCTGAAGGACGTCTCGCGTCTGTTTTCCGACTGCAATTTTGTGGATTTGGCCGGCGAGATGAAAACGCGCTTTGACGCCGGCGAATACGTCTACTACAAGACCGACCACCATTGGACAACGCTGGGAGCCTATTACGCCTACTGTGCCGTTATGGAACAGTACGGGCTGGAGCCCTATCCGCTTGAAAGCTTCACGCGCGAGCAGGTGAGCGATTCGTTCTACGGCACCACCTATTCCAAGGGCGGCTTCAAATTTATTGCACCGGATTCGATTGAATATTTCCATCATAACGAGCTGACGCCCGATCAGTTCAAAACGACGGTGTATAAATGGAACGACAAAGGCGAACTGTATGCTTATTTTGAGACGGAGGCATTCTACGACAACAGCTTTCTGACACAGAAGGACAAGTATTCCGCTTTCCTTTCCGGGACAAACCCGCTGACCGTCATCGAGCGCAAGGACGGCGTCGAGCGTCCGAAGATGCTTATCTACAAAGACTCGTTTGCCAACAGTCTCGCTCCCTTCCTTGCGCTGCACTTTGACCTGGTGATTGTAAACATGGACGATTATATCACCATCCAGCGCTCCTACGTCGCGGAAAACGCTGCCGACGCGGAATACGTGCTGGTCATATACAATCTGGACAACCTGCTGTCCGCGCCGAAATTTAACACCATTAAAGGCTTGGCAAATTATCTGAAATAGGTTGACAAATGCGTTTTTCGGGAGTAAAATAAGACTATACTTTGAACGGAGGTTTTTAGAATGGCATTTTGCACCAAATGCGGCACCCAGATTCCGGACGGCGCTGCGGTCTGCCCGTCCTGCGGTCAGGCACAGGCCGGCGCGCAGCAGACCTATCAGCCCCAGCAGGCGGTTCCCCAGTACAACGCGGGTCCCTCCCTCGTTTCGCAGGTTTACGGCAAGCCGAAGAGCAAGCTGGAGAAGCTGCTGATTCTCTTCTCGATGATTTTCTTCGTTTTGGCGGCGCTTGCGCTGCTCATCAGCCTTATCCGCGGCATCGTCGATGCGACCGATCCGTTCCTGGGCGGGTTCGGCACGTTTTTGGATGTGTTCTTCGGCGGCATCTATCGTGCTGCAATCTACTCGTTTATGGCTCTGGCGCTGGCTGTTTTCAAAAACACACTGAAATAAGCGTCCATACTTAACCCAATTCAAAACCATACAAAACCGAACATACTTACGGGTTTTTAACTGTTTGATTGGGTTTTCGTATTTTTAACTTTACATAGCAAAAACGGGCGGCGCTTTCAACAAGCGCCGTCCGTTTTGCCATTCGAAAAAGCCTTTGAAGCTCCTGCGGCCGCAGGAGCGGACACTCCGCAAAATAACCGATGCAAATTGCCGGCTGACCTTTCGCTTCCACTTGTGCAGCGTGCGGATGCCGTTCTGTAAAAAATCGCTGCCCTGCGTCTCTCTGTATTCATCACGTCTTGAACATTTTTAATCGGCAGACAGGTATTCGGCTTTCGGGCCGAACACCTGTCTGCCGTTTCATCAGGATTCGCAGACCACGGCCGAATTGTTAAAGCTTACTGTCGGTTGACAAGCGCCAGAATTTCTTCGGCGCTTTTGCCGCCGACCGCCTGCGCCGTCTTGACGCCGTTTTTGTAGACAACCAGCGTCGGAATACTCATAATTCCGTGCATTTCCGCCAGAACGCCCTGCTCGTCCACATTGATTTTGCCGACGGCAATCGAGGGATTTTCCGCTGCGAACTGCTCGATCACGGGTGCAAGCATCCGGCACGGACCGCACCATGCAGCCCAGAAATCCAGCAATACGGGCTTGCTGTTTTTTTTGACAAACGTATCAAAATTCTCTTTTGTGACAACAGTGACCATGCTCATAACTTCCTTTCCGCTGCATGCTTCCCGCAGCTTTTTCACGAATCTTTTCCCGCGCCGCCGGCTTCACAGATACTGCTCCAGCAATTCTGCTGCCGCGCGGACATACTTCGCGCAGGGGCGCCGGCTGTAATATGCCTCGGTGCGCGCCTCGGGAACAGGTGAATCCGGCCCCGGACCGAGCGCGAGCAGCTCGCGGCAAATGTAAGAGCCGTGCTGCGCCGCGAACGCTTTGGCGAAATCCTGTACAACCGTGTACAGATGCGTTTTCTTCTCCCGGTCGCTGCCGGTGCCCGCGCCGTAACGCAGGCTCAAAACCATCGCCGCGCCGCTGACGGTGCCGCAGGTCTCGCGCAGGCGGCTGAAGCCGCCGCCGAACGCGGCGGAGATCCGCTCGGCCTCCTCCCGTGACAGTCCGAAATCCGGCGCAAACGCCATCACGACCGACTGTGCGCAGTTGTATCCGCTTCGAAAGAGCGACTCGGCCAGCTCAGGGCGCGTCATTGCCCCAGCAGAGCGGCGGCAACCGTTTCGCACGCGGCGGCAACGGCATCGCTCTCGTAGTCTTCTATGCGTCCCTCATCACACAGCGAAGCAATTTTCGGGTCGATCGGCAGCGAGAGCAGAAGCGGCAGTCCGTGGTCGGCCGCAGTCTTTTCCACCTTCGATTCACCGAACACCGAGAACATCTCTCCGCAGTGCGGACAGACGACGCCGCTCATGTTTTCCACAAGCCCCAAAATCGGCACGTTCATCATCGACGCCATCCGCACCGCCTTCTCCACGATCATCGCAACCAGCTCCTGCGGGGAGGCAACGACGACGATACCATCCACCGGCAGCGACTGGAACACGGTCAGCGGCACGTCGCCCGTCCCCGGAGGCATATCGACAAACATAAAGTCCACATCGCTCCAGATCACGTCCGTCCAGAACTGCTTGACCGTCCCGGCGATGACCGGTCCGCGCCAGACGACAGGATCGCCCGGATCCTCCAGCAGCAGGTTGATGGACATCACCTGAATGCCGTCACGGGTCAGCGCGGGCAGGATGCCGTCGGCGCAGCCCTGCGCTTTCTCCTGCAGGCCGAACACCTTCGGGATCGACGGGCCGGTGAGGTCGGCGTCAAGCACGGCGGTGCGGTAGCCCTTCTTCGTCAGACCGGACGCCAGCAGCGCGCTGACGAGCGACTTGCCGACCCCGCCCTTGCCGCTGACGACGCCGATAACCTTCTTTACCGACGAGAGCTTATTTGGTTTTTCCACCTGGATTTCGGGTGACGCGCATTTTTCCTTACAGCTTGCGCAGTCTTGTGTACATTCGCTCATGGTTTGATTCTTCTTTCCTCTTTTTTCTATTGCAAATCTTTTCCTGAAATGCTATACTGTATACATACAATGGGTGTTTTCCTGCGCCGAACCTGATGATGCCGATACATGCTTGCGCTGAATGCGGCTTTCATCCCCCAAACGGTCCGGCGTGCCCCTGCATCACAATGTTCCCGAATTCCATAAGAAAGGAAGGCTTTCGCTGCACGAAAGCGAGGATCATAAACGTGAAAAAAATCCTTTTTGCCCTTCTGCTGTCTTTGCTGCTCCTGCTCTCGCTTTCAGCAGGCGCGGCCGAGCAGCCCGCAGCGGTTTCACTTTCCTATGTCAACGGCGCAGTGGGCGGCACGGTCGAGGTGGCTCTCACCTGCGACGCCAATCCCGGCATCAGCGGCGCAGCGCTCAATATCGGCTTCGATCCCGACACGCTGCAATATCTCGACTGCACGATGGCAGAAGGATTCGACCCCGGTTTGTTCAGCGCCGTAGAGACCGAAGGACAGCTCCGCGTGACGTTTACGGACCCGTATGCGGATTTTTATGAGACCGGAAAGCTGCTGTCCATCCGCTTCCGCATCATCGGTGAAGCGGACGGCGATGTGCTCAGCACGCTCACCCTGTCCGCGCCGACCGGCGCCGTCGCCGACGTGCGGTACCGCAGCGTTGAATGCAGCGTCACAAACGGCGGCGTCTACATCGGCGGCTCGGCGATCCATCTGCTGCCCGGGAGTTCTTATATCCTCGACCGGGAGAGCGGCTACATCACCGGCGTAGCGCCGCAGACCCCGCCCGCAGCCTTTTTACAGAATTTTACCGGCAATCCAAAGGTCGAGCCGTCAGGCGGCCGCTATATCGCCACGGGCAACGCTATCGCGGCGGGCAGCGAGCGATATACGGTCATTGTGACCGGCGACCTCAACGGAGACGGCAGTCTCACCGCAGCCGACTATCTGCTTACCAAGCGCTCTATCGTACTCCATACGGAGCTGGCGGACGCACAAATACTCGCCGCCGACATCACGGGCGACGGGCGGCTCTCGCCAAGCGATTACCTGATGCTCAAGCGCATCGTTTTGGGACTGGATTGACATTCATTTGTGATAGGCGCGATGATGCATTATGGTCATCGCGCGGTAGATCTGCTCCGTGAGCACGACGCGCATCAGGCGGTGCGGCAGCGTCATTGGGGAGAACGAAAGCCGTTTGTCGGCCGCCCGCTTGACCGCATCGCACAGCCCATGAGACGAGCCGATGACAAACACAAGCTCGCCGGCATCATTCGCCGCCCGCTCAACGGAGGCGGCGAACGCCTCGCTGCTGCACGACTCCCCCTCGACGCACAACGCATACACATACGCCCGGCGCGGGATCAGCGCCTCGATATGTCTGCCCTCCTTACGGAGGGCTTTTTCGATTTCCGCAGGCGAACCGTCGCCCGTGTCCTCCTCCTTCACACAGACGCAGCGGAAATTGCAGAAGGCAGAAAGCCGCTTCTCATATTCCCGCTGTGCCTCGCGCAGGTAAGACTCACGGAAGTCGCCGACATGGATGAGCGTGACGCGGATCACTTCCGCGGCTTGCGCGTACGCTTTTTGCGCACGGAATATCCGAACGAGCCGATCTTCTTGCCCAGTGCAAAATATTCGCCGTGCGCATATGCGGCCAGTGACGCCTGTTCGAGATGCAGCTTGCCGTTTTCATCAATGAACCGTTCGTCCACCGTAACGCCTACGATGTCCGCGATGAACATATCGTGGCTGCCGAGCGGCAGGATGTCCGTCACCCTGCATTCCAGCGAAACAGGGCATTCGGCCACCGAGGGCGCACTTACCTTTGCCGACGGCGATACAGTGAGGTTGCAGACTTCAAATTTTTGTATATCCCGACCGCTTTTCACGCCGCAGAAATCGACGATGCGAATCAGATACGAACTCGGCAGATTGATGACGAACTCGCCCGACGCCTTGATGAGCGCATATGAAAAGCGCGACGGACGCACCGAGACGTAGGTTTTGGGCGGATCAGAGCTGAGAATGCCCGTCCAGGCGACGGTAAGCACGTTGGGTTGTTCCATACTTCCGCAGGAAACAAGCACAACCGGCACCGGCGCCAGCAGCGTGCCGGCGTTCCATTCGATTTTAGCCATAATGAATAACCACAGCTTTCGTAATGCGAAAGCATCCTTTCTGTCGGAATTAAAGTTTGAGAAACGTACCTATGTATTTTGTTCTTATCGAGCGCCATCCCGTTTATGAAATGGGAAATTCGCAGACATCGCCCTGCGGAATTCAAAAATTTCAAATCTGCACGAAAAAACGGTATTAAAAAAGCCTGACACGGAGATATATTATACGATACCGCCGCACTGCTTCTTATCCTTCGCGCCGTTTTCCGCTGCCTTCGTCCGCAGCACAGATTGTACCGCCTCCGAGCAGATAGTCGTCCTCATAAAACACCGCCGCCTGCCCGGGCGATACGGCACGCTCCGGCTTGTCGAACTCAACGACGGCGCCGCCGTCCTCCGGCCAGACAGTCGCAGGCGCAGGCTTCTGGCTGTAACGCAGCTTGGCCGTCACCCGCATCGGTGCGGAAGGCGTCCGGCCCGAAAGGAAGCTGACGTCCCGAACGCGCAGGCGCTTCCGATACAAATCCGCTTCGCCGCCGAGAATCACGGTATTGGCGGATACATCCCTGCCGACGACGTACAGCGGTGCGGCGGCGCTGACGCCTAAACCCCGGCGCTGGCCGACAGTGTAAGCCGCCGTCCCTTTATGGCGTCCGAGAACCTCGCCCGAGACGCTGACGAAATTCCCCGGGCGCAGGCAGCCGGGACGTTCCCGCTCAAGATAGGCGCGGTAATCGCCGTCCGGAATAAAGCAGATATCCTGACTTTCCCTGGATTGCCCGGCAGCCAAACCGAGGGAAAGCGCCAGTTCGCGCACCTCCCGCTTGGTCTTATCGCCGAGCGGAAAATAAATTCGCGCAAGCTGCGCCTGCGTAAGCATATAGAGCACGTAGCTCTGGTCCTTCGTCTCGTCCGCCGCGCGGCGCAGAAGGAACGAGCCGTCCGCCGCGCGCTCCTTGCGGACGTAGTGGCCGGTGGCGATGCCGCCGAAGCCCATTTCCAGCGCACGTTCGAGAAACAGACCGAATTTCAGGCGGCGATTACAGTATATGCAGGGATTGGGTGTTTCGCCGCAGAGATAAGCCTCCATAAACGGCTCGATCACCCTGCTGCGGAACGCCTGCGTCAGTTCAAATACCGAAAAGGGGATTCCCAGCTCGGCTGCAGCATTTTCCGCCGCGGCAATCTCCGTGTCCGCATCGCTTTGCAGCCGCATCGTCGCGCCCGCGACCGAAAAGCCGTCATTCAGCAGCAGCCGGACGGCAACGGTGCTGTCCACCCCGCCGCTCATCGCCACGAGCAGCCGTCTATCCAAGACGGATCATCTCATCGATACAGCGGCGCGCCTTTGTGATCGTTTCGGCTGGCAGCGTAATTTCATAGCCGCCGTCTGAGACGCAGCGATAGACGTCCATCAGCGTAGTCAGACGCATATTCGCGCAGTAAAGCTTCTTCGACAAAGGGAAAAACCGCTTGTCCGGACATTCAAACTGCAGATGCTCCGCGATGGACAGCTCGGTGCCGATGATGAAATCCGTCTGACCGCTTTTTTTTGCAAAGTCCATAATCGCGCTCGTCGAGCCGATGAAATCCGCATGCGCGAGCACTTCCTGCCGGCACTCGGGATGGACGAGCAGCAGCGCGCCCGGATGCGCGGCCTTGGCAGCCCGCGCCTCCTCGCCCGTGACGGCGGCGTGCACCGGGCAGCCGCCCTGCAAAAGCATAATATTCTTCTGCGGGAGCTGCTCTTTGACATACGCGCCGAGGTTGCAGTCGGGGATGAACAGGATATCGTCGCTTTCGAGCTTTCCGACGATCTTGACGGCAGAGGAGCTGGTTACGCAGACGTCGCATACGGTTTTCAGCTCTGCCGTGGTATTGATATAGGCGACGACGGTATAGGTGGGATATTTCTCCTTCAAATGCTCAATCAGCGACTTGTCCATCTGCTCGGCC
>ENA-UOIY01003303-UOIY01003303.1-human-gut-metagenome-genome-assembly--contig:-P114-NODE-3303-length-10323-cov-5.314667_pt1 | contig 10323 bp, 9 predicted proteins | sample MGYA00242335_ERZ723882 | MGnify/ENA metagenome assembly ERZ723882
TATTCCCGCTGCATCAATCCTGTAGGAACTATGGCAGACGGTGATTCTATCTATGCAGCCTCCTGTGGCCCCAGAATCGTGGCTGATGTAAATATGGCGGGAACGCTGGCTACGGAGGTAATGGTAGAAGCCATCCAGATAGCTGTAAGAACTGCAAAATAAATAAAAAGATCCCAATATTATTTCTAATACTGAGATCTCGATTCGTCATCATAGCTTAATGACATTGCCCGCAGCCAGCTCCGATTTTTATAGAAGAGCCTTTGATACTTAACTGCAAAGGAATATTTTACATATTACATTTAAAAACCTGCGCCTCCATATACAAGATTTGGCAGGAACAGAACCACCTGCGGTAAGAAAATACACACGGCCAGTGTTCCAAGAATCGCTACAAAATAAGGAATTGAGTATTTTGTAGTTTCTTCTACCGAGCACCCCATGATATTTGAACAGGTATAAAGGGCTACACCAACAGGCGGTGTGGAGCATCCCATGGTTACAACCGTCATCATGATGATGCCGAAGTGAACCGGATCAATGCCATACTTCTGGATCAGCGGTACCAGAATCGGTGTACAGATTAGGGTAATAACCGTTGTCTCCATAAACATACCAAAAGCTACCAGCATTAAGATGACCAAGAAGAGAAGGAGGTATTTATTACTAGTCACTGCGATCAGGATGTTAGTAAGAGTTGCCGGCAGCTGATCAAATACAACTCCATAACTGAAAATACCAGAGAACGCAAGGATCATAGTAGTAACTGAAAGGTCCTTTACACTGCTTACCAGGCATTCTTTAAATTTCTTCATATCTAGTTCTTTATAGATAAAGATTCCTACAAATAATGCATAGAATACTGCAAATGCACCAGACTCTGAAGGAGTCATAACACCAAAGCGGATAAAGATGATAAGCAGTACCGGGAACATTAACGCCCAGATACTTTCGATGCAGGCTTTTCCAATCTCGGCTGCAGATGAAGGCTTTTCATGATCCGGTTTATAGCCATAGTGACGGGCGGACCAGGAAGTTGCCCCCATCATCAGGATACACATAATGATACCTGGTACAAAACCAGCTACAAACAGACGTCCAATGGAAACTTCACCTACTGTTCCATAAAGGATTAATCCCATGGAAGGAGGAATTGTTGCTACGATCAATCCGGACAGACAATTGACTGCTGCTGCCCATCCTGGTGCATAACCTCTCTGAGTCATCTCTGGTCCCAGGATACGGCACTCCATAGCTGCATCAGCAACTGCAGAACCAGATACACCACCCATTAAAGTAGAAAGCACAACTGATACCTGACCAATGGAACCATACATGTGTCCGGTCAATACATTTGCCAACTTTACCAGTCGTGAAGTGATACCGGTATTATTCATCAGGTTTCCTGCAAAAATGAACAGTGGAATTGCCAGCATGGTAAAGGACTGCGTAGTAGACAAAGAACGCTGTACCAAAATGGTCCATGGAATCTCAGGTCTTGTTAAGAAAAATGCAAAACCGGAAACTGCAATGGCAAATGCCACCGGCATGCCTAAAAATAATATCACTAAGAAAAATCCTATCGCACCCAGCATCAGTTATTCCCCCATTCTATCATCGGTGTTCTGATATCTTTTATAAACTTACTGCCAATGGTAAAAATTAAAAGCAATGCACCTACAGGTACTGATAATGTACACCATGCATAACTCATTTTTAAAGTCTGGAAACTTCTGTACCAGCTTTGTGATACCAGTAAAAACCCGTATACAATAAGAATAAGCAAAAACAGAAGCATGGCTACGTCAAAAATCAATGCCAGTGTCTTTCTGACTGGTTTTGGAAACCGCTTTTCCAGCATGTCAATGCGGATCAAATTTCCTGTTTTTGCTACAATATCAGCACCAATAAAGGTAAGCCATGCAAAAAATAACAGGGAAATATCCTGTGCCCAATTAATGGGCATACCAATGGTCCTGGCAATTGCTGATAAAAATACCAGAGCAGATATTGCGATCAGCATTGCACCAGCCAATACTTCTTCTATCCGTAAAACAAAAGTTGAAATATGTTTCATACGCTTAGATCCCCTTCTTTCTGGTCCGAACTGATGCAAAGCTGTTTGCAATAAATCCGGTACTTTCTCTTACATCTTTACTTTAAATATTACTCTGTTTTTCCAATCTCTTTATATATCTGCTGCCTTAACTCCGCAAAGCCAAGCTTCTCATAAACAGGCTCTACTGCATCCTTAAAAGGCTGTACATCTGGTTCAATTACAGTCAGACCTGCATCTTTCATCTGCTGCTCAGCTTCATCCGCTTCCTTCATAACATCTGCTGCTGTTTCTTTACCAATTTCCTGTGCTGTTTCTGTTAATAAAGTCTGCAGATCTTCTGGAAGACTGTCAAACCATTTCTTACCACAGATCAGACCCTGCATTAACTGGAAATGACCTGTCTTAGACTGAGTGTTGCATACTTCATAGATCTTGGATGGGAAAGTAGATGTATTCTGTGCTTCACAGCCGTCTAATGCTTTAGACTGGATACCATTGTAAACTTCGCCCCAGGACATGGAGATTGGAGTTGCACCCATAGCTGCTAAAGATTCGGTACAAACTTCCTGTCCAATGGTACGGATACGCTGTCCCTTTAAATCATCTGGAGTGTTGATTGGTTTGTTGGTCATAAAATGTCTTGGCCCATCATAAAAGCTGAATGATAAGATCTTGATACCATGTTTTTCTTCCAGTTCCTTTTCCCAGTTCTTAAAGGTTTCTGTCTGGGTTACCGCATAACCTTCATCATAATTATCAACAAAATATGCCATCATGAAAATGGAAAAATCCTTTACATACTGTCCCATACGTGCAGCATCTGTATTAACTGCTACATTTACGCCCTGGATTGCCTGCTCAATAACATCCTCATCTGCTCCAAGCTGTCCAGCCGGAAATACTTTAACACTTAATCTGCCGTCGGATTTTTCATTCACTGTATCTGCCAGTTTCTGGTAGTTTCTGGTGATCAGCGCCTGTTCTGTCTGGGAAGTGTGGATTTTTAACTCATAAACCGTATCATTACTTCCTGCATTTGCTTCACTGCCTGCATCGGCTGCTTTTTCATCCCCTGCTTTGGTTGCTGGTGCATTGGTAGTTCCCATTCCTGGCATACCACTGCATCCTGTAACTGCCAGCATGGCTGCTGCTAATAATGCTGCTAACGCTTTTTTCCTCATAATCTTTCTTCTCCTTTTTGTTTTTTATACTTTTTACAACTGCTTTTATTTTACAGTTGCTTTTTTATAATAATAGGTTGACTGTAAGCTTCATTTTTCTTCGGATAATCCCTACGTTGATGAGACCCACGGCTTTCTTTTCTCTTTCTAGCACTTTCCGCCATCAATTCTGTTGCAATCAAGGCATGATAAACGTTTACATTTTCAGATACAATCTGCCCTGTTGGTGCGTTCTCGATTTGTTTCTTTAATATTTCTGCTATATGGATATATTCTGATAATCCTTCTTCATCACGATCCACTAACAGATACATCTGAGCTGCATCTCGCATTTTTGCTTTGATACTTTCCAAATCCGCTTTTTTATAAAGTATTGTGTCTTCTACAGCACCAGTCTTCCAATCACTTTCCTCTGTACTAACTGCACTTAAACCTAATTGCTGTCCTTCATTTCTGATTGCGTATTCCGCTGCCTTAGTACCGGCAATCTCACCGTATACCTGACAGGTAACCATCATATTTCCACCTAACCGGTCTGCACCATGAGGTCCGCCGGCACATTCTCCTGCTGCAAATAAACCTTCTACACTAGACATGGCATTTTCATCAATCCGGATACCACCGTTGACCGCGTGAGCATATACAGCTACTTCTACATTATGGTCTTTTAAAAGATCCACACCCTTCGTCTTCATGTAATCTCTGGCAATAGGCCACATATGATGGATACCACAGTCATCTTTTAATGAATTTACATATTCGTCTGTCATACAGCTTAAATCAATATGAACACCACCATGGTCTGTTCCTTTCCCCGAACGAATGGCTCTCTGCACTGCAATTTCCAGATACTGGGAACTGTCACTACTGGAAAATGGAAAATGTTTCCGATGCTCATGCATCACATCTTCTTTGGTGAGGTCTTCTGGAAGTACATTTTCAAAAATATCATTCCCATCTTTGTCTTTGAGTGAAGGTTTCCCTTCCCAGATATAACCGTTAAAAATATTCACTACCGGCCAGGAAAATCCCATTCCGATCTGCATGAACTCCATATTGGTAAGCTCTGCTCCTATCTCATATGCCATTGCATATCCATCTCCAGTAATATCAACTGGATTCATATTTCTAGCAAAAGCCTGTCCGCAGCCACCGGTTGCCATAATTACTGCCCCAGCTTCTATCTTCAGCAGATTTTCTTTTCTGCATCCAATAGCACCGCAAACACATTCATTTTCCTTTACCAGACGCAGAATAGTCACATCATCCATGATCTTAATATTTTCTTTTCGCAGCTCTATCTGCTTCATTAAAGCCTTAATGATCGGTTCTCCGTGTCCTTTGATCACATGAGTGCGTGGGCTATCAGAAAAACAACTCTTGAAGATATAATAATCTTCTTCTACGTGTTCAAATTCTACCCCCCATTCTTCCAGTTTGGAAATGGTTCCCGGGGCATTTGCTGCTGTAATGGCTGCCAGTTTAGGATCTGCCATTCCTTGGGCTGCTTTCATAATATCTTCATAATGAGACTGGGTATCACCGGGAATGCGGATATCACCAGCATTATATCCTGCCATTTCAGCAACAGGGAATGCCGTGGCTCCTGCGATTCCCACTTTCCGTTTACTTACAAGAATAACCTGTGCGCCACAGTCTGCTGCGGCAACAGCTGCCCGCAGTCCCGCTCCGCCTCCACCAATGATCAGTACGTCTGTTTTTATTTTTAAATACTCCATACGTTGTGACCTCCAGGTATTATGCTTTTTTCTTTCCAAATTCTGGCTGTCTTTTATGGATAAAAGCATCTACTCCTTCTGCGCAGTCTGGTGTCTGGAATACGGTACGACTGAATTCCAGATTCGGACGAAAGTTTTCTGCTGTAGTTTTCTGCCACATTGCTCTTACACCTTTTCGGATAAGCTTAATGGCTTCAAATGGCTTTCCAGCAATTACTTTAGCCAATTCCATCGCTTTTTCTTCTGTCTTTCCTTCCGGCGCCAAATGATTTACCAGTCCACAGCCTAATGCTTCTTGTGCATCCATAATATGTCCTGTATACAGTAATTCATAGGCTTTTGCAACACCTACATATCTTGCCAGACGGAACAGACCACCACTTCCAGGAAACACGCCCAGGTTAATCTCCGGCAAACCAATGTGTCCTGTCTCACTCATAATACGGATATCTGCCGCCATAGCAATCTCGCAACCGCCCCCCAGTGTATTCCCTTCCAAAGCTGCGATCACTGGCTTATCTAACAGTTCAATTGCATCAATAGCCAAATTTTCATTCATCAGCTTCTTTCCGATCACATCATCCCATACTTTTGGAAATTCTTTAATATCTGCGCCTACACAGAAAGCTTTCTGACCAGAACCTCTGAGAACGATTACTCTTACATCTTCATCCTCTTCCAATTTGTGAAAAGTGTCTCGCATTTCAGCACTTACTTCCAGTGTAAGAATATTTAATGGCGGATTATTTAATGTAACCAGCGCAACATTGTCTTTTACTTCTACTAATAATAATTTATTCTGATATGCTTCCATAAAATAGCCCTTTCTAGATTTTTCCAATTCAATTTTCATTATTCCCAGTTAACAATTCCGTTTTCCTTGTATTTTTTGATGGTTTCTTCTGAATATCCCAGTTTTTTAAGAATCTCCTGGGTGCTTTCTCCTAATTTAGGAGGAAGTTTGCGTATCTCAATGTTCTTTCCATCGTATTTATTTGCATGTCCTACTACCCGTACATCTCCTGCTACCGGATGATGCATGGTGAGAATATTGTTATTGTATTTTACCTGAGGATCTTCTAACATAGTATCGTAGTCATTAACCGGTGCATACCAGATTCCATGTTCATCAAAGATTTTCATCCACTCTGCTGTAGTTTTTTTCTTCATTTCCTGGCAAACGATCTGGTCAAACTCAATGCGCTTAAACATCTGATCTTCTTCGGTATAACCATCCATACAACCTGGTGTAAACATGACCTGCAGTTTATCTACAGAAGTTGCTCCCAGTGTCAGGCAACCATCTTTTGTCTGGTAAACACCATATGGTGACTGATGCAGGCGGGTACTTAAACCAGTCGAAGGACGTTCTGTAAACTGGCCTCCATTCATGTAGTATCCCAATGCTTCCTGCTGAAGATCCAATGCTGAACCTAAAAGACTTGCTTCTACTTTATGACCTTTTCCCGTTCTTTCCCTGTCTAAGATAGAAGCTGTAATACCTAATGCTGCCAAAACAGCTCCATGTTGATCAACAATCGGTGTTCCCACTGGAGATGGAATATCCGGATTGGAACCAGTCAATGAAACCAGACCGCTCATACTCTGGATCAGCAAGTCCTGCCCTGGCTTCTTGGCATCTACATAAGGACCAGAAGAACCATATCCGGAACAGGAACAATAGATCAATTTCGGATTAACCTTCCTTAGATCCTCATATCCAAGCCCCAGCTTTTCCATAACACCAGCACGAAAGTTTTCAATCACTACGTCATATTCTTTTACCAGTTCATAAATAATTTTTTTCCCTTCAGGACTTTTTAAATTAATGGAAATAGCCGTCTGGTTTCGATTTCCTAAAAGAAAAAACATGCTCACTCCACCGGGATAGGTATTACAACCAGACCAGGAACGTTCAAATGCTCCCTTTGGTGCTTCTACTTTTACTACTTCTGCTCCCAAATCTGCCAGAACCTGTGCTGCTGACGGTCCTTGCATATAATGTGTAAAACTTAATACTTTTGTCCCTTCTAACATGACTCCTCCTGTTTTATGCACATCTATTAATTTAATATTGCTTTTAATGAATTATTTTATTATGTAAACGTTTATATCTTATCTGTTTCAAATTATAAACGTTTACATATTGTTTTGCAAGATGTCATTTCTTACAATTTACAGCTTAATCCTTTGTGCATTTTTACTATATACCTTTTTCGAAAAACCATGTTCCTCAGAGCATTGATTTCTTTTGTTATACCACTGGATCTTCTTTAAGCAAATGAATATGGTATATCCTCATAAAAACGGCTATCCATTTCCTTAAGAGATTCTGATATCTCTGGTACAAATTCCATATGTGCCAGAATATCACGTTCCAGATCCACTCCCGGTGCAATCTCTGTAAGTACCACTTTTCCATTTTTCAGTTTGAAAACAGCACGTTCTGTTACAAATAAGACCTGCTGCCCTTTTTTTGATGCAACTTCTCCACTGAAGCTGATCTGTTCTACCTGTTTTTTGATCTTTTTAAACTTTCCTTCCTGCAAAATAGTCAATTTTCCGTCATCGCATTTTTCCCGCAGACCAGAAGCAGTAAAGGTTCCTGTAAAAATTACTTTTTTTGCTCCCTGAGATATATTGATAAATCCACCAATGCCATTGATACGTCCACCAAAACAGCTCACATTTACATTTCCTTTTTCATCAAATTCTGCAAAAGAAAGAACTGCCGTATCCAGACCACCTCCATCATACCAGTCAAACTGGTTGGTCTCGCATAAAATAGCACCAGGATTAAAGGCAATGCCAAAATCGGTTCCTGTTGCTGGAACGCCGTCAATAATGCCTTGTTCCAAAGAAAGGACCACTCTGTCTTCCTGACCACTTTCATACAGAACATTTCCAACTCCTGCCGGCACACCGAATCCCAAATTTACAATATCTCCCCTTTTCAGTTCTGCTGCTGCACGCTTTGCCATTACTTTCCTGTTATCTTGAAGCATCATCTGACATGCTTCTCTTTCTCCTACTGCATTTCCAGACATAAAGGGATCTTCCTCTGTTTTCATAGACATTCTCTGATTTGGATCCACAATAATACCGTCAATAAGAACTGCAGGAACTATCACATTATAAGGACGGATTGTATCGGAAGGAAGTATCTTTTTTACCTGACAAAGCACTACTCCCCCATTATTTTTTACAGCCTGTGCTTCTGAAAGTGCCTCTGTAATCAAGCCTTCTTCTGTAAAGACTACATTTCCTTTTTCGTCCGCCGCTGAAGCCCGAAAAATAGCCACATCTGGCTTAAGACTTTTGTAATGGATATACTCTTCCCCATCAATCTGTATGATCTCCGCCAGGATATCTTTCGCACATTTATTTAATCTTCCCCCTTCAATGCGTGGGTCAACAAAAGTGCCAATACCTATTTTTGTAAAAAGTCCCGGCCGTTTTGCTGCTGCTTCCCGGACCAGCTGGGTCATCACTCCTTGAGGCAGAACATAAGCTTCCACTTTTTCTTCTGTTGCCAGCTGCTGCATATGGACGGACCAGGTCCAGTGACTGCCAATCACTTTTTTTACCATTCCCTCATGGGCAAAGCGGTCTGCACCTCCTCCCATTTTATTACCAATTCCTGCACTATGATAAAAGATCAGATCAGCAGGATGTCCCGTCTCCAGGAAATGATCTTCTATATTTTTTAACAGACAATCCGGATCATTGATTCCGCCTCCGCCTCCTGAAAGCCAGACAGAAGCTCCGTCTTTTATCATTGTTGCTGCTTGCTGTCCTGATATAAACTTTCCCATGTCTTCTAACCTCCACAACACTATGTTTATTTCTTTGATACAGACTCTCTGTATACCATTTTTCCTTCCAAAATTGAAGTTTTTGGCATTTTTCCGGTACTGATACACTCATCAATAGCTTTCACTGCAAGCTGTGCCAATTCTTTTGCCGGTGTCTCATAAGTAGTAAGATGAGGGGCTATTACATCGGACATAATAGAATTATCGAAACCTACAATTGAAAGGTCTTCTGGTATATTCAGTTTTAAGTCATAGGCTACTTTGTATACCCCATAAGCTAGCATATCATCACTGGCGAAAAAAGCTCCCGGCCTGTTTTCCTGTTTTAACATGTCTTCTATGATCTGATAAGAATCTTCAGAGTCCTCTACATTAAACAAGATTTTTTCTTCATTTACATTCAAACCGTAGCGCTTTAAGGCATCCTGCATCCCTTCATAGCGATCCCGATAAATCATATTATCAAAACTACGAAACAAGCCACCAATATTTTTATGCCCCATATCAATAAGATAACTGACTGCTTCATCTGCCGCTTCCCTATTTTTGATTCTAAGACAATGCTCTAAATCATCTTCGTAGGTTCTGTTCAAATATACATACGGAATCCCATATGTTTTTAAACGCTTAATATGTTCATTTTCGTCTGAACAGGTCGTAACGATTACCCCACTTACGTTCTGACTATATAGACGCTCCAGGAATTCTTTTTCTTTTTCCACTTTGTAATCTGTACTACAAAGTAACATCATATATCCCTTTTCATTAGCATAATTTTGTACATATCTTGCTAACTTAGGATAATATACATTTCTAATACTCGGGACTACCAGTGCCAGCAAATTTGTCTGACCTGTTTTTAAACTTACCGCTGTTTTATTGGGGGCATATCCCAGTTCTTCTACTACTTCCATGATGCGTTCTCTTGTTTCCTGCTTAATATACCCCTTTCCGGCTATTGCCCTGGAAACAGTACATACTGAAACTCCGGCTTTCTTTGCTACATCTTTGATTGTTGCCATATGTCACCTTTCTACTATAACTGCTTGTATCAAATAAATATTATGTTCCTGTTACACAAATATACGATTTTTCTTATTTGATTTAACGTATGTAAACGATTATATTATGCTAGATTTTGCTAAAAACGTCAATAGCTTTTATAAAAAAGGCAGTAATACAACTCGTTATATCTTTAAACGATGTCGCTTTCCTGCCTTTCTATCTTAAACCCATATCCTATTTTTAACTATCTTTTCATTCTCCCAACAGCATCCTTACCACTTCTATGCTTTCTCCTGTTGCTTCTACAATCTCTTTTACTGTTTTTCCCTGACGGCTCAACTGCAAAATATGGGCGGAGATTTCAATGCCTGTCTGGCGACCTTCTGCACGACCTTCTGCACGACCTTCTGCGCGACCTTCCTGGCGGCCTTCCTCCAATCCCATCTGTTTCCACTGCTCCCTGAATTGTCTCTGTACTTTTTCCGCATCGTACTCATAAATACTCATTTTAATAACCTCCGACC
>ENA-UOIY01003304-UOIY01003304.1-human-gut-metagenome-genome-assembly--contig:-P114-NODE-3304-length-10321-cov-4.896259_pt1 | contig 10321 bp, 7 predicted proteins | sample MGYA00242335_ERZ723882 | MGnify/ENA metagenome assembly ERZ723882
TCAAGTCTTGCAAGATTCAGGACAGCGTTGTTCTGCTTATTAACAGCTTACTTCTGATAACAGGCCTCAAGCTTCCTTATTTGAATGGGTCAACAATCGCTGCTCACGGCAAGGTTGTAACCTCTAAGTCGCATGCTAAGAATGCCGAAGGCAAGTTCACTAATAAGGAAGTAATTGCTGACAAGGGCGAGGTTCTCGTTGCAGTTCTCCGCTATGTGGCAGACACTCTTATTAAGAACGCTAAACCAATCAAATCACTTGTTTCTTCAATTGGTGCTATTAAGAAGAACAGTATGCTCAAGTCAATCATCTCAAGTGTATTCACTACAATCAGCATGGCTGAAAAAGATGATATCGTTCGTGCAGTATTCTACTTCTTAACAGGCGAACCTACTAATGCATTCTGGGATTACACCGCATATAAGACAGGCTCATTCGACTTCTCATATCCTAAGGGCGTAGACGTTGACTTCCTTAAGAATCTTCCTCCTATGCTTGACGGTCTTGTTGGCAGTTTAATTAAAGGCGGTCTTAACAACTTAATCAGCGGCCTCCTCTTCAAGGATGACATTGTTAACTCACTTCTCACCGGTCTTTACGGTGCAGTTGAAAAGGTTAAGGTTGGCGACGGCTCACTCGTTTCCCTCCTTGCACAAACAGGTATCGACTTCTCAACAAGTAATGTTGCTAAGCTCCTTACAGACGAAACTTACGGCAAAACTTATTCAGCTAATGCAAGCGTAATCGCTAAGGCTGGTTCTTGGTCAAAGGTTAATACATCAGCTCTTAAGTGGGGCGTTAAGGACAGAGATACATTCTTCCATGCACTCGTTGCAGTTCTTCGTCCTGTATTCGGCGTACTTGATGTACTTCTTAATGACGCATACCTTGGTCTTTTCGATATCGTAAGAATCCCTGGTTCTAACGGTTATACATCATCAATCGTTCCTCTTATGGAAGCATTCTCAATGTATAACGTTAAGACTCAGTATCAGTACAGAGAAGATATGAAGAAAGCTTATGATAATGTTCTTCTTGACATTATCAATCCTATCTGGGATAAGGTTGAGGATATTCTCAATGCTCCTCTCGAAACATTATTTGAAATGCTTCCAAACCTTGCACTCTTCATCGGTAATAACGGACTTTGCCAGATTCTTGACAATCTCCTCACTCCTATCTCTGCACTTATAGACGCTGTCAAGCCTGTAGTTGACCTCAACACTCTCTTACCTGCCCTTCTTAAGGCACTTAAGGTTGACCTTAACTCTCTCCTCGGCAAGATTGGCGTATCAAACTTCAAGCTTGATATCTATGATATTAACGCAACACTTAAGCCGCTCCTCGGCGCTGACGCTATCGTTCCTCTTCTTAATAACATTCTTGGAATGATTAAGATTAAGGGCACACCGCTTGGAATTAAGCTTAACGACATTAATTGGTTACAGCTTGCAAGCCACGGTAAGGTAATTACCGACGCATCACAGGCTGCTACCTACGGCACAAGAATTTACGTTAAGGGTAACTCTTCAGAAACTCTCATCGCAGTTCTCAGCTACTTAATCGAAACTGTAAACGCAGGCGACAACTTCAAGAAGATTAGTTCACTTGTAACCGGTCTTGTTGGCGGCAACGAAACAGTTTCAGGTGTTGTAGACCAGGTACTTCCTGTTCTTAAGGGTGATACCGATACGGTTATTGCTTCACTTGTTGATTTACTTCAGACAATGTCATAAACCTAAATCTGCAAACCGAATAAAAAATAAAAACGGGCAACTCTTCGGAGTTGTCCGTTTTGCTTTATATTAAATATCATTTTTCACGTTTTTATAATAAAATTCTTGTATTACAATATAAAATAAGATATAATAAATACGAATTATATCTTTTACTTGGTGGTGATGTTATGTTTCTCGGCAAAACAGCCCAAGGAAGAGTTGTTAAAACTATTAATTCTGTCGATGAGAACGGTTATGTATATCCATTAAACTTAGTTCAAATCAAGGGATACAAAAACCGTTACGCTTTTGTTATGGGAGTGACTCACACGGTTTGCAATTTCGACGGACGAATTATAGCAGCACTCGTTCCTAAAGACCCGGAGAACACGGATTTAAAAACTATTTGGATTATGGCGTCAAGAAGTTCACGCTACATTAATCAAGACATTTATCAATACATTGATGTTAAAAAAGATTTTCCCGAATATGAACTTGTCTGCTACTACGAATCAAGCGCAGGCGCAGTAGTATACAGGAGTATTAAAGGCAAGCTTCGCTTTTTGCTTATAAAAAATAAGCGCTCAGCGAATTGGGGCTTTCCGAAAGGTCACCTCGAAATGGGTGAAACAAAATACGACGCAGCAAGAAGAGAAGTTCTTGAAGAAACGGGGCTTCACATTAAAATTCATCTCGGCTACGAGGGTATATCGAAATATACGCTTCGCAATAATGTTGACAAAAAAGTTTCTATATTCGTTGCAACGACAGACGATTTAAAAACAACAATGCAAGAGGAGGAAATTGACGATTACAGATGGCTTGCGTATGACCAGGCTATGGGCCACCTCTCATTTGAAAATGATAAAAAAATACTGAGGGAAGCCGTTGATTTTCTCATTAAGCAAAAGCTTATTGTAAATAAAAACACTCCCACTGCGCAAGCTATTGACAGAGAAATCGAACTTAAAGAGCAAGAGCGCAAGGAAAGAATAGCCGAGTACAGGCGCCAAAAATGGATTGAACAGCAAAACAAACTCAGGGCTCAACGCTATTATGAAAAACACAAAGAGGAAATTGTGCGCCAAAAAATAATAAAAAAGAGAAAAAGAAATCAGGAAAAAAAGCGACTTCAAAATGCGGCAAACAATAACGTTAATGCTCAAAACAAAAATAACGAGTCGCAATCAAATGCAGATAAAAAGCAAAATACAACAACCGACAAAAAGGAGAACTGATATATGGTACAGGAACTTTGCAGAAACTTACAAGAGTTTTTAACAGCGCACGGAATACCCGATTGGCTTGTTGTGTTTATTATTTCACTCTGCCCTATCTTGGAATGCAGGCTCGGAATGTTTACAGCCATTGTGCTTTTGCAAATGAATCCTTTTGTAGGATTTATTATCAGCTTTTTAGGTAACATTTTACCTATACCGTTCATACTTTTATTAATCAATTGGATTTTCGATTTATTAAAAAAAGTTCCCGGAATAAACAAGTTTGTTTATTGGCTTGAGGACAAAACGCTTAAAAAGCGAGATAAAATTGATAAATACGGAATTTGGGGGCTTTTGATTTTCGTTGCAATACCGCTTCCGGGTACAGGTGGCTGGACAGGTGCACTTCTTGCATCTCTTCTCCATCTTGATAAGAAAAAGAGCTTTTTTGTGATTTCGCTCGGTGTATTTATTGCCGGACTTATTATGACTGTTTTAAGTCTTGTTGTCGGCAACGCAGTTTTCAACTGATATGGATAAGGAATATGAGGTTTTAATTGACCTTTGCCGCCACTATTTAAACGGCGACAAATTTATTTTCGATACAGACGTTAATTATAAAAAATTGTTTTTATATGCAAAGGGGCATAACCTTTTAGGTATATTGCACTGTGCACTTTTAAATGCAAAGAATAAAAGCGATTTACCCGAAAGCTTCTTAAATGCGCTTGAAAATAAATTTTTTGATTTAATTTTCCTTTCAAACGCTCAGATTAATATGCTGGAAGAGGTTAAAACGCTTTTTGCGTCGGCTCAGTGCCCGTATATCACGTTTAAAGGCGCAATACTTAGAGAATACTATCCCGTGCCTGAAAGCCGTGCTATGGGCGATATAGACGTTCTAATCAAGGCTGAGGACAGGGACAAGATTAAAAAATTGCTTATATCTAACGGTTTTGACTGTGTTAAGGAAAACGGGCCGGTTTATAACTATGTTAAAAACGGTGTTCTGTTTGAGGTGCACACAAAGCTTATAAGCTGTTATGATACCGAGCCGTTTTGCAGCGCTTTTGATTATGCAAAATTTGACGGCTTTGACGGAAAATTTGACGACAGCTTTCATTTTGCATATTTGATTGCCCACATGGCGCACCATTTCAAATTCTACGGAGCAGGAATTAAGCTTATTCTTGATTTAGCCGTAATGCTAAAAACTGCAAGTATTGATATTCAAAAGGTGTTTGAATATTTAAGCGCAGTTGAACTTGAAAAATTCGGTAAAACCGTTTTGTCCGTTTGCCACAACTTTTTCGGCGAAGGTTATGACTACGCAATTGATACGAAAAATGTTGAAAAATACCTTTGCGCCTGCGGTGCATTCGGCAATGAGAATGAAAACAAGGGCGTTACCGTTGCAAGGAGAGAGCTTGAAGAAGGGAAAAAATATTCGCCCTTTATGGCGAAACTCAGGCTTCTCTTTCCGCCTTATAAAAAGCTTAAAGAAATTGATTATATCAAATTTATCGACGGAAGACCTTGGCTTATTTTATATGCTTGGATTTATCGAATAATTTACAATTTTAAAAACAGAAAAGAATTTACGTTAAATGCAGTAAATTCACTTGATGATGAAAATACGCAGGCTTTGGCTCAAAAGGAGTTGGAGCTTTTTAAGGAGATTGGTTTATAATGAAATATCTTGCTATAATTTTAGTTGCCGTTTTGGCAATATTGATTGTTGTGTTCATTTCTTGGTTTTTAAATATGAAAGCAAACGGCAAATGTCCGCTTTGCGCCTTGAAAAAAATATTTATCCCGACTAAGCTTACAATTGATATAAGCGAGGACGAAGAATATTCTGAAAATAAGGTTGCTCAAACTCCGCCTATGGGCTGGTCAAGCTGGAATACCTTTAGGAACAATATTGACCAGGATATTATTATGCAAACTGCCCACGCTATGAAAGACAGCGGACTTGCAAATGCAGGATATGAATTTATTAACCTTGACGATTGCTGGCAAAGCTCCCTTCGTGACAGTGACGGAAAGCTTCAGGGCGATCTCGGCACATTCAGCCGTGGTATCCCTAAGCTTATTAAGGATATTAACGCACTCGACTTAAAGGTTGGTCTTTATTCTTCTAACGGTACTCTCACCTGTGAGGACCTCCCTGCCTCTCTCGGCAACGAAAGGCTTGACGCTAAAACAATTGCGTCTTGGGGCTGTGAATTTTTTAAATACGATTTTTGCCATCATAACAGAATCAGCGGTGACTGCCCTGCAATTGAGCATATTGTAATTACCAAGCCAAAAAGCGCTTTTGAAATTGATTTAAGGCCGGAAGACGCAGAGTTTACCGGAAGAGCAAAGATTATCAAAATGTCTGACGTGCCGAGCAAAAAAGCAATCGGATTTATCAGCCACGGCTCAGGCTCTGCAAGCTTTAATTTTGACGCAGACGAAAAGGGTGAATACGTATTAACCTTTGTTTTTCACAAGTCAATGGCTAAAAAGAAGCAGTATATGCAAATTCATATTAACGGCAAAATGTATGAAATTTTCTTCCCTGAAACTAAGGGCTTCAGTCCTTTAGGCAGGCAACAAATTATTGTTGAGCTTAAAGAGGGCACCAACAATATGACAATCAAAAACCCTGTAGCAACTGCGATTGACTCGTCATATATTCAGTATAAGCGTATGGGTGACGCTCTTAAGGAAGCAAGCTCAATGTGGGCCAAGGTTACACATTCAGAAGAAAAGCCAATCACATATTCCATTTGCGAATGGGGCATGGCTCGCCCTTATCTTTGGGGTGCTAAAGCAGGCTCAATGTGGCGCACAACGCCCGATATAGCTCCAAATTGGAGAAGCATAACTATGATATATAACCGCACCTTGAAGCTTTATAAGCACTCAGGACCGGGCCATTGGAACGACCCTGATATGCTTGAGGTCGGCAACGGAAAGCTTGACGATAACGAAAACAGAGCGCATTTCTCGCTTTGGTGTATGCTTGCCGCTCCGCTTATGCTTGGCAACGATATCAGAAGCTTTGTATCAAACGGTATGCCCGATAAGGATAATGAAACGCTTAAAATTGTTACTAACAAACATATGATTGCAGTTGACCAGGATTCACTCGGCAAGAGTGCTAAGAGAATCAAAAAGGAAAGCGGTATTGATATTATTGCCCGTCCGCTTTCAAACGGCGATGTTGCGCTTTGTTTATTCAATACTGCTTCTTCCACAAAAAGCGTCAATTTCAAGCTTGATGACCTTACTAAAGACCCATACTTAGGTATTGAGGAATCTCCGTCGGGTTATGAACTTCACGATTTGTGGACAGATGAACGCTCAACAGGAACTACCATTAATGCAACAATTCCTAAACATTCGACTGTAGTATACAGAGTTAAGCCGACAATATAACAATATAAACATAAATATAAGATAAAAAATAAGGATTAGATATGCGTAAATTAATACGAATATCTAATCCTTTTATTATTGTATTTACTTATTTAATAAGTGATACACCTGTCATTTCAGCAGGCTTGTCAAGTCCGAGCATTTGAAGCATTGTAGGAGCGATGTCGCAAAGCTTGCCGCCGTCACGAAGTTCAACGCCCTCGCCGCAGTTTACTGCAACAAACGGAACAGGGTTAGTTGTGTGAGCTGTGAACGGCTCGCCGTTTTCGTCAAGCATCTTATCAGCATTGCCGTGGTCGGCAGTGATAAAGAGATTACCGTTCATTTCTATAACAGCCTTTGCAAGTGAGCCAACACAAGCGTCAACAGTTTCAACAGCCTTGATTGCCGCAGGGATAATACCTGTATGGCCAACCATATCGCAGTTAGCAAAGTTTACGATAATAGCGTCATATTTGCCGCTTCTTACTGCCGCATTAAGCTTTTCCGATACCTCAGGAGCGCTCATTTCAGGCATAAGGTCAAATGTGGAAATCTTAGGAGAAGCAACAAGGATTCTGTCCTCACCCTCATACTGCTTTTCCTCGCCGCCGTTGAAGAAGAAAGTTACGTGAGCATACTTTTGAGTTTCTGCAATACGAAGCTGAGTCATACCGTGCTTTGAAATATATTCACCAAAGGTATTAACAAGAGTTTCAGGGCCGAATGCAACCTCGACGTTTGGCATCTCGGCATCATACTGAGTCATACATACATAGTAAAGCTTGAAAAAGCCGTTCTTTCTCTCAAAGCCGTCAAAATCAGGGTCAACAAATGTACGTGTAATTTCTCTTGCACGGTCAGGGCGGAAGTTAAAGAAGATAACGCTGTCGTCAGCCTTAACTCTGCCCTCGCTGCCGCCGATAACGGTAGGAAGCACAAATTCATCTGTAAGGTGCTTGCCGTCCTCGTCAACAGTTTCATAAGAAGCCTTAACCGCCTCAACTGCATTGTCAGCCTGAATGCCCTCGCCATAAACGATAGCGGCATAAGCCTTTTCAACTCTGTCCCAAATATTGTCACGGTCCATAGCGTAAAATCTGCCCATTACGGAAGCGATTTTACCTACGCCTATTTCCTTCATTTTATCCTCAAGTTCATTGAGATATTCAACAGCAGATGAAGGTGGGACGTCACGGCCGTCAAGAAGAGCGTGAACGTAAACATTCTCTACACCGTTATTTTTAGCCATTTGAAGAAGATGATAAAGATGCTCCGAATGAGAATGAACACCACCTGGTGAAACAAGACCGATAAGGTGAAGAGCCTTGCCCTTAGCATTATCCATAGCGCCCTTAAGAGCAGGATTTTTTTCAGCATCGCCGTCCTCAAATGCCTTTGTAATTCTTGTGAGCGGCTGATATACAACTCTGCCGGCACCGATATTTGTGTGGCCTACTTCAGAGTTGCCCATCTGACCGTCAGGAAGACCTACATCAAGTCCGCTTGCTCCGATATAAGTCATTGGATATTCAGCCATAAGCTTATCAAGGTTAGGCTTTTTTGCCATAGCGATTGCATTGCCGTAATCGCTGTCATTCTTGCCGTAACCGTCCATTATACATAATACAACAGGTTTTTTCATTAGTATTCCTCCATATTGTTTTTCACAAAAAGTGGGTATGCCGAAACACACCCACCCAAAATTTGTTTAATTATTTGCTTGCAGCCTTAACGATAATTGAGAAGTCCTCAGCCTTAAGTGAAGCGCCGCCGATAAGTCCGCCGTCAACGTTTACTTTTGAAGTAAGCTCATCAGCATTCTTAGCGTTCATTGAGCCGCCGTACTGAATTGTTACTGTTTCTGCAACATCAGCACCGTAAGCCTCTGCAATAGCTGCACGAACATATCCGTTACCCTCGTCAGCCTGGTCAGCAGTAGCAGTCTTGCCTGTACCGATTGCCCAGATTGGCTCGTAAGCGATTACAACATTTTTAAGCTGGTCAGCTGTTACATTTGTAAGTGCCATCTTTGTTTGATACTTAAGAAGTGTTTCTGTATAACCAAGCTCTCTCTGCTCAAGAGTTTCACCAACGCAGATGATTGGCTTCAAGCCTTTTTCAAGAGCCTTAAGAGTTCTGAGATTTACTGTTTGGTCTGTTTCGCCGAAGTATGTTCTTCTCTCGCTGTGACCGATTACAACGTATTCAACGCCAAGCTCAACGAGCATATCAGCTGAAACCTCACCTGTAAAAGCACCGCTGTCCTTAAAGTGAACATTCTCTGCACCGATTTTAATATTAGAGCCTTTAGCAGCTTCAACTGCGGCAGGAACATCTACGAAAGGAACGCAAAGAACAACCTCGCAATCAGCATCGGCAACAAGCGGCTTCATCTCATTGATGAGAGCAGTTGTCTGTGCAGGAGTATTGTTCATTTTCCAGTTACCGGCAATAATTGCCTTACGAAGAGTCTTATTCATAATAGTTACCTCTTTAAAATATTTTTGGTATAAGGCGACCAATGGTCGCCCCTACGATTATTGATAAATACGGGCACGGTTATGCCTGCTTATTTGCGACATTCAAAATTATTTGTCTTGGAGTGCGCAGATACCAGGAAGGTCTTTACCCTCAAGGAATTCAAGTGATGCACCGCCGCCGGTTGAAATGTGGCTCATCTTATCTGCAAAGCCAAGCTTTGTTACAGCTGCAACCGAGTCACCGCCGCCGATGATTGAAATAGCGCCTGAATCAGCAACTGCCTTAGCAACGCTGATTGTGCCTGCTGCAAAGTTATCCCATTCTGAAACGCCCATAGGACCATTCCAAATTACTGTGCCTGCGCCCTTAATAGCGTTTGCAAAAACTTCCTGAGTCTTAGGGCCAATATCAAGACCCATCCAGCCGTCAGGAATATCGTCACTGCTTACTACCTTAGCCTCAGTATGCTCGTCATATTCCTTACCAACCTTGTTATCAACAGGAATAAGGAACTTAACGCCCTTATCCTCAGCCTTCTTCATCATTTCGCCTGCTTTTTCAACCCAGTCAGCCTCAAGAAGAGAAGTACCGATGTTATGGCCGAGATGCTTCATAAAGGTATAAGCCATACCGCCGCCGATAATGATTGTGTCACACTTATCAATAAGGTTTTCAATTACACCGATTTTGTCTGAAACCTTAGCACCGCCGAGAATTGCAACAAGAGGTCTCTTTGGATTAGCAAGAGCGCCACCCATAAACTTAATTTCCTTTTGAATAAGGTAACCGCAAACAGCAGGTAAATAAGCAGCAACACCTGTTGTTGAGCAATGCGCTCTATGAGCAGTACCGAATGCGTCGTTTACGAAAATATCGGCAAGAGAAGCAAGTTCCTTAGAGAAATTCTCCTCGTTCTTTGTTTCTTCTGCTCTGTATCTAACGTTTTCAAGGAGCATAACCTCGCCGTCCTTAAGCTCGGCTGCCATAGCCTTGGCATTAGGGCCTACAACCTCAGCATCTTCGGCAAGCTTAACCTCAACACCGAGATACTCCGAAAGTCTTTTTGCAACGGGAGCAAGGCTGAATTCAGGCTTATATTCTCCCTTAGGTCTGCCGAGGTGTGAGCAAAGTATAACCTTTGCACCGTGCTCCATCAAATACTTGATAGTAGGAAGAGCGGCAACAATTCTCTTGTCATTAGTGATTTCGCCGTCTTTAAGCGGAACGTTAAAGTCGCAACGAGCAAGAACTTTTTTGCCTTTTACATCAATGTCTTCAATAGTTTTTTTGTTTAATGCGTCCATTGTTTTTACCTCTCATATATTAATTATGATTATAAATATTTTTAACCGATAATAATTATATATTATTTTGACTTATAATGCAAGATTTTATTACCATTTTGGCAATATACACAAGATTGTTTATTTTTTAACAATGTTTATGGACAAAATTGCGAAAAAACAGAAAAAAGCCTCCCTTTTAAAGCAG
>ENA-UOIY01003316-UOIY01003316.1-human-gut-metagenome-genome-assembly--contig:-P114-NODE-3316-length-10281-cov-8.819089_pt1 | contig 10281 bp, 10 predicted proteins | sample MGYA00242335_ERZ723882 | MGnify/ENA metagenome assembly ERZ723882
GCATGTTGATGAGCGACGACTTGCCGACGTTGCTGCGCCCGATGAAGGCGATGTCCTTCAGCGAATCCTTCGGAACTTGCGAGATGCGCTCCGAGCTGCACTTGAATTCGGCTTTGTTGATCTGCATGGCAATGGAATTTTGTGCAAAGATAGCAATATTTCCGGATACGGCACGGGGGAAGGCATCCGCCGCACCCTTTCCTGTCGTCTCCCGGTTTGTTTGCCCTCTCCGCGGCTGCCCGTTATTTCCCCGGCTGCTTACCCCGTTTCCAGGCGAGTGTCACCCACAGCGGACAGTGATCCGATGCCGTGGCCGTATGGTCTACGGCACTTTCCGTGACCGTGGCCGACGTGGGCAGCCCGCGGCCGAGGATGTAGTCGATGCGCACGGCCGGGTTGTCGGACGGGAACGTCATCCGCGTGGTGTCGGAAAGTATCCGGAAGCCGCCGCCCAGCCCCGCGAGCACCGCCGCGGCATCCCCTGTGTTGAAATCCCCGGCCAGCAGCACCGGTTTGCGGCATGTGTCGGTGGCCTGCAGGATCAGGGGCAGCGATGCGTGCCGGTCTTCGGGCGTGAGCGAAAGGTGGGTGACGCATACCGTGTAGTCCGGGAATTCCGCCATGAGCAGTACCCGGGCCTCCTCGCGCCCCGGGAGCGGGATGCTGCGTACGGCGAGCGGCTCGGTGCGCGACAGCAACCCGACGCCGTAGCTTCCGCCCGCGAAGCCGATGGCGCGGCCGAACGTGGCGTGCATACCCGTCATCCGCCCCAGTTCACCGGGGATGTAACGCCCGTCCACGCGCAGCGTGGCGCTGTCCAGTTCCTGCAACGCCACCAGGTCGGGCGCTTCGCGCAGGATGACCCGGGCGATGCGGCCGATGTCCTGTATATTGTCGATGCCGATGCCGTTGCGGATGTTGTAGGACATCAGTTTGAGACGCTCGGGCCGCTGTGTGCAGGCGGCAGCCAGGCCGCAGCAGAGGGCCAGCACGAGGGTGCGTAGGGGTTGTTTCATGCCGGATGGGGTTTTCCGCAAAGGTAATACAACCGCTGTTGAAAGCCAAATAAATCCGACATGACCGGCTGTGTGCCATGCGGTTCCGTGACAGGCGCACTGTGCCGGGCCTCGTAAATTCCTTCCGGTTTGGTTTAACGGTGAATTTTTCGTACCTTTTAGCATCCGATTTGCAGCGACCGATATATTTAACTTATCATGCTTATGAAAACTCGACTTCCTATCGTGCTCGGCGCTGCGGCGCTGGCCTTTCTTCCCACCGAATCCCCGGCCTGCACGCGGGCCGTTTACCTCGGCCCCGAGGGTATGACCGTCACCGGGCGTACCATGGACTGGCGCGAGGATCCGCTCACCAACCTTTACATCTTTCCGCGCGGTACGGCGCGGCGCGGGGCGAACACAGACAACACGGTGTTCTGGACCTCGAAATACGGCACCCTGTCGGCTGCCGGCTACGACATCGGCATCACCGACGGCATGAACGAGGCCGGGCTGGTCGCCAACCTGCTGTTCCTGCCCGAATCCGTCTACGAACGCCCGGGCGATACGCGCCCGGTCATGGGACTGAGCATCTGGACGCAGTATGTGCTGGATAATTTCGCTACGGTCGACGAAGCCGTTGCGGAGCTTTCGAAGGAGAAGTTCCGCATCGACGCCCCCGACCTCCCGAACGGTGTCAAGTCGCGCCTGCACCTGGCCATCTCCGACGCCTCGGGCGACAGCGCTATCTTCGAGTATGTCGACGGCCGCTTGTCGGTGCACCACGGCCGTGAGTACCAGGTGATGACCAATTCGCCGCTCTACGACCAGCAACTCGCAATCCTCGATTACTGGCAGCAGATCGGCGGGCTGACGATGCTTCCCGGCACCAACCGCGCCCCCGACCGCTTCGTGCGTGCGTCGTTCTATATCAACGCCGTCGTCAAAAGCGCCGATCCGAAAGTCGCCGTGCCGGCCGTGATGTCCGTAATGCGCAACGTCTCGGTGCCCTACGGCATCTCGACCCCCGATAAGCCCCATATCGCGTCGACGCGCTGGCGCACGGTCTGCGACCAGAAGAACCGGGTCTACTATTTCGAGCCTACGCTGGCGATGGAAACCTTCTGGGTCGACCTTTCGAAGATCGACTTCGGCCAGGGAACGCCCGAACGTGTCCTGAAACTCGTCGGCGGCCGAACCTTCACGGGCGATGCCACGGCCGAATTCCGCAGGAGCGACAAGCCGTTCGTCTTCCTGTTCGGGGTGTAATTACCGGATTGGTGGAATTATATACGGCAAGCGCCGGGCTCGGATGAAGACCCGGCGCTTGCCCGTATTTCTCCTTTTCGCCGAGGCCGGGATCCGCGTCATGACATTAGGACGGGCGGCGTGAAATCCGTATGGAATTTTTCCTATCTTTGCGGCGATATAAATCTCCGCAATGGAAAATTACTCTCATTTTATCATTACCCGGTTCAACCTGAACCTTTATGCGCAGGATAAACACGACCTGCCCACCCGTACGGATCGGTGGCTCGAACACCGGTTCGAGGTCTTCGAGCGTTACTGCCTGCCGTCCGTGGCAGCGCAGACGAGCGGGAATTTCACCTGGCTCTGTCTTTTCGATGCCGCGACGCCCGAGTCCTGCCGCCGCCGTATCGAAGGCTATAAGGCCCGGTGCCCGCAGTTCGAAGCCGTCTATTATACGGCCGCACAGGCGGCCAACCTGACGGAAAATCTCCGCACGACGATTGCAGCGTACGTGTCGTGCGACCGGAAGGGAAGAAAATCCCCCCCCCGAAGCTGCTGATCACCACTAACTTGGATAACGACGACGCCTTTTCGTCCGATGTCGTCGAACTGCTGCAGCGCGAGCTGCGTCCCGCTCCCGGCAAACGGATTTACAGCCTGCTATACGGTTACCAGTATTTCACCGACCGCCGCTTCGCACTCAAGATGCGCTATACGAACAATCACTTCCTGACCCTCGCCGAGCCGTTCGATGCGCGTGCCGAAACCATCATTTCCTACCGCCATACCAAGGCCATCCGGCAATTGCCGACCACCTATCTCTCCACCGTCCGCGGCAAATGGCTCGAAATCGTCCACGAGGACAACGTCAGCAATGATTTCCGCATCAACATCAAAGTCTGGTATATTCCCCTGCTATATGGCCGGTCGTTCGCCGATTTCGGTTTGGGCGGATTCCGCCTGTCCTGCGCCCGGCAGTGGGCGGCCACGCTGCTCGTGGTTCCGGCACGCTTTTTTGCCACGGCGGTACGGCGTTTGCGCCGCAAGTGGTCGAAATAACCCTTTTCCGGCCTGAAAAAGCGGCGATGCTTCCGCAAATCACCGGAGGCATCGCCCTGTATTCGACGCGCTATGGCACCGCAGCCTTACCGCAGCCTCGGGTATTTGTTGTTGAAACGGAACCCGACGCCCAGCATCAGGTAGTTCGGGGTCTGGAAATCCTTGAGGCAGTACCCCACATGCACGAACGTATTGTGTGTGACACCTACCTTGAGCGTCAGCATCTGGTAAAACGACTTGAGGTCTCCTCCCTTGTGCAGCACGTTGAAACCCAGTCCGAAGCCGACCGTGAAATAGGGCATCACGAACTCCGCGCGTCCCGAAATTCCCAGTGCGATCTGTTTGTCGAACGAGGGGGTGTGGAACTGGTATCCGGGATCGCCCCCGTCGTAGCCTACGATGTAGTCTTCGGTGTAGACGTTGGCGCTGCCGTCGTATACGCCGTCCACCGACAGGCCCGCGCGGAACTTGTACCCGAAATTATACATCGCCGCGAAGTTGAACCCCGCCACGCCGTAGGCGTCGGGTGCGGCATATTGCTTGTCGCCGACCGCCACGCCCTTGCGGCGCCACGAGCCGAACAGCACGAGGTCGTAGCTCAGGTGGCGGGGAAAGGGTGTTGCGAGCAGCCGTGCCCGTGGCCGCGAGAGCGGGTTGTCGACCCTTCCGAAACTGTATACGAGCCCGAGTTTCATGCCGATCGAGTTGAGTCCCGCGTTGGGGAATTTGGTGTTGCCGTTCGAAAAGTGGGTCATCGAAAGGCCCGTGGTGAGTTCCAACCGCTGCGTGAGCAGCCAGTTGAGGTAGAAATCGACGTTGAGGTAGGCGTTGACCCTCGACCCCATCATGATGTTGGCGCGGTTGTAGTTCGTGTCGTAGGGTTTCCATCCGAACGACAGGCCGAAATTCCACTCGTAGTTGAACGATACCAGCGGGCTGATGCGTGCGATGCGCGCGCCCTGGAAGAGGTAGACGGCAACCGGGTTGCCCAGCTCCCCGCGGTTGCCGAAGCTGTAATAGGAGACCCCGATCCCCTGGTATACGCCGCCGTAGATACAGTCGGGGCGCGACCCGGGGCGGAAGCGGAACGAATAACGCAGGTGGGCGGCCAGCGAGCGCTGGATCGGTTCGCCCGCCATGTTGGCCCCTGCCAGAAAGATGTTCGTCGGGGGAATGTACTCCGGGCGGAATTCCGCGCCGATGCTGTGGACGAGCCTCCGCCTGCGGCCGGCCGTGTCCGCGGAGAAGGAGGACAATAGCGGGGTAGTGGCTGAGGCTTGTTTCTTCGTCTGATCCAGGGCGGCCCGGTATCCGGCGGCATAGCCGTTACGGTAGCCCGTATCGTAGCCCGTCCGGTAGGCGGATGCGCGGCGGCGTGCCGCTCCCCGGGACACGGTGTCGGCCGCAGCCCTGCGCGCCATGCCCGTCGTATCCGGCGCCGCACTGCGGGACGTGCCGTCCCCGGCGTCCCCGGCGTTCCCGGCATCCCGGTGCGCCGGTGCGTTTTGCCGCGGGGCGCCGCCCGCACGGGTGGGTACGGGCTCCGCGGCGGTCGCATCCGCCGACAAGAAGAGCAGGCACCCCGCAAAGAGCCCTGCCGTCCTCCGTATGATATGTCGCATTCTCTCCAATCGCGGTATTTTGACCGCACAAGTTACGAATTTTTACGCGAGTGCAAAGCGTTGATCCGAAAAAATACCCCGCAGGTATTCTGTTTCGTCGTTTCCGCTTTCCGGTTTCGTCGGTTTTGGTTTCTCCGTCCGGTTGTCCCCGCCCTGCTGAATTTGCTGTTCCGGGCTTTTCGTCCCGTTGTCCCGCCCTGCAAATCGCTGTTTTTTTGGATATTCCCGGAATTGTACCTACCTTTGTCCGAAATCAATATCCGCTCCGATGAGAATGAACGATTAATGAGGTCGGTTCCATTAAACCGACACCGTGTGAAAAACATCAGGTCTCAGGTTTAACAGGCCTTTCCCGAAGGCCGCCATTAATCGTTTTAATCCATATGGGTATTATCCTTAGCGGTGTTTCCTACCGCTATCGCAATCAGCAATTTCTGTTCGAAGGGCTCGACCTGTCGGTCGCTGCGGGCGCGAAGGTGTCGCTCGTCGGCGACAACGGTACGGGCAAGTCGACGCTCCTGAAACTTATCGCCGGCGAGCTTGCGCCCTCGTCGGGCAGCATCGTATGTCCTTCGCGGCCCTATTACGTGCCCCAGCAGGCCGGCATCGCGGGGATTTCCGTCGCCCGGGCCCTCGGGGTGGACGGAAAGGTCGGGGCGCTGCGTGCCATCTGTGCGGGCAGTACCGATGCGGCCTGCTACGACATCCTCGCCGACGACTGGGAGGTCGAAGCCCGCTGCCGTGCGGCGCTTGACGGGTGGGGGCTGCCGCACGTGGGGCTGGATTCCCCGGTCGATACGCTGAGCGGCGGCGAGAAAACCCGCTTGCTGCTTGCCGGGGTCGCCGTCCACGCGCCCGCGGTCATCCTGCTCGACGAGCCGACCAACCACCTCGACGCTTCGGGGCGGCGGAAGCTCTGCGATTTTGTATGCGGCAGCCGTGCGACCATACTCGTGGTCAGCCACGACGCCGCGCTGCTCGACCTGGTCGGCACCACCTGCGAGCTTACCCCGCAGGGGCTGAAGGTCTATGGCGGCAATTTCGCTTTCTGCCGGGAGCAGCGCCAGGCCGAGGAAGCCGCGCTGGAACGGCAGGTCGCCTCCGCGGAGGCCGCCCTGCAGCTGGCGCGCAGGAAGGCGCGGGAAATCCGCGAGCGGCAGGAGAAACGTATGCGGGCGGGCGAACGGCACAAGGACGGGCTCCCGCGCATCCTTCGCAAGACTTTCAAGGACAGCGGCGAGCGGACGGACAGCCGCCTCGGGGACAAACATGCGGGGCTGGTCGACGACGCCCGGCAGCGGCTCGGCGAACTGCGCCGGCGCCGGCGCGAGGCCTGCGAACTGAAGATCGATTTCGACGATGCGCGGCTGCACGACGGCAAACTGCTGGTCTCGGCCCGCGGCGTGAACGTCGAACATACCCCCGGGCATCCGCTGTGGCGGGTACCCATCGACCTGGAGGTGCGCAGCGGCGAGCGCATCCTGCTCGCGGGGGACAACGGCTCGGGCAAGACGACCCTTGTCCGGTTATTGGCGGGGGAGTTGCAACCCTCCTCGGGGCGGGTCGTGCGCACGGCGTTTTCCCATGTGTGGCTCGACCAGGAATACGGCATGGCGGCCACCCCGCGGAGCGTGCTGGAACTGGCGCAGTGCCATAACTCCGGCGGCCTGCCCGAACACGGGCTGAAGATGCGGCTCCACAGGGCCCTGTTCCCCGAGGCCATGTGGGACAAGCGTTGCGACACGCTGAGCGGCGGCGAGCGGATGCGGCTCTGCCTGTGCTGCCTGATGATCTCGAACTCGGTTCCCGACCTGCTTGTCCTCGACGAACCGACCAACAACCTCGACCTCGGGAGCCTCGGCATCCTTGCCCGCGCCATTGCAGGGTATCGGGGAACGCTGCTCGTCGTCACCCACGACCGGCATTTCGCCCGCGAGGTCGGCATCACGCGGACGGTGGCTCTGCCTCCGCCGGAATAGGTGCTTTTCCGGTCGGCCGGTTTTCCCCCGGATTATGGCCTGCGCCGTGGAAAAAGCGGGCGAAAAATTGCAAAATCCGGCCGGATTTCGTATACTTGTGCATGTAAATTCCCGGGAAGGCGGGCTGCTTGCCTGAATACCAACCTCGGGCGGCCTTCCTCCGGACTTCCGGACGAGAAATTTTTGACGAATGAAACGATTCTCCCTCATACTCCTTTCCCTGTTGGTTTGTTCGGCTGCTGCCCGGGGCGGTGACGCTATGCCGGGCGACCTGCTGCGGACGCTCAATGCGGCGATCGACAGCAGCGAAGTCTATACCGGCTATAAAAAGGCGCGTATCGAGGAGCTGCGGCTGCGCAAGACCGGTGCCCGGAGTACGGAGGACATCTACCGGATCAACTGTGAGATCATCGACAACTACGAATCCTTCCTGTGCGACTCGGCCGAATATTACGTCCTGCAGAATATCCGGATCGCCCGCAGCCTCGGCAACCCGGATCATCTCTCCGAGAGCAGGCTGCGGCTGGCGTTCCTCTACTCCCTTTCGGGGCTTTTCCTGCAGGCCAACGACATTTTCCGGTCTATCGACTACGGACAGCTGCCTGCCGACCAGAAATGCCGCTATTACTGGAACTCGATCCGCTATTACGAGAACCTGATAAAATACACCAACGACAGCCAGTTGTCGGACGAATATAAGGGGGAGATCGGCCGCTGCCGCGATTCGCTGTTGTCGCTGCTGCCCGTCGGTTCCACGGACTGGCAGACCGAGCGGGCTTTCCAGCTCATGGAGCAGGGACAGCCGGACGGGGCGCTCGAAATCTTCGAAGGCATATTTCGTTCGCGCGATCCCCAGACCCATCCCTATGCCATGGGGGCGATGTGCCTGGCCAAAGCCTACGGGCAGGCGGGCGACAGCGCGATGGAGGAACGCTACCTGATCCTGGCCGCCACGATGGACATACGCCTTGCGGTGAAGGAGAACGAGGCGCTGCTCGCGCTGGCCACGCGCCTGTTCGAAAAGGGCGACATCGACCGGGCATACTCCTATATCTCCTATGCGCTGAACGATGCCAATTTCTACAATTCCCGTTTCAAGAACACCGTGATCGCGCGCCTCTATCCGATCATCGAGAGCAGCTACCTCTATAAACTCGACAAGCAGCGGCACAACCTGCGCTTCTATTCCACCATGTCGAGCCTGCTGGTGCTGGCCCTGGCCATCGCGCTGTTTTTCTATTTCCGCCAGACGAAGGTCATTTCGCGTGCCCGGCGGGAGCTGGCGGCGCTTACGCAGGAGCTCATCAGCCTGAACCGCAACCTCGACGAAGCGAACCTGGTCAAGGAGCGTTACCTGGGTTATTTCATGAACCAGTGCGCCATCTATATCAACAAACTGGACAAATACCGCCGCGATATAAACCTGAAGATCAGGAATAAACAATTCGACCGCCTGCACGACCTTTCGTTGCAGGCCCCCGGCAGGGAGGAAGAGGAGCTGTGCCGCAATTTCGACAGGGCCTTCCTGAACCTCTATCCCAATTTCGTGGAGAAATTCAACGCCCTGCTCAACCCCCGGAGCCGCTATACGCCCGAAGAAGGGCGCCTCAACACCGAGCTGCGCATCTTTGCGCTGATCCGGCTCGGGGTTTCCGACGTGAACCAGATCGCCGATTTCCTGCGCTGTTCGCCGCAGACGATCTATAATTACAAGAGCAAAATCAAGAAAGCCGCGCTCAACGGCGGCGACAATTTCGAGGAAACGGTTCGCAAACTCGGTTCCCTTTCGCTCGATGCGTTTCCATCCTGTTTACCGACCGACAATGCATAGCCATATGCAAGTCGTCGTTTGTTAGTTGCTTGTCCGGAAAAATGTTCCTTCCCTGTTTATTCCCAATCCGGTGCGTGTCCCGCTTTCAGCCTCGCCGTGATTCGGGTGAAATTCTGGTGTGATCCCCGTGTGCCCCGGCTTGGCAGCCCCGGCCGGTGCGGCCTGCAGTTTTCCCCTTTCTTCCGATGCCCCGGCGTCCGCCTGCCCCTTTCCGATACGCTGCACCCTCCGGGGAGCTCCCCGTAGCCCTGACAGACCGGGCAAAAAGAGACCCCTGCCTCAATCGCATGAAGCAGGGGTGATATATTCCTCGTGGAAAATCAGTATCTCCTGTTGCCGCCGTAGCCGCCGCCGTAGCCGCCGCCACGGTTGCCGCCGCCGTAACCGCCGGCAGGCCTGTCGGCCTTCGGTTTTGCGACATTGACCCCGATGGTCTTGCCTTCGAAGTCGGTGCCGTCGAGCGCGTCGATCGCAGCCTGGCCTTCGGCATCGTTGGGCATCTCTACGAAGCCGAAGCCACGCGAGCGGCCCGTTTCGCGGTCGGTGATTACGTTAGCCGAGGATACCTCGCCGTACTGTGAGAAAAGGTTCTGCAAGCTGTCGCCTTTCGTACCCCAGCTCAGGTGTGAAACATAAATGTTCATCGTTCTTGTTTTTTAATTATTGTTTGTTTATGATTGATATACGTACTGCGGCCAATCCGCGCGTCCCGCGTTCAATTTCAAATGTGACTTTGTCTCCTTCGGCAATGGTGTCAGGTGCGGAAGAGATGTGGAAAAAGTATTTTTCGCCGCTGTCGGCATCCTTTATGAAGCCGTAGCCTTTCGAGGCGGTGAAATACTCGACGCGCCCTGTGGAGGGCAGTATTTCCATTTCCTCCTGTTTGGGTGTCGAAATCTCGATCTGCGAGACGTCTATCTCCGTCTTGGGTTTGACATCCTGGGGCGTGGTGTGCAGTATGACGTTCTCGTCCACATAGGCTATCATATCCTCAAAAGAACTCGTACCGCAGCTTTTGCGTTCATCCTTGCGCTTTTGCTTTTCCTGTCGTTTTTGCTCCTTGAGCTTTTCCCGGTCTCTTTTACCTGTCGTTATTCGTTTTGCCATTCTATGTTGTTATGCGGCTATCGCCCCTGTCGCGGGACTGTATCCGTCGGTTTTGTTGTATTTCCGCTGCCCGATACCCGTGTTCAAAGCAGAAAAGGTGCCAGATTCGGCGGCCTTTCCCCGGTATACGGAATTATGGGACATGGATTTCGTGCTTGTCTGTAAAAATATTCACCATCATTTTCTTTTGCATCACCTCCGATGCCTGTCGCCTGCAAGAGGCCGTTTATGAACAAAGAAGCTGATAATGAGATCTATTCTGAGATGGGACAGTCCGCCAAAGTACCGCGGAAACAAATACGCACGAAAGAAGAATTCAATATAAACCCTTGTTTATGCCGACAAAGGTAATCAAATTATTCGATTATTCCTATTTTTTTGCGGATTAATGCGTCGATATGCCTCGGGAATCTATTTCAACCCCCTCCGGGGCCTCC
>ENA-UOIY01003336-UOIY01003336.1-human-gut-metagenome-genome-assembly--contig:-P114-NODE-3336-length-10213-cov-29.955208_pt1 | contig 10213 bp, 9 predicted proteins | sample MGYA00242335_ERZ723882 | MGnify/ENA metagenome assembly ERZ723882
CGACAGATTCTTGATGGTCAACGTTTTGGTGCCGGGGTTGTAGGTGGCGCTGCCGCTCCCACTGGTGTAGGTGAGATTGCTGGAGCTAAACTGGAAATTGTTGATGTACAGATGGTAGGTCTCTGCCGCCAATGCGTTTGCAGGCAGGAGAGAAAGCAGCATACACAGGATCAGTGCGATGGAAAAGATGCGTTTTTTCATGGGATACCTCCTTTATAAACTACTGCGGTGGGTTGCTTGACGGGTTCAGGGAAAAATCAAATTTCATCTCCAGGGCGGCAAACAGCTTTTGCATGACGCTATCCGCAATTTGGCAGATATCCAGCTTGCAGATTTGGGAAACAATGGCATCCTGCTCCGGCTTCGGCACCTGATAGGCGCCCAGCGCCATGTGAAGGAATCGCTCCAGCTTCCGCTCCAGGGTAAAGTAGATGTCGCACTTGCGCGCCATATACCCGTTCATGATGCCGGCGGTGCCGATCTCCATTTCGTAGAAATCGCTGTCGGTGCATTCCGGCAGATACGGTCGGAAGATTTTGGCGATGGTGCCTGCGGTCTTGCGGTGGATTCGCTCAGCAATGTCGGGGTGGGCGTAGACCTCCAGATAGATCTCCCGCAGATTCTCGTTTCGCTCGGTAATGACCATCTGGAGGGCGGTCTCCACGGCGTAGAGCATGGCGGGGGAAGAAGTGTTTCCCAGCGCCGCTCCCGCCATCTCGAACTGGCTTTCAAACATGAAGTCCACCAGCTCCGACAGAACCCCGTCCTTTGTGCCGAAAATGTTGCGGAAGGAGCTGGAGGACACGTCGGCCTCCGCCATCACATCTGCCATGGTCGTTTCCCGGTAGCCCTTGAGAAGGAACAGACGCACAAAGGAGGACAAGATCCTCCGTTTCGCATCCTCACTGTCATATCTTCTTTTTGGGCATCGCATCTTTTCCTCCTTTCCGTGCAGTTTGCATAGTAACACGCACTATAATTGAGTTACAACTCAATTATAGTGCGGCGAATCATCCTTGTCAATAGTTTCTAAAGAAAAAAGCTGTTCGCAGCATGTTCGTCATTATAACGATTAAACGGCAGAAGGTCTCGGTTTCCTGTCAGGTATGAGGAGCCTACCGGACAGGTCAAAATTATGCCCGCCTATAATCTTCCCTTTTGTGCTGACCACCGATGTGGATCACCAGTTCCAGCGTGCAGGCTTTGATAAAAAGCGACTGTTCTACACACAGGGAGACTACGGAGCCTGCCATGACAAAATCTATGATAATGAGGACACCGTCCGGCAGCAGGATATTAATATTCCAACGGAGCTGATTCCCCGGTGCCCGGTATGCGGCGCACCTATGACGATGAATCTACGGTGCGATGAATTTTTTGTGCAAGACGATGGCTGGTGCGCTGCTGCGAGCAGGTATGCAGAGGTCCTGCAACAGTACAAGCGTGGGAAGATACTCTATCTGGAAATAGGTGTTGAGAGCAATACACCAGCCATTATAAAATACCCGTTTTGGCGCATGACGGTTCAAAACATAAACTCACAATATGTCGGCATTAACCTTGGAGAGTGTTATTGTCCCAAGGAAATTCAGCAAAGGTCGTTGTGCATTGATGGGGACATTCATACCATATTACATGAATTATCACAATTTGACGACTTGAGATGATGTCTTTTTCGGCGCTACGAGCCACAAAAGTACGGTAGCAATGATACAAATTGCTACCGTACTTTTTAATTATTCCATATGAAAATCCCTTGATATAAAGCCAAAAGCGAGGTTAGTGGGTTCAAATGTGAACCTGCCGACCTCGCTTTTTTTCGTTTATGGAGTTTCTGGCAAACGCTGCCGCCGGAAAAAGTGAACCCACTCTGCCGAACCTTTTAATTTTTCATAGAATAATTAAAAGGTTTAATCCACCGTAGCGTTGTCCTCGATTTCCTTAAGTGTACGACCATCCTTTGCCTTCCATGTGCGAGGACCGCTTGCGCTATAACCAAGGACGAATTCAGCAGCCGCGGAGGAGCTGGAGAACAATATGTCTTCCGTAGTGGTCATATTTTCAACCTTACCATCTGCGAAAATCCTGTCTCGAAGTTTCTTCATTCCGGCACTGAGCGATTTTGCGGATGTCTTTTCATTCACTACGGCTCCCTTGAGAACCACAAAGCCCTCAGAAGTCACCATGCCAGTAGCAGATGTATTGCCGGTGTTAATGAATAATTCCTCACCATCGGTAGCGGCGGCATCAGTACTGATTTGCAGCAATGGGTCTAAAACTTTATATCCCAAGGCATTGATGAGAATTTTTACGTTATCCACGAATTCTTCCATGACTGCAACTTGGGACTCTTTCATTACCGTATTGCGATATGTATTCTTGGTTAGCACCATATAACGCTTGCAGCTTCTCGCAATCTCAACAAAACGATTTTCGAGATATCTGATGAGCGCCTTGTTAAGGTCTCTGCCCACAAAAATTACAGCTGTGTTCCAGTAAAACTTTTCTTTTTCGGACTGATAATCACGGAGGTGCTGCACGAGACGGTCTTTCACATTTTCTGCCTCGCCAATATAAACGGAATCCGTACCATCGTCCTCTTTGCAAAACAGAAAATAGACTCCTGCTTGGGAAATGTCAGTACGACTACATGAAGCCACTTCGATGCGAGGGATCTTTATGGCTTTACCGTTCCAGTTGGATAGTTCCGCTGTTATTAAGCTGTCTGCTGTACCGTTTACGAGGAACAGCTCTATTGATTTCCCATATGCCATTAGAGAAACCTCCCTTACTTAGTCATTCATGTTGCCGCTGCCTTTACTACTACCGAACACACATCTGTGTACATTAAAGGTCGAACAGCTTACGCATTTCAGCATCCATCGTTCCGTTCTTTGCGTATTCCAGAGTATCACAGAGGCGGATATTATTTTTCTCGATGTGTATCTCGTCGCTGAATCCGAGGATGTACCGCAGGCAGATCCGATATATGATCTCCGTCGGAGTGCATCCAAATACCTGCTTGGCAAAGATGTGATTCAGCCTCTCGGCCTCATCGGGGTACAACGCCTTCATGCGCTTGCTCTGATAGAGCCGTGTCACGATCTCCGTCACATACATTCCCGACTTCATATACAGGTCGGCAAATGTTGCATCAGGATCGTCAAAGCAGCCGGGATTTTCCTGCTCAAGCCTGTCCACCATGTCCTTCACTACTTTTTTCGGCGTGAATATCTGGTTCGTGCGCTGGGGTGGAATAAAATCAAAGATATCTCCCTTATGGTCAGGCTCAAAATAGTTTGCAAGTTCGGTACGCTTTTTCATAAACTCCTGCACGGCATCGTTAAACACGACTTCGTCAAACAGGTGTCCGTCAAAGTGCTTCTGTTCACCGTTTTCAGACACATAGTCGCCGCCGTCACGCAGCATACGGAACTGGTCAAGCGTCACGCCCTGCCCATTCTGCGGATTGACGGTGACCTCCCAGAACACCTCGTCCGGCACAAGAGCGTCAAAGTTCGCAAGCGTGGTATTTTCATCGCCATACGCCATGAGGAATGCCGGGATCGTACGAGAGAAACCGCGCAGATGGTCACGGACGCTGCCCTCGATAGAATCCTTTTCCGCATTCAGCTTTTCGGTTTCTACCGTTTCGACGATGGTTTCCGCAGCCTTTTTCACTGTCTCATCGCTATGGAGTTTTCTGCTGATGTTGTCAACCATATCACGGTAGCCCTGGAGACGTCTTGCGGCGTACTCCTCATCAATTTGCGTGATCTCCGCCATCGTGGCTCCGGACCGCTGTGCCTCCTGGATTCTGTCATCACGCTCTCTGGCAAGCTGATGATCCCGAATCGTGTAATCGCCGTACTCCCGGTTTACGACCGTGTCCGTAGTCTCTTGAATTTTGCGTTCCAATTGATTCTGAGTTGATTTTCTCAAATCGCTGCCATACTGTGCCTTTGCAGAATCTATAAGCGTGTCCGCAATCGGCTTCGAGAACTGTTCACGGAGGGCCTTTAACTCATCCTTCTTGGGATTCGGAGCCATTTCCACATTCTTCTGGATCTCCTCCACGGCTGCCGCCAACTGATCCTCAACGTCCGCATAAACCTTATCGCCAAAGAGTTCGCTTGCCGTGCCGATGACCTGCTCTCTCGGAATTTCAACCTCGCCATTCTCGTTCAGGTTAAGTGCGCCTGCCGTAGTCTCATCCACAGCCGCAGGAGCAAGTGCCTTCGGTTCTTCGATTGCCTGCATCTTGTTGATGATGTCAATGATCTCCTTCGGTGCTCCGAAAATACCGCCGATGTTCGCAAATAGGAAATTCGACATAAAGCCGCGCTCGACGACCTCTCTTGCGTGGATATGGCGCGGGATCGTGAGAACCTTTTCTGCATCAAGCTCTATCATAGAGCCTTCATCATCTTCACCATAAACAGGGAAGAAGTTCAAAAGCTCTCTGACGTGCTGCTTGCGGCTGTCAAAGTCGCCCTTGTCGCCGGAGGTTTCCGGAATCAAGTCATTGGCAAACTGCTCAAAAATCGTAAGGGTACGGGCAGGATCGAAATCGAACACATAGGCGTTCTGTTTTCTGTAGGAATTGCCGTCTTTATCATGGAACAGGCACGGATTCTGCGCGCGGAAAGCCGCCTGCATATAGAGAGCCGGACTCGCCATATTGGACAGCATAAGAACCGCCGTCCATTCGGGGATCGTCACGCCGGTAGTCAGCTGCCCCACGGATAAAGTGATGGTTTTATCGTGTTCCGAGATCGCCTTTGTGACCTTGTCGAATGACTTCTCGTTCTCATCGTCATCATCCATTTTTCCGTCGCCTGCCGCAAGGATAATCTCGTAGTCCTTGAATATCGGATGGAGCTTCAGCTTTTTGGCCAGAGCCTTTGCGCTGGCGACTCGATTCAGAATCCAGAATGTGTGCTTCAGTTCGTCCCGCAGTTCGGGCGTCGAGAACGGGAACTTATCCTGCCGTGTCATAGCGTCAAGGAACTTATCCACGTCTGCGTCATGCACAAACTTCCCGGACTCGTTCGTTTCGAAAAACTCGTTCAGATCAAAGGCAAATTCTTCAATATCATCCTCCGCAAGCTCGATACCTTTTCTCACTCTGTCACGGACAATGTCGGACATCTGATAGGTAAAGAGGGACAGTCTGGGCAGCTTGGCATAGGGATTCTCGATCTCGCTGGAAGCATCCCAGTCGCGCTTCTTTTTCTGCTCATCGGCATACGTCCAGTTGTAGATGGCGCTCTCCGGGAACTTGTCGTTCGCCAGCGCCTTAAACGGTGTACCGGAAAGATGCAGCGTCCACTTGCGGCGAATATGGTTAAAGGCGGTGTCGGTCTTATAGGTATCGACTCCCTCGTGGGCTTCATCCACAATAAGGACATCCCATGTCAGCCCTTTCTCTGCGCTGAGTTCCGACAGCTTATCAAAGCGTCCGCCGAAGTAGATGGAGCCCTTCAAATCCTGCAGGCTGACAAATTCAATGCAGCCCTTTGTGTTCTCATTGAGCTTTGCTATGTATTCCTCTCGGCTGTAAACAAACTTTCTGTCCTTGATTCCGTCCACATTGCTGACAAAGATATAGCCGGACTGGGGGCCGAAGAAGGTCTCATAATCCTGATACCAGGAATTTGCAATCGCCGGACGGTTCGTCACGATGAGGATATTCTGTGCACCGAGCTTCATGCACAGGTCATAGGCGGACAGCGTTTTTCCAAAGCGAGGCTTTGCGTTCCAAAGAAACTCGGCATTCTCACGACTGCGGAAATAATCCGCCGTTCTCTGCACAGCCTCCGCCTGTTCCTCGCGGAGCTTGTACGGAATCACTGCATCGACATCATCCTCCGATACCACACCGTGATTCTGCGTGAAGTCGATAAAATTACCGCGGGCGGCATTCGGCTCGATCCGGAACCACTCCGTCCCGGCCTCGCGGGAAATACCGAGCTTCTTCAGGTAAGCGTGGAAGTCCTTATCCGTAAATGTCCCGTACGGCTCTGTCATATAGGCGGCACGCATTGCCCACCAGGTCTTGTGCGCGACACCCACCGTGTGGGTCTGCTCGTTAATACGAGTTTCCACATCCCGCTCGGTAAAGCCGATCTTCGTCCAACCGTCATGCGCCGTGACTCCCGGAGTGGTGTAGGCATAGCACTGCGGAACGACCTTGGAGGCTGTTTTGATCTGGATCGCTGCCATTATGCCATCTCCTTTACATGGGATTCGATAAACGCGATCTCCTTTTCGTCCAAGCCATATTTGCGGTAAAGCTGTAGGTCGATCTCGTGAATCGACTTCGACCAGTCGATGTCGCTGTTTTCGGTGAAGTCTTGCAGGGGTACAAATTTGTAGCATTCCGGAGTTACGTGCTGCGTAATTTTCAGAACGCCAAGCAAGGTTCGGCAAAATTTTGTCTTCAGATATTTTTCGATTCCCTTTGCTTCCTCCTCAGAATCAAAGGCACCAACGCCCAAAAAAGTCTGCGTGTATGCTTCAAACGGCTTTAAGATTACGGTGGGTCCGATTGATTCCCCCAATTCTCCTTTCCCACTTGCACTTGAAATCAAAATTTTCCATCGCGAAAGATTTTCGTGTTCTTTTTCTATAAAGCTGCTATCTATGTATTTCCATGTACGCTTGTTCTTTACAACTCCATATACCGGAATGTCAGAACCAGATTCTCTTTCAGAGTGAAATATGCTGAGCTTATCAAAAATGTTATTTCTAAAACGTTTGTCCCTGCCATTACTACCTATCAAATTCTTGCATTCAGGATGCATTTTGTATAACGCATCTAAGTCAAAGCGATTCTGATTGAAAATTATGGTCGCCATGCTTTTGCTCATATCATGAGGAGCAGCTTTATGCATGATGCCATTAAGCTCTTCAAACTTCGTAAATACGCCTATTGGCTCATATTTAGTGGCATTGTCATAGTAGGAAATAGCAACTCCACCTTTTATTTCTGTATTATCGAATACTTTCCCTGCATCTTCCTCATAATGTAGGACTTTAAAATGCGGATCATTCAGCATTTTCTCATTCCACGCCTTTGGAGTGCTACCTGCATTGAAAAGAAAACGAGCAGGGTGGATGAGTTCCACTTTTTCTGCCACCTCGTAGGTAGCGTCCATAAAATAGTTATAGACGGGCTTTGCAAAGTTACCGTTATCTCCTGAGTTCTCAAAATCCTCGTTATAAGGCGGATTCCCAATCACATAATCAAACAGTTTCTTTCCCATAACTCACATCTCCTTCAGCTTTTTGAAAAGTATGGAGTTTTTGCTTCTCCAGTCAAATATCCTGCACGGCACGGCTTCCGGCTCGTCATTTTTTTCGTTGCCCATATCCTCGAACATATCAAAGAGCGTAATCTGACGAAACTCCTCATAAGGCTTTCCGAGCGGGACGGTGTCCTTCAGCCCGTCCATCTGCCAAATGTTCCAGGCGATCTTGTTTGCCATCTGCCGCAGGAGCTTGTCGTCCGGCCGTCGTTCCCAGCGTTCCTCGTAGTACTCCGTAAAGGTCAGCAGCAGATTGATCCGCGCGATCAGAACATTGTCGCCCTGATACTCATATCCGTAGCAGGCCTCAAATGCCCGGATCACCCATTTTAGCCAGTCCACATAGTCTTCCGTATTCTCGTTTACGATGCGCAGCTTTCGGTCAAGCATTCCGATGCGCCGCATGGGCGGGACGATCAGTTCTCCCGTTGATACATCATACCGGGAAACCAGGTACGGAGCCTCGCCGCAGGTGATCTCAAGCCGGCGGGAGTCCACATAGTGCTGCCACTTCTTTTTTGGGGGGAATTCGATCTTCCCCTCCGACACCGTCCAGGTATGGTCGCTGTTTTCCGTGTTAAACACGCCGCTGCGCCCGAACCAGTCCTCATCGCAATGATTGTTCATCTGATTGCAAAGCCATGCGGGCGTAAATACCTCTGCTTTTTTCCTCGTTCGCTGCGCCTGTGCCTCCTGCGACTTCTGGATGCGGGGGCGGATGAGATCGGTTCGGCGCAGGATGGCGTTCGCGTCCAGCTGCACCTTGTCCGTGAATTCTTCACCAAACTCCGCATAAGTGTCGGTCGCCCATATGATGTTCTTTTTTGTCGTTTTATCTTGAAGCAGCACATCCAGCACTTGCATGACCGGGTAGCTGCTGATATCAATTAGTTTTTCCACAGGAGAAACCCCCTCCTTTTATGCATTCTTCTCTTTATCCTGTTGGAGGGGAATTCGCTCCATAATGTCTTCGATATTGCAATCAAGGGCTTCACAAATCCGGAGCAGGACATCTGTTGTGACATTTTCACAGCGACCCATTTTTGCAATCGAAGCAGCGGAAACATCGCTTATTTCTTGCAGCTCTCCTTTCTTCATGTTGCGATCAATCAGCATTTTCCAAAGTCGGTTATAAGAAAACTCGGACTTAAATTCTTTTTTACGCTTGCTCTGTTTCATCTTGTCTCTCCTTGTTCCATGCCCATCCGAAAAGCTCATTGCCTCCTGGAGATAATTGCAGCACGGCATTTTCTTCCACCAATTTACGGGTCTCCTCATCATAAGCATCAAGGGTATCATAAGTTACCACCTGCATCTGTGTCTCATTTTTTAAGATGAAGTTTTCAGCATCAAACTTCTCATCTATGCGCAAAGCCTCATACTCAAGTTCGACAAGTTCCGATGCGTTTTTTATGGTGCCCAGGGCACTGAGTATAGTTCGGATATCATCTTCAAGCTGCACATCGTTTACGGACAGTTTCGCCGCATAATTCTTTGTAAGCTGTGTTTTAATTTCATGTAGTTTGCCGTACTCTTCGACAGTAGGACTCAGAAGGTATCGCTCTGCACAATCCTCGTCAAGAGCGATGAGATTGTCCAGTGCATCGAGCTTCAACGGAATGGGATAGACGGCAGCAAATTCTGCTGCTGTCTCTTCTTTTAGCCCTGCGGGAAAAACCTGTGTAATCCTATATTTTTTTACTGCTTGCCCCTTTATAGAGTCTACCAACTTTTTGTGGCAAAGCGGACACTCGTAGTTTGCTTCGGCAAGCAAAGGAGCATCCTGATATTCAACAGTATTGCTCTGCTTCTTGTTTGGCCTGTTGAGGGCATATAAAAATACTTCTGCAAGAAATGTAGCATCATCACCAGTCTCATGGAATGCCATGAGGCTTTTCTTTTTGCTTTCAGGTATGGTCATATCTATGCTTATCAGCTTGACCATTTTGTCAATAGTGTCATCCTTCAGATGTGGATTCAGATCCGGCATCACTTCTTTTTTGAAGTACGCAACAGTGGCATCAATAACCGTTTGCTCCATGGATGCTTGCCGGAGTCCATCGGGGACGGGGTCATCCTGACTCACAAGACGGCTAATTTTTTTGGAGCTAAGGTTGCTCGTCCAATACCCGTTATTAGAGACATATTCCTGACCGTTGATAGAACTAAGAAGAAATACGCCCGCCGCCTCCTGCTTATCGTGTGTTTTAAATCCCGGCTGCATGATTCGGATATATGAAGATATATTCAATTCATTCATCTTCTTGCTTCTCCTTTCACATACCACGGAAAAACGCTGGCAAAACAGTGGCAAAGCGGTGGCAAATACTTTTGGGTCGTGATCCGTTAAAATTTGATTGTAGTTCAGAGAGAACTCAGCCAAACAAAGCCAGCATTACATTGATATCTTATTATACCATGTTACCACGCAGAAATCAATGACCTTAGGCGAATATTTGTGCTTTCGCTTAGATTTCTCTCTGAATGCACCGTTAGGCAAAAGCCATTTGATCCGTGGCAATCCAGTGAGTCTGACGAAATACCACGGCCTCCTGCTGGATAGGAGCCGGACATAGGAGGCAAATGATGTCAAATGTAAGTAATGCTGACTACATAGCAAGCATCGAACAGTCTGTTTCTGTAATAGACACCAAGCTCGACAGCAGTGTAGTCAGATCCGTGTTTGAAAGATATGGCGCACATGGCATTGAAGATTTAAACCCGAGCGATCTGCCCGAAGTTTTCAGCGATTTATATGCCATTGAAGCTGACCTTGGCTAAGACCAACTGCCCTGAGTAAGACGAAAAACTGCTCACCGCCGGATACCGCATCACTTGATCACTGATGGCTCAACGGCTCACGGCGGACAAGTTAATAATGACGGCTGCCTTTTGAGCGGGTT
>ENA-UOIY01003350-UOIY01003350.1-human-gut-metagenome-genome-assembly--contig:-P114-NODE-3350-length-10181-cov-3.639048_pt1 | contig 10181 bp, 5 predicted proteins | sample MGYA00242335_ERZ723882 | MGnify/ENA metagenome assembly ERZ723882
GTAAATACATCTACGGCGTATTCACTAATCTGAAATTGAGATATCTGCACATCTGTTACGCTCACTCCAAGCATATATTGCCCATTGTAGACTACATCCTTTATTTTATTACGGTTATAGCTAATCACACGCGTTTTCATGTTAGACATTACTGTATAGGAAGCCAAGGCGTCAACTTTATCAGTAAACCCCGGACCTGAAACCTCATTAATGTCAACAACATATTTGTAATTTCGCATCAAAGGCATATACTCTACCTCCGTTCCTTCCTCTATCGTGACCTTTTGGGTAAAATCTACCCGATAATAGTAAGAGTCTCCAACTGCAACTCCATTTTCAATCATCTTCCCCATTACAATCAGACATGTCGCATTCTTGCGACTTGCATTACCGTCCTCACCCACTCCACCGGCATCTATTGCCGCAGAAGCTTCAAGAGCATAGATTTCTCCAATATAAGAGGCAGCGCCATTCACCTGATACCTAATAGCATTCTCTGCACCCAAAGTCTTACCCGGGTCGGATGGCATATTGGGGGCAGTTGGTGTCAGGTTTATCTTCCCATTACTATCCCATTCAGGAGACACATATCCATTTGTATTGAAATTGGCCAGATACACATCTTCTATCTTGAAATTAGAAGTTGAATTTTGTATATCAATACGCGCCAACATTCGCTTCATCTCAATGTTGGCTATACTCACCGAAGGTTCTATCTTCGCCACCTCTATCTCTCCGTACATAGGAATTGCGGTGTAATTATCAGCATCAGCAAGCCACTTTCCGCTATTTTGAAAAATCAGACTGTTCAATACATCATTTTTGGGAGTTCCTTTCGTTAAACCGGAAAGTGAGCAATTTGCCACTACCGCTATGCACACTTTCTTGGAAGAGAGAGTAAGCGGAGCTGAAAAATCTACCTTTGAGCTACCTCCAGCTAAATTCTGCTCAATATTCTGGCTTTCCACTTCCACCCATTCCAAAAGAACAGCAGGTTCTACTGAAGCATCAAACACCAGAATATCTACACTTTGTACCTCATCTTCTTTATTAGCCTCTCCCACTCCTACCATTGAGCGTGAAGCTACTGACGGCATTTTCACATCGAAAACAGACAGACTAAATTCCACGCTGTTTTCAGTTTTCTTTGGAGGAGTTGCAAACTCCTCTTGTACACACCCACTGAGGCATACCACTGTCATCAGAGTATATATCAACAAATGCTTTTTGAATATTGAAACAGTATATCTCATTATAATTTTTTCTTAAAAAGGTTCATATATCTATGCTGTAGCAGACGCATCGTCCGGTACAGTTAATTCTATCTCCACATCCGGATTGTCACCATTCGTATTGTGTAATACCAGCGTGGCTTTAGAGCCCTCTGTGGCATTGGCCTTGTAATAGAAGTAAAGCCACCCACCACCTGTGCCATTTGCCCAAAGCATCGTTTCAGCATTCAGCAGAATATTATCAGGATCTCTTATTTCGCTTATTTCCCAATTCCATTTCCAACTGTCTGTAGAGTTAGTTAAGGCAGTCGTGTTAAAGACTATTTTACGTCGTCTTTTGATTCCTTCTGTGGTGGGATCATTATCGGCAAATACGATATCCGGGGTTATCCAGTTGCCAGCTCCACCCCACTGTTGTATAGGTACACCAAGATTCATGTTACCGGCAGTAATATAAAATCTCATATCACGAAAGTCGGCAACAGTACCGATATAGTCACTTATCACAACACGAATAGTATAAGTATACACACCATTAGCTTCGGACGAATTAAGCAGGTTAACTTCAGACCAAGCTGTATTGGTTACTGTTAATTGCGCTCCTGCCGGATAGCCTGTGTATGGTATCGCATTATAGTTCGTTTTTACTACTATATCCACAGTATTACCTTTCCCTTCCAGTCTCACATTAGCTTGTGACAATTTAAGATAATACTGTCCGTCAAAAATCACATCTATTACCGGATTTTTATCCCACGGAAGCGGAGTAGCCGATATCTGATAGATTGTATTCGAGATTGTAATGTTATAGTTGATGTATTCACCCGATTCCCATGAATGAGGTTTGGTAGCAACAATATCCTTGAACATAAACTCCCGCTCACCTAAATTAGTGGTAACAACAATCTTCGCCTCATCGGAGAATTGATCGGTAGGCAACATCAAAAATGTGTCACCAAGCAAGACCTTATCATCTGTTACCGTATTATTACTGCTGAGAGTAGAAACGATATTTCCTGTAGTGACGTCATTCCACACAAAGCCAGGCTTTCCATTCGCTGTTGTCTTGGCAGGTATAGTGCCCACAGTAAGTTTACCAACATTCGGCACACCCTGAAATTCAATCTTCTGAATAGTTACCACATCAGGTACCGGATCCTTCTTTTGAAACGTAAAAGTAACTTTGGTCAGAGTATGATAAAAATGTATACCCACGCCTTCATTCCAGCCGGGTGTAGATACGGCAGCCATCACATCCACATGATTGGCAGCATCAGCATCGGCCGTATAATTCAGCAACATTTGTGCAGGGTTAGCGAAAGTTGCGGCAGGCGCATACGTACCCTCATATGGATACCATGAAAAGAACTTCATGCTGGCTCCCAGCAGGGCCGGCCAGTATTGTTCCGGCAATATAGTACCCGTTATGCCTCCTGCATTCACCCGGGCTTTTTCGTTGAAGTACACTTGTGTAGCAGACGCAGCAGGTGTCAGAGAAGCTGAAAAGCCGAATAATTGATTCTCCAGATCGGATACGGAAGAGACAGTCGTACCACGGGTAACGGCACCTCCATCTTCTCCAATACGTTGCACAACAATCTGATTTCCGCACGTCATTTCTTCTCTGATACACGAAGAGAATATGACCGGAAGAATAACTACCGTTACAATCGTCCTAATACTATTATTAAACTTTATCATCCTATTCCTTTCCCAATTAAAAAAACATCCGCCCGAAAGCATCACAGATACATATCCAGATCAATATCCTGAACCTTACCCCATCCTTCCACACTTATCGTTATTATCTGAATACCGATTTTGCCAACCCGAGCTGTAATTTGATACACATTATTCCTCCGGATCTCCGTAAAAGGTTGCGCTGTCGGAGTACCTGAATTATCGACTTTTGTTATTGTTTTTATCACCTTCTCTGCTATTCCTGTAACACTTGGAGGTCCTTTCAGAACATTTACCATGCTAATAGCCAATTGGTCGGAAGAATCTGACCTGAAAATACGCTCGGCAACATAAAATGAGCAGAGTATTTTTCTATTTTCGGCTCCAGCTACAGATGAATACGCCCAGGTTTCAGTTGTTGCAGCTGTCCAAGTCTGCGTCAGCAAATCACCATCTACTGCATTTGTCATCACTTTCCCGTAATTCTTCGAGGGGTTAGCGTTGTCACGCGTATAGTTGGCCTCATTTCCCATCACAAAATAACTGTTATGGGTGAAGTTGTGTAAAGTGACACTGGTGACATCCTTTGTGTATCCTGTCACAGCTCCACCATCTGTAGCTTCAAGGAAGATATCAACGCGAGCCACAGCACGCTCGATAACCATCTTTACCGCCTTGACTTCATCAGACGCCACGGATATATCCCTGATTACCCCAGTCATTGGCATACCGGTGGTCGAAACAATCTCTCCGTCACTGTCCAATATGTTGGCTATATCATAGTCCACGCTCTGCAATAGCCATGGGCTGGTGACAGTATTGAGCTTACTCGTAAGACTTTGTGGCTCATTCGCGATGACAATAACCATAATATCGTTGTTAGGAATCACTTCGAGGTTTTTCGCAGTTATATCGGTGGCTGTGGCCGGAGTATCCAACGTAACAAGTTTATTCACATTCAGCTTCACGTCGCCCGACGCGTTGCTGAACACAATAAACCGGATGGATTTTATTTCCTCCTGCCGCTCCACTTCCGATTTGTCCTCAAGTCCGATGCTAAGCTGCGCCCGGGTAACAGGGAGCAATTCATCATCCATCGCATCCTTGCTGCATGAGAACAAAAGGGCTGTGAAGGCCATACAAACGATATATAGTATTTTTTCCCTCATTCTTATATTTCGATATCATGAAGCCAATAAACCCAGGGTCCTACAAGAAGACCGATTTGAAGGAATCCTCCTCCCGGTTTTTCTACTACGGAGAACATCAAGCTCCATTCGCTCTGCCTGTCAAGATACTCCTGAAAAGGAAGCACCGTACCGTCATGACGGTACTCCGGCCGAGCAATACTCAACAGTTTCATCAAATCATAGCTCCACACTTCTGTTCCTGTATCCGCATTTCTTATAATAAAACGGTAATCCCATCCCGTCCGGTTAAACAGACGCATAGTATTCATACGCGCTGACATTAACACTTCAGAGGTCCCACCCGGTCCTGAATAATGAGACGCGTATGTAATCGGTCCCTGACCTGTAGGCTCGTTTTCCCAGGAATAGATGGCATTTTCAGGCGACTGGATTTCAAAAGAGTACTGATTCTCAGTTTCTTCTCGACCTTCATAATCCATCAACGCAATATTAAACCGGTTGGTGTTACGTACCATGTTTACCTGATAAACATTGTGACTGGTATTGGATGGCAAATGATTCACTTCCACAATTGCTCCGAAATAGAGGTGCGGAAACTCAAAATCCACGATATCCGATTCACGGTTCAGAGCCAAAGTGACTTGCTGATAAGTGGTCGACCGCAAAGCCATCCCACTACCTCCATTTCCTAAAGCGCTAAATTTGTCAGACAGTCCGCCTACAGTCAGCACTTTATAGTTACCAAAGTCCAGTTCGTCAGTCAACGGCATTCGGTTTCCACCAATCAGTTCAGTAGATTCCGCTCTTTTAGAGAGAACCAGTTTGTCATCACTATCAAAAACAAATACATCTACCGACTTAACCTGCGGACTGAACGCATCCGCATATTCCATATTGTAGTCGAATGTGAATTCCAGCCAAAGTTCGCACCGAGGCAAATCCTCACGTATACTATCGCACGAAGCGATGAACAACAGCGAGGTGACAATAAAGAATAGCGATTTGGTTTTTCCGAACATATCTTTTTTCTTTTATGAGGCAGTGCTTTGAGGACTGCCGTTTATATTGTCAGAGATCCTGCTTAATGATCTCCGGTTATTTCCATTTTAGGGGGCGCGCGGTTTGCACTCCATGCATTTCTGATGCGCCAAGATGTTTCCGTGCTGTTTTTAGAAAGCCTGTCACCGGCTTATTTTACTTTTCCCTACGGTTCATTTCCGTATGGAATATCATTAAGAAAATACAGGGCAGGCAGTTTTGCACTGCCCTGCGCTTTTTCATAGAGAGTATATTAAATCTCAAAACCAGTCTGCCAGTATACCCACGGAGCTATTTCAATATCGAAAGCAAGGAATCCGGGCTTTTCATCAATTGGTTTTTCCGGATCCGGATCTTCTGGTCCATCACCAGGATACCATGGAGTACCAGAACCATTCACCTTATTCAGAGTAAGGTTATACCAGTTATTACGTACTACACCATATTTACCAAAGTACATATATTCATCATCAGTATTATCATGGCGAATCTCATAATAGTAATAGTTAAGACTCTTCTGATACCACTTAATACACTTGGCAATTTTCACAATCTCACCACCATCTGTGATATTATCAAGATGCGTATCTTGATCAAGATCTGCAAAAGCGGCAATTGAGGCACTTAATGCTGTATTTACCGCACCTAAGAAGTTATCGCAAACTTCCATAAGCAATGTTTCTACAGGATAGAAGAGCTTTGCATTCGCCAGTGCAGTGATCGGATCCTCCCCTGCCAATTCCAATTCATCAGCCTTAGCCTTAATCGTGGCACCAGCTGTAGAATACGCAAGCTGAAGATTTGCAAGAGTCGGATAGTTTATGCCACCGAAAGAGAACCAGTCATTTCCGAGTGTAAAATCTTTTTGAGCGTATTTCCCTTTTATTACTACACGGGTAGCTGCGCCAAACTTCTGGTCGGCATCAGCCATTGTATTCTCAATACAATATTCAAAAACCGGAGTCGGAGTTGTACTTGCTTTTTTCCAAGTTACAAAAGGCTCACGATCATCAAGTTCGTTTAGAATAATCCCGGTTCTGTGACCTGGAGTCGCAAAGTTCGGGTCCTTAGTATAGAAGCTATTCTCATAGAAAGCTGCAGTATGGGTCGCTTTGGTTTTAGATTTCTCTGCAAATGGATAGAAAGTGCTATTGTAATAATCGAGTGTCCAACCACCGAATTCGAATGTTGCTCCTTCAGGCAATACAGTCAGACCAGGTGATTTAACAGCTACTTCCACTTTTGCAGCAAGACGTTCAATTTTCAGCGTCGCTCTGTTCCCTACTTTTTCCGCTTCCTCTTTGGCTGCGGCTTCATCTTTAATGGTAGTACCATCAACAGAAATCACATTAGTTTCTACGTCAAGCAGACAGCCTTGGTTCCACTTGTCACCACTAACATCGTAGGAACCGGCATTGATCATCGTAAAACCCTTACCACTATCCGCAGGATCCGCAATCTCACCTACAAGTGTCTCAGGTTTGCTGCCAGCTGTTAGGCTTTTAACGATAGCCATGTTGATATCATTGTATAAAGCACCGGCAGTCAAAGCCCTCAATCTCGTCTCCAACAATGTACCCGGATTAACGACAACGAGCAAATACTTAGTACTGGCACTTACCAGAATCGCCTCTGTCGTACCTTGATTACCGCTAACTTGGGGCGACAAATCGCCTGATCCCAAAACAATAACAGGATTCTTTCTGGAATGGTGTACCAGTTTTTGGTCCTTGTCGAATGTAATGACGTAAAGAGAGTTGACATCACCTTCATGTCCGGTAGGATCTTTTTCCGTGGAAGTACCTGCAGCACGGGTACTTGCCTTCTGGGTAGGTAATGTAATCCGCAATGACATGTAAGCCACATCCAAATCGGCCCCCGTCCTCGTATCTTCTCCTTCCAGCGCATTTGGTGAGCAACTTGCCATTGCCCCAAGGGCCAGCAACGATACTAAAATTGATTTAATCTTTAGCATAATACAAAAATTTATTAGAAATTAATAGATATAATTATTCACTTTAATAGTAACCACTTTCCGGTTCTTATTTATTATTTGTTTATTTACTCTTTTTCTTGATCTCAATAGCATTAGCTTTCTTCTTAGCTAATTCTTCCAAGTTGCTTTTGGCTACATCCAGCCCCAACTCTTTGGCAATCTTTAAATGTTTCTCTGACAATTCATAATCCTCCTTCATTAATAGTAATACTCCCATTGCATTATTATACTCCGGTGAATAGTCTGCTGACTTCACCCTCTCTAAATAGCGTTTCGCAGAAACCAGATCATTGCGTGAAAGGGCTGCGGTAGCTGCATTCATATTGGCTATTTCACTCTCCGGATAGATACGGACAGCAGTTTCGAAGATATCGATAAACTCCTGCGAACCTTTCGGATACGTATTAGCCACCATAAACATCTCGTTCAAACTCAGATTCTGAGGACGTTTCTTTATCACTTCTTTTGCCTCTTCCAGATTGAAATTCCTAATATCATAACTCACTTTACAGATCGCGACACGCAGACTCGGGAAAATATGCTTCAACATAAACCGATATGGCACTCCACCATTTAACTTCATCAACTTGGTTTCCCTTCCTTTTTCAATCGGGATGCTGGCTATAATATCCAATACTTCTGCCTTGTCATCCATTTCAACGGTAGCAAGCGCCTTCACCAATCCTTCCCAGTTTTCACCTCCAAACTGGATATGATACTGGTTCTTCGGGAAATCATACTGCGTAGCCAGATAGTTACGCAATGCCATGGCACGGCCCTCAGACAAACGTCTATTCGCTTCCAGCGTTCCTTCAGGAGAAGCATAGCCAATAATATCCAAGCGCTTCACATTCACATTCGCATCATTCTTCAGATCGTCAATCATGGCACGTATCTTACCCAGTTCCTTGGGATTATTCATATATTCAGGACGAATATCCACTCTGTTCACCACAAAGTCCAGAAAACATTCAGCTTGTACATCACGACTCTTTATCTCTTCCACCATCGGTTCTACATAAGACAAATAGGGAGTCACTACATATGGCACCAGCATACGTTCAAGCGTAACCTTATCAAAAGCATATTCCACATTCATCAATGTGCTTTCACCACAACCACATTCGTCACGCTGCACGTTCAACCGGGCATCTGCCATCCAAGGTTCATAGGGTAACGCATATCTGTATTGCAGCACACCACTTTTTTTCTTGTAATTCTTCTCTACCAGATAGGGAAGTCTATAACTATCCTTTTGCTTCCGGCTCATTACCGATAACCTGCGTTCATAGGCCAGATACTCATTCCGGCCTTTAATAGATATTCTCGGAAGATCGCGGGTGGTAATAGACGAAATCAGCTGAGGAATAAAATCCACTCCACGTGCAGACTTCACTTTCACATCATCCATAATGACATCCAGATCTATATGGAGGAATTCACCCGATTGTTCCAACCGTACAGGTTCTATCCTGATAGTACCTTCGTATGAACGGTCCTGAGCTGATGCTCCGTTCACATTCAGGAATAAGAGAGCCAGTGCCAGTGCAATGAATTGCATATTTATTTTCATCATTCTCAATCTATTTAATTAAGTAAATAAGTGATAAGCTCGCTTTTGTAGGACCCAGATAATTTTTGCTGGTATCTTTCAGTTTGGTGCCACACGTTGCACAAGGATATTTATCATATAAAATACGTGCATATCCCAGTCCGATAGAAGCCTCAAGGCTCCAACGCTTCTTTAATATCCATGAATGCCCGATTGAAAGCCCACCACCATAGAGACGTCCCTGATAGCGCATGTTCTGCATATTCTCGCTGATTAACGGCCAATCTGGCCATCCACCTACATTGAAGTCGGCATAGTGTGCATGCAACCCGATGAACGTACGGTTAAAGCTTTCGCAGAACCAGTATCGAAGCTCCGGCTGTATACCCCAATGCTTCAAACGGGCATCATCAAATTTCCATGGATTATAGTTGACCGGGATATCCAGTGTCCACTTGCGTGCCAAAGCAACTTCCAAACCAAGATTCATAGTAGTAGTGGCATCATAAAGCAGGTTACTTTTTACGGCAACCTTTTGAGCTTTACTTTCAACCGACAATAAACCCAATATGAATAGTATGCAGACTAGTATTTTCTTCATTTATTCCTTCTTTTTATTTTAAAACCATTCTATAAATCCAATTTCATGCCGTGAAACTTTGATGAAGGAGAGCATTCTTTAAAGAAACATTTTATATCTTTGCACTCTCCATCTATTCCATGCTTCGGCATCCCGACTTCATCCCCTTCAAACCTTGAATAACAAACCAAAAAAGGACAAAATCTCAGATTGCAAATATCGTGGAAATAAAGAAGACTGGAAATCGTATCAAGTTCTGTTATAGGCACTAAAAAAGAGGCCACACAACTAATAATGCTAGTACTCACAATAAGAATGACCAAAATAAGAAAAAAGAGAAAATATCAGTTTGCATTTCCATTATCCGCATATTTTTATTTTATCTGTTTCAATATCCGAAACTTTCTAAAGAAATTAATCCAAACTATTTAATATAAGAAAGAGCAAGAAATAATCATTAAATACAATAAATACAAGATAGAATATACAACTTTACTATTCTCGCCCAGGCTATACACACTCCTCGCCACGATTAGAAAGGAAAAGGGAGGAAATTTCATAGAAGACAATTTTGTATTAATTACTACATTATATGCTTTATAGTCTTGCCTTTATTATAAAACAAATGAGTTGTCATCTTTTTCTTGCAGACTGAGCGATTATTCCCCCAGTAAACACTACCTTTGCTATTATTTACTTATAAACGAATACAATTATGAGTCCCGACTTTAACTACAGCGAGGTACCGGCCACCTTCCTCCACTGCCTCAACAAGCAGTGCAAACACTCCGCCAAATGTATGCGCTACCTGGTGACAGCCTATGTCCCGGACAACTACCCGGTAATCAGCACCGTAAATCCAAACTATTTTAGTTCGCACAAAGAATCCTGCCCGTACTTCATGGCGGATAAAAAGAAACGTTTCGCACTCGGCATCACCCACCTGTTGGAT
>ENA-UOIY01003353-UOIY01003353.1-human-gut-metagenome-genome-assembly--contig:-P114-NODE-3353-length-10163-cov-5.101899_pt1 | contig 10163 bp, 9 predicted proteins | sample MGYA00242335_ERZ723882 | MGnify/ENA metagenome assembly ERZ723882
AAATGCATTATGAAATGGGCCCAATGCCGGTTTTGGAGGCATTGGGCCCATTGCGTTCAAAGCCGCTGTGACAAGCGACGATAACGTGCATAAAGAAGAGAGTCGTATGATGTCCGTGTCGGCATTCGCGCATCCTGACGTCACTTTTGGCGGTGTATAGGCTGTAAATACGCAGCTTATACGAAAGCGTTTAACAGACAGGAGTTCCTTATAGAATGAAGGGAAATTGATTTTTCAAGTCCTTTGGATGCGCAGGCTGCGGGCCTTACCGTGGCGGATGTTTGCTTTCACGGTGATAACGAAGATATCCTTGCCGGCTTGAAACATTTTGCGGCGGGTCGGGAGGTCTTCTTTCCCCGGCCGCAGTCCGCTCCTTTTTTTCATATAATGTCTGCCGGACAGAGTTGCTCTGCGGCTTGTTCGTCCGCCAAAGGCGGGCGGACAGCTTGTCGATAAAGCACAATTGGGACTGTTCCCCAAACTTCATTCAGGGAACATTTTGAGAAAAGTTCCGGAGAATTTTCACATAAAAGCTGCTCGAAGCCTTTTGTGAACCTCAAAAACTTTTGGGAAAGGGGATTTTCAAGGGCGGTAGCCCTTGAGCGGAATGTAAGAAGGAGTCACGCGAAGCCTTTTTCGACAGTCTGATACAGTCATGAATCCATACGATCCGTATTGTATGGCGCACCGTGCAATGCGGGTGGTAAAAAGGATTTTGCGCATTATATACAGCATGACCGTCTCCGAAGGACAGTTTCAGGTGAGTGTTCCGTTCTCGTATTGACGGCCCGACGCATCGACCGGGCTGCCGAAGTCATACAAAAAGCTCTTCATTGCAATCGGCGATATGCCGTTGCCGATGGCCGTCGCCGTGGCCGAGATCACGTTGCGCAGACAGCGTTCGTCGACTTCCCGTACCTCTGCGATGTCTCCGCATTGGACGGTCGGGCATTCTGTCGGACTGATCGTGCAGCCGGCCGCCAGCAGGTATTGTCCGAAGGAATCCAGCACCGACGACATCGTTCCCGTGCCACCGTCTGCCGCGCGGACGTAACGTGGGTATTGTCCAAGCGCGACGTAAAAGCGTTCGTTTTCTTCAGAGATGTATTTCAGTACCGTACTGCGGCTTTTGCTGCGCAAATCGTCCTCGATATACAGTCCCAGTGCGCCGCCTTTTTCGGACAGCTTTGCACAGAGCTCGGCATTTTCTTCCGCCCAGTCGGGCGTGATGAAATAGGTCGGCGATACGCCGAAATCGCCGCAGAGATTCGCAAGCGCTTCGAGATCCGTCGTTTTTTCGTCGCCGGTGACAACGACGGTCATTGCAAAGATTTTTTCGTCCGTGCGGATGGACTTGATTGTCTCCGCTTCGCTCTGGTCGCTGCTTCCGTTGCGGGCACGTGCGAATACGACGGCCGCACACAGCAAAAACGTCAGCAGCAAAAGCCGCATGACACGCTTGTCGCGGCGGCGCACCCAGATTCGCAGAGCGATGATGCGCGCCTTCGTTTTCCCTGTCAATGTAGGTTCCTCTTTTCCGCTGTGATGCAGTCTTCAATGATGTATATTCAAACGCGCATCCCGAATATGCCTGCGTACTGGCTTTTGGATGCGCGTTTTGTGTTTGTATTCGGGTTGTTTCTTCACAATCTGTATTCGTCCGGTACGATCGACGGGCCGGAGACTGCGTCCGCCGCCGCCTGTTTGAGAATCGCGGCTTCTTCGGGTTCCACGCCCGCCGGCGTATAGGGAACGGACAGCGGGGAAACGCCGTAGAGCACTGCAAAATGGCAGAGCGCCGCCAGGTAGCTGCCGGACAGGGTGGGATGGGAGTTGTCCTCGGTGTACAGCACGACCTCGGGGTGATTTGTGTTTACATCATAAAACGCCGTGCCGACAGGGGAGAGCAGACAGCCCTGCTCGGCCGCGATCTTTTCGTAGGCTGCCGCGAGCCGCAGCGTCATCTCCCGGTTTGTCCAGCCATGCTCGGCGAGCGTCTCGCAGGGCTCCTTCCGTCCCCACGTCTGATACAGCAGGATGCGCAGGACTCCGTTCCGGCGCAGCTTGCCGCACAGCATTTGTACGGCGGAAAAGAAAGGCGTTTTATCTTCCAGCGCCGGACGGATGCTGTATTCCTGCAAGACGGCCGCGTCAAAGTGCTCGTTTCCCAGCAACGCTTCGGTCATGGCGCCGCATTCGTCGTTCGGGTCGGCGTGCCACTCCAGCTTGTGACCGCCTTTGGTCACCGAACGGATCTCAACGTTGTACCCGTATGCGCGTGCAATCCGGCCAAACAGCTCTGGAAGGTCGTTGCAGTAGGTGTAGCTGTTGCCAATGAATAAGACGCGGTGCGGTATATTTACAGGGCGTCGGTCCATGCTTTGATCCTCTCTTTCATTTCAGTTATGCCGAGGATGCCGTAGGCAAAGCCTTTTTTTACCAGCTGGGCGGGTAAAAATTCGTCGTATTTTTCAAATAGCGGAATTTCCTTGGGATAAACCAGTTCCAACGGGTCGAACGGTTTTTCCGCTTCCTCGGCCAGCACACGGAAAAAGGTATCGCGGTCGGCCTGCATCGTGAATTGAATGAAGTAAGGCCGCGAGGAATCCAGCCCCCGTAGCCCTAACAGCGGTGCGCAGCGCAACTTCAGGAAACGTTCCAGCGCCAAAAAGGCATATGTACCCAGCCACGGCAGCAGCACCCACATGTCGCCGCCGAGGTTCAGCAGCGGCTCGCGGCCGATTCCCGCGTTGCGCGCCGTGTGCCGCGCCTGCGCCAGCCGCGAAACGGCATTCTGCATCAGATAAGGATAGCTCTTTTCCTCACAGAGCACCTGCCGCATCCGCTCGAGGATTTTTGTGTGGATATCGCCCGGACATTGCCCGAAGTAGGCCGGCACCTTACCCTTGATCTCCTCGCAGTAGACCATATGGCGCTTGTGGTCGACCTCCTCCACAACCCAGACCTGCCCGGCAATGGCGATTTTCTCGCCGGCGGGCGGCGGCAGGCAGATTGTGCCCAGCTCGTGCGAGCGGCAGCGGACGATGTATTCTTCGTTCTCCTGAAACACCGCGTAGAATTTGTAAGAGGACGTCAGCCGCTCGCCCGCCAGTCCGATGATCAGCCCACCCGTCTCGGTGCGCTGGATGTGTTCGGTTTCGAGCAGATGCCGCAGCAGCAGCCTGAAGTCGTCCTGCGTGACGCGGTGGAAATAGCTCAGCGAAAGCACCCGAGAGGCCAGCGCCGCCGGGGTCATCTCCCCGCAGGAGGCCAGCGTGCACATCGTCTGGTGGTACAGCAGGCTGTAGGGAAGCCGGTCGAGCTTGGGCGGTTCCACCCAGCGCTCCTCCAGGTATACCTGCACAAGTGCAATGCCCTGTAAGAGCTTCCACGGGATCGTCGTCGGCAGCATCGCGCGCGGCTCGGGCTGTTCTTCACGCATTACGAACCACATCTCCGGCGGCAGGTCGCGCCGCCCTGTCCGGCCCATCCGCTGCAGGAAGGAGGAGACTGTAAACGGCGCGTCGATCTGGAACGCGCGCTCCAGCCGCCCGATATCGATGCCCAGCTCGAGCGTTGCGGTCGTCACCGTCGTCCGGAACTGCTCGTCGTCCTTCATTACCGCCTCGGCCGTCTCGCGGTAGGCGGCGGACAGGTTGCCGTGGTGGATGAGAAAGCGGTCGGGCTCGTTCTTGATCTCACAGTATTGCCGCAGCGTCGTCGTCACGGCCTCGCATTCCTCACGGGAATTAACAAAAATCAGGCACTTTTTTCCGCGCGTGTGCTCGAAGATGTACCCCATCCCCGGATCGGCGTGGACGGGCGCTTCGTCGGTCGGCGCTTCCAGCGGCGGCAGCGCGTCGGATGGCGTTTCGCCGTCCTCGGCCGACTGCGGGCCGGTGATGTAAAAGTGCTCCATCGACAGCCGCCAGCGCGTGCCCTTGTTCTCCAGCTTCGGGATCACGGTCCTGCGGCCCGTCCCCGACGCAAGGAAGCGGCCCGTCCCCTCCGGGTCGCCGATCGTCGCCGAAAGACCGATGCGCCGCGGGTTTACGCCCGCCAGCCTGGACAGCCGCTCGATCAGGCAAAGCGTCTGGCCGCCGCGGTCGCCCCGCATCAGCGCGTGCACCTCGTCGATGACGACGAAGCGCAGGTCGCCGAACAGCCGGACAATGTCCATGTGCTTGTGCAGCAGCAGCGCCTCGAGCGATTCGGGCGTGATCTGGAGGATGCCGGAGGGGTGCTTGAGCAGCTTGTTTTTGTGCGACTGCGCCACGTCGCCATGCCAGTGCCAGACCGGGATGTCCGCTTCGGCGCAGAGATCGTTCAGGCGGGAAAACTGGTCGTTGATCAGCGCCTTCAGCGGACCGATGTAAATCGCGCCCACCGAGCGCGGCGGGTCCTCCGAAAATAAGGTGAGGATGGGGAAGAAGGCTGCCTCCGTCTTTCCCGAAGCGGTCGAGGCGGAGAGCAGCACATTCTCGTCGGTGTTGAAAACGGCGTCGCCCGCCGCGACCTGGATGGCGCGCAGCGACTCCCAGCGGTTGCGGTAAATGAAGTCCTGTACAAACGGCGCATAGCGCTCGAAAATACCCATTTCAGCCCGTCCTATAACTCAAATTCGGCGAAATTTTCGTCCGCCGGCTTTTCCCCGGCAAGCTGCGGCGCGGCGAACGCGAACGAATCGGAGTGCAGCAGCGCCTGTACATCCGTCTGCGGGTTCTGATAAACGATGTCCAGCAGTTCAATGAAATCGCGGATGACCTCGCGCGGGGTGATGTTGACATCCGCCCCGATCCGCCCGAATTCAATTTGAATGAATCCGACCATATCCGCCTCGTTCAGCTTCTGCTCATAGCCGAACAGCTCGGCATGGATTTCCGCCAGCTTCTCAGTCAGCACCAGCAGTTCCTCGTAGGTCAGCGGCGCCAGCCGGATCACCGGTGCCAGCAGGTCTTTCGCCGTCCCCTCGCGGCCGAAGCGTCCCTCCGCCAGCCGCGAGCGCAGCGCTTCATAGCTGTAAACACCGCGGCGCGTGTCCTCCATACACTGCGGCGTGCCGCACATAATGATGCCGAGGTTTCTTGCGCGTCCCTGCAGGGCGTCGTTGTACATCGTCAGCAGCTTTTCGTAGTTGTACTGCCGTGTGACGGCGTTGGGGATCTTGTAAATGTTGACCAGCTCGTCGATTAGGATCAGCAGCCCGCTGTAGCCCGCTTTTTGCAGGAACAGCGCGAACAGCTTGATGTATTCGAACCAGTCGTCGTCGGTGATGATGATGTTTACGCCCAGCTCGGCTTTGGCCTCGGTCTTGGTCGTATATTCGCCGCGGAACCATTTGACCACCTTCGCCTTGCCGTCGTCGTCGCCGGCGATGTATGCGCGGTAGTAGAGCGTCAGGAGTCTGGCGAAATCGAACCCGTGCACCATCTCGCTGAGCGCATTGATGACCTCCCGGATCTTCCGCTCGGTCAGCGCGGCGAGCGCGGGGTCGTCCAGCGCCAGTCCGCTTTCGGAGGCCGCCTCATTCTGCACGCCGCTCAGCCAGCGGTCGAGCACGAGCGTAAGCGCGCCACCCTCCGGCCGGGTTTTGGTCGACATGTTGCGGATGAGCTCCTTGTAGGTCGCAAGCCCCTGTCCCTTTGTGCCCTGTAAGCGGCGCTCGGGCGACAGGTCGGCGTCCACGACGACGAAGCCCTTGTCCATCACGTAGTTGCGGATCGTCTGCAGCAGGAAGCTCTTGCCGCTGCCGTATTTGCCCACGATGAAGCGGAAGGATGCCCCGCCCTCGGCGATGATGTCCACGTCGTGCAGCAGTGCGGCGATCTCGGCTTCCCGTCCGACGGTGATGTACGGCAGCCCGACGCGCGGCACCACGCCGCCCTTGAGCGAGTTGATAACCGTGGAAGCAATCCTCTTTGGAATTTTCATCACGCAAAGATTCCTTTCAGTTCTTCGATATAGTCCCCGACGAGGATCGGCGCATCCCCGTCAAATTCGATTATGGTGTCGCCGAACCGATCAAACAGCTTTTCGTTGATCGCGTCGGCCAGCAGCGAGGGCATCACATTTCCGGCCGCTTTTCGCCAGTCGCCGCCCTGCAGAAGGCAGGTGAGGAACGCGCGCTCGGTTCCGTCCAGAAGCGTGCCGTGGTCGGACGGTTCCTGCACGGTCGGGCCAGGACAGGCTTCCTCTGCCGGCTCGCGCTCGCTGTCGGTCATCAGCCTGTCCCGTGTGACCGCGGCGGCTTGCCGTATGCCGCTGAGCTTGGAAAAATCCAACTCAATGCGCGGCTTCGCGCGCTGCTTCTTTTCGTCAAGATACGCGTCGATCTCCTTTTCGATGATCGAAAGGATGATTTTCGGCGTTTCACCCGGCGCCAGCAGGTGCTTGTAGCCGTATTTCTGCCGCATCAGACAGTCGACGGCGCGCAGCAGCTCGCCCAGCTCCTTGCTTTTGCCGCGTGTCCCGTGGTATTTTTCGCTTGTCCATTGCCCGTAGATGCAGCGGTAACGATGGATGGGGTTGAGTTCATAGGTGTAAGATTCGTATTTCATCCGGTCGTAAAAAACAGCTGACGCAAACGGATGGTAGGTACAGGTGCAGATTTGCCCGAAGCATTTTTCAAACAGGCTCTTCTTCCGATGCGTTTCGTAATAAGCCGAGAGGGCGTCGTACACCCGGCAGACTACGTCCCGACAGTCGTCGGGATGCTCCCTGAAGAAGCGCGAATGCTCCGCCCGATAGGCCGACAGCCGGAGGAGCGCGTCGTACCGCTCGTTTTCGCCGCCGTTTTGCAGCGCCAGCAGCGCCTCGTCGTATTCGGTATCCGCAAGTCCCTGCAAGAACGACTTGTCCAGCCCGTAGTAGACTGCATAGTCGAAAAGCCAGACGCGCAGATAGCGGTCCAGTCCCGGCTCGAACGCGCGGTAGGTCTGCCAGAAGGCGTGCAGCGCCGCGAACCCTTCCTCGGGCGTTTCGCCGCAGACGCGGTTGAGCAGCTCGTAAACGTACACATATACGAAGGACAGCGAGGTCGGCTGCACGTCGCCGTGCCGCACTTTTGTTCGCCAGGAAAAATAACCGCGCAGCTGGCGCACGTCCATCGTTTCGTAGGTGGGAAAGTAACGCACGAATTGCCCCGTATAGCTGAAATCGTCCTCGTATCCGGCCATCATCACGGCCTGGTCGTAGAAGCGCTTCTCGGCGCTCTGGCGGTAAAAGGTAAAACTTTCCGCGAGCTTCTTCATCTGCCGGATCTCGTCCGGCACATAGCTGTCCAGACGGCTGGCCGGCCGTAAAATCGGTTCGTCGCGGTACACACCGGCTTCTGCTTCATCCCGCTGCAGCTTGGGATTGGCGAGGATCTGTTCGATCAACGCCTCGATTTCAATGTCCGCCGTTTCCGCGCACCGCCTTTCTCCGAATGTGCATTTTTTTCTGTGCAGCTCGGACAGTCCGCACAGCAATTTCATTATATCATAAAGAAAATCGTTTGTAAACCCGATAATCACGGTTGACAAAGGCAAACGGGAGGTCTATAATGAAAAAGCCTTGTTAAAGATCAGGCTTCAGAGAGGGAGAGGATTCTATTATGAAGGTGCTGTTGATTCTCAGCGACGGGATGCGGCCGGACGGCTTGGAGGGGCATCCTGCCGTCGCCCGTCTGATGCGGGAGGGCAGCTACAGCCTTCGCGCGCGGACCGTGATGCCGTCGGTCACGCTGCCCTGCCATATGTCGCTGTTCCACAGCGTGGATCCCGGCCGTCACGGGATTCTGACCAATACCTATGTGCCGCAGGTACGTCCCGTGGAGGGGCTGTTCGAGTGTCTGCATGCAAACGGGAATACGACTGCAATGTTTTATGACTGGGAAGAACTGCGTGATCTTGCGCGTCCCGGCGCGTTGACGCAGAGCGAACTGCTTTCGGGTCAGGCTTACGGCTACGAGCATACCGGCGCGCGTCTTTGCGAGGCGGCGAAAAGACGGCTGCGCGGCGGGGAAATCGATTTTGCGTTTCTTTATTTCGGCTGGCCGGACGCTGCGGGCCATGCCTGCGGTTGGCTGAGCGGCGAATATTTCCGCGCGGTCCGTTCCGTCTGTGATTGGGTCGGAGAGCTGGTCGACATCCTCGGGGATACATATACGATCCTCCTCACGGCCGACCACGGCGGACACGACCGCTGCCACGGGTTCGATTGCCCGGAGGATATGACCATCCCCGCCTTTTTCCGCGGAAAGCCGTTTGAGGCGGGAAGGGAACTGTCCGACGTGAGCATCAAGGACATCGCACCCACCGTCGCCGCGCTGTTCGGCGCCGCCGTTCCGGCGGAATGGGAGGGCAAGACCGTTCGATGAACCCTATAGAGAATAAACGGCAGGTCACGCGGCTGATGCTGTTGTTTATGACAACTTATCTCATCAGCTACCTTACCCGCGTCAATTATGCCGCCGTCGTCACGGAAATTGCCGACGCGGAGGGTATTCTGCGCTCGGTCGCCTCGCTTGCGCTGACCGGCAGTGCGGTCACGTACGGCGTCGGACAATTGCTCAGCGGCTGGCTCGGCGACCGTATCCAGCCGCGGACGCTTGTGTTCTGCGGACTGCTGACGACGCTGCTGACCAACCTGCTCATCCCGCTGTGCGGCGCCGCCTATCAGATGACGGCGGTCTGGTGTGTCAACGGCCTCGCGCAGGCGTTTATGTGGCCGCCGCTTGTGCGGCTGATGTCCACGCTTTTCTCGCAGACGGACTATAAGCGTGCCTGTGTCGTCGTCTCGTGGGGCAGCAGTCTGGGAACCATTCTCGTGTACCTCGCCTCACCGCTCTGCATCCGTCTGGCGGGCTGGCGGAGCGTTTTCTTCGTCTCGGCTGCGGCTGCTGCGGCGATGGCTGCCGTCTGGGTCCGTAAATGCCCGCGCGTCGTGCCGGCTCTGCCTGAAAAGCCGGTTGACATGGCGCCCACGCGCGCGTTTCCTTGGTCGCCGATGCTCGCCGTTGTCCTGTTCTGTATCGTTTTGCAGGGGAGCTTGCGCGACGGTGTCACCACCTGGCTTCCTTCACTGCTCTCGGATGCGTTCGGACTCGGAAACGAAACCTCTATCCTTTCCGGCGTGGTGCTGCCGGTATTCGGGATGGCTGCATTCCAGCTTGCCTCGGTTGTTTACCGCAGGGCGGTGCACAATGAGCTGACGCTTGCCGGATTGCTGTTTGCAGGCGGCGCGCTGTCCGCGCTGCTGCTGGCGCTCTTCCATGCCGACGGCGCGGTTTTTTCGGTGGCCGCCGCCGCGCTGCTGACCGGCTGTATGCATGGGGTCAATCTGATGCTGATTTGTATGCTGCCGCCCTATTACGCGGGATATGGCCGTATTTCGCTCGTCTCGGGGATGTTCAACGCCTGTACTTATATCGGCAGCGCCGCTTCGGCTTACGGAATGGCGGCGTTTTCCGAATCCTTCGGCTGGGACAGTACGATCCTGCTCTGGTTCGCTGTCGCTTTGACCGGCGGTGCGCTATGCTTTGTCTTTTCGAGACAGTGGGGAAAATTTACGCGGCGCGTTGTGGCGGAAAAGCCGTAAAGACACAGAAAATCGGACGCTTTCGGTTTCGGAAGCGTCCGATTTGCGTTTGTCAGAGCTGCGTTCGGATGTACGACGCGAGGACGGCCAGCGCATTGTCCGTGCAGCCGCTGCCGTTGATGACCAGGTCCGCCTTCCATCGGCTCGGCTCGACATACATGTCGTGCCTCGTGCGGACGAGGTCAAGGTATACGTCCGCGATTTCGTCAAAGGTGTATCCCCATTGCATGTTGCGCTTGAGCCGTCGGACGATCCGTTCGTCCGCACGGCAGTCGACGAAAAGCCGGAGGTCGAGCTGTTCATACAGTCCGCAGTCCCAGAGGGTCAGAAGTCCTTCCACGATCAACACGCGGCAGCTCCCGTTTTCCGCCGCGTCGCTCACGTCCCGCCGCAGGCGCGGCAGGTCGAAGGATTCGGGATTGTTGTCGTCCCGATAGCTTCGCCCCGTCCGTCCCGTCGCCGTCGGACGGTCGCCCTCGGGCTTGAAGTACGCGTCCATCGGCAGCAGCAGGACCTCCAAATCCGACAGCGCCGCCTGAAGCCGCTGAGCGAAGGTCGATTTTCCGCCGGCGCTGCCGTCCGCA
>ENA-UOIY01003367-UOIY01003367.1-human-gut-metagenome-genome-assembly--contig:-P114-NODE-3367-length-10111-cov-4.610581_pt1 | contig 10111 bp, 10 predicted proteins | sample MGYA00242335_ERZ723882 | MGnify/ENA metagenome assembly ERZ723882
CCGTCACAATGACGATACGTATAGACAGAGCCTTGCAGGAGGAATACAACCGCCTGGCAGCCAAGACGAACCGTTCCCGGAACGAGCTGATCGGCATGGCTCTGCAATATGCCCTTGACCATATGGAGCTGAAAAACTGCGGCGAGACCGGAAATCTGCAACCCCTGTGAGCAGACCGAAATTACGTGCAAAGAAATTGGGAGAGTGAAATTTATGCCGGAAGAAAACAGGAAAAGTAAGTGGATATACGTCAGGTGGTTCGCCATACGGTTCTTCCTGGTCGTGTATGACATCATTGCGGTGAATGCCGCGTGTTATCTTGCGCTGCTGACCAGATTTTATGTGGCGAAGCAGTTCCACAGCGCCGCGGCGCAGTATATCGAAGCCTATACCAGCTACGCGCCCTATTACACAATTCTCTGTCTCGTGATCTTCTGCTGCTTCAGCCTGTACAGCGGCATCTGGAAGTACGCGGGCTTCAACGACCTGAACCGCATCGTCGGGGCAAACGTGGTCTGCTTTATCGTCCACATCATCGGAACTCTCATCCTGCTCCGGGGAACGCCCCTTATAAGAATGCCCATTTCCTTCTACTGCCTCAGCGCGTTTACCCAGACGTGTCTCATCACCGCGAGCCGGTTTTCCTACCGGCTGCTCCTTATGGAAAAGGTCAGGGTGGCAAATAACGGGAAAGGTGCAACGATAAACGCAATGGTCATCGGCGCAGGCGGGACCGGCAAGATCGTGCTTCAGGAGCTGGAGCGGGAGAAAACCGTCCGTCCGGTGTGCGCCCTCAACTACAAGGAGATCGGCTTCGGCTCTCTGCTGGACGGCGTCCCCGTGGTCAACGGCGTGGAGAACCTGAAGGGCGCCATTGAAAAGTACCGGGTCAATTTCGTCATTATCGCCTCCGCGGTCATGCCGCAGGAGGTCAGAAACCGCATCAAGGACATCTGCCGGGAAGCATCCGTTGAGGTGCAGGATTATTCCGGCTTCTTTCAGGGCTTCGGCGGCAGCGTGACGCTGAAAAATCTGGCGGAATGCGCCGACGGCAAGGTGGAGCTGGTGGTCAATGGCGAGCATCAGCAGTACGCGGACTGCGAGCAGGCGCTGGTAAATGCCGCCGGAAAATATGTGGTGAAATCCATTTCCGCCAGAGCGGATACGCTGGTGATCGAGCTGACCGACCATTCCGTGGTGCAGAACGATCTGAACGCGGACTGGGTCAAGGATCAGGAAAAGGAAACGGGAGAGGCCATCAGCTTTTTCTGACACGTCTGTCAAAGGCACAGAAAAGAGGAATAGAGATATGTATGTCAGGAGAAAAGACATAAAGCCCTTTGATAAGAAGGTATGGCTTGCTTCGCCGACGATGCATGGTGACGAGCTGAAATATATCACGGAAGCCTATGATTCCAACTGGATGTCCACGGTGGGCGCGAACATCAACGAGGTGGAGCATATCGCGGCGCAGAAGGCGGAAATGAAGTATGCGGTGGCGCTGTCCTCCTGCACGGCGGCGCTGCACCTGTGCGTCAGAGCCGCGGGGGAACGGCTCTACGGAAGACCTGCCATCGGCCACGGCGCAGTGGAGGGCAGGCGGGTGTTCTGCTCCGACATGACCTTCGCCGCCACGCTGAACCCGGTGGTCTATGAGGGCGGCATCCCCGTGTTCATCGACACCGAGCGGGACTCATGGAACCTGGACCCCCGGGCTTTGGAAAGAGCCTTTGAGATTTACCCCGAGGTGCAGCTGGTGGTGGCGGCGCACCTGTACGGGTTTCCCGGTAAGGCGGACGAGATCCGCGCTGTGTGCGACGCCCACGGCGCGCTGCTCATCGAGGATGCCGCCGAGTCCATGGGCGCTACATATAGGGGAAGGCAGACGGGCAGCTTCGGCGACTACGCGGCGATTTCCTACAACGGCAACAAGATCATCACCGGCTCCAGCGGCGGCTGCCTGCTGACCAATGACTTGGAAGTGGCGAACAAGGCGCGGAAGTGGTCAACACAGGCACGGGAAAACGCGCCATGGTATCAGCACGAGGAAGCCGGCTACAACTACCGCATGAGCAACGTGATTGCGGGCGTCGTCCGGGGTCAGTATCCGTATCTGGAAGAACACATCGCCCAGAAGAAAGCCATCTGGGAGCGCTACCGGGACGGTCTGCGGGGTCTCCCTGTTGAGATGAACCCCTTCGACCCGGAAACGTCCTGCCCCAACTACTGGCTGTCTGCGCTGGTAATTGACAGGAGCGCCATGTGCCGTCAGGTGCGCAGCGACAACGACGCGCTGTATCTCCCGGAGCAGGGAAAGAGCTGCCCTACGGAGATTCTGGAAGCCATCGCGGGAATCAACGCGGAAGGCCGCCCCATCTGGAAGCCCATGCACATGCAGCCCATGTACCGGATGAACGGCTTCATCACCGCCTCCGGCGAGGGCAGGGCAAAGACCAACGCCTACATTGCCGGCGGCGTGGAGGACGTGGGTGCGGACATTTTTGAACGGGGTCTGTGCCTGCCCAGCGACAACAAGATGACGAAGGAGCAGCAGGAGCAGATCATCAAGGTCATCCGGCGGTGCTTTGAATAGTTTGGAAAGGCGGCGTTTCATTGCGGAGATTCATCTTTAATCTGGTCAGCGTGCTGTTCAGCGCGGTGAAATTCGGGATCATGAAGCTGTTTCATTTCCATCATTTTTTCTATTCCGGTGTTCAGCGGTTTTCCCCTAACACGGAGGTCGTCATCGCGGAGGGCGGCACCATCCGTCTGGGCAGACACGTCCGTGCCCACAGAAGATCGAAGCTGCTGGCCATGGACGGCGGTACGCTGGAGATCGGCAGCAATACGGCGCTTGGTAATGGCGTCAGCGTCAACTGCATGGAAAGCATCGTGATCGGCGAGGGCGTGCAGATCGGCCCGGATACGAAAATTTACGACCATGACCATGACTACCGCGTTCCCGGCGGCATCGGGGCGGGAAAATTCGTCACCGCGCCGGTGACGATCGGCGACAACAGCTGGATCGGCTGCAATGTGGTCATCCTCCGGGGAACGAGCATCGGCAAAAACTGCATCGTCGGTGCGGGAAGCGTACTGAAAGGCACCTACCCGGATAACTCCGTGATCGTGCAGAAGCGGCAGACCACTGTGACGGTGTATCCAACAGGAACGGAGAAGTAACGATGGAGCATAAACCTTACGGCCCCTACGAAACGTATTTCAAGCGGCCGCTGGATATCCTCTGCGCACTGGCCGCGCTGATCGTGTTCGGCTGGCTGTACATACTGGTGGCGGTTCTGGTGCGCATCATGCTGGGCAGCCCGGTCATTTTCAAACAGCCCCGCCCCGGCAGGGACGAGAAGATTTTCGACCTCTACAAATTCCGCTCCATGACCGACGAGCGGGACGAAAACGGCGAGCTTCTGCCGGACGAACAGCGGCTCACGAAATTCGGAAAAGTCCTTCGCACGACCAGTCTGGACGAGCTTCCCGAAGCGTTCAATATTCTGAAGGGGGACATGTCGGTCATCGGCCCCCGGCCGCTGCTGGTCAAATATCTGCCCCGGTACAGCGAGCGTCAGCACCGGCGGCACGAAGTCCGCCCGGGGCTGTCCGGCTACGCGCAGGTTCACGGCAGAAACACGGTCAGCTGGCAGGACAAATTTGAAATGGACGTAAAGTACGTAGACCACATTACCTTCCTCGGAGACCTGAAGATCATCTGGGGCAGCGTGATGGCGGCATTTGTAAGGCGTGACGGCATATCCTCGGAGACGTCTGTCACGATGGAGGAATTCATGGGAAACGGGATGGTGGCAAAGTGAAGCGGCTTGTGATCCTCGGCGCCGGCGGGCACGGCAGAGTCGCCGCGGATATCGCCGGAAAAAACGGCTACGACAGCATTGCGTTTCTGGACGACACGAAAAAAACGTGCGGACGCTATCCCGTGATGGGGGAAAGCGCCCGGTTTTCGGAATATGACTGCGATTTCTTCGTAGCCATCGGCAATCCGCAGGCTCGCAGGCGGATGCAGGAGATGCTGCTCACCGCCGGGAAACAGGTCACGACGCTGATCCACCCCTCCGCGGTCATCGGGGAGGACGTGACCCTCGGCACCGGCACATTGGTTGCGGCGGGTGCGGTCATCAACCCCGGCGCGGTCATCGGCGATGGGTGCATCATCAACACCTGCGCGTCCGTTGACCACGACTGCGTTCTGGAAGACTTTGTGCATATAGCCGTGGGCGCCCATGTGGCGGGGACAGTAAGCATCGGCGCGGGAACATGGATCGGCGCGGGCGCGACGGTGAGCAACAATCTTCAGATCTGCGGCGGCTGTATGATCGGCGCGGGCGCAGTGGTTATCAAAAGCATCACGGAAAGCGGGACATACGTAGGCGTTCCCGCGGAGAAAATCAAATGAAAATTCTGATCCTGACGAATTTCGACGTCGGCCTGTACCAGTTCCGAAGGGAGCTGATACAGGAGCTTCTGACGAAGAACGAGGTATATATATCCCTCCCCTACGGGGAACTGGTGGCGCCGCTGGTGGAGATGGGGTGCTTTTTTTTCGACACGCCCATGGAACGGCGGGGCATGAACCCGGTCAGGGACGCAAAGCTGTTTGCCGCCTACCGGCGCATATTCCGGGAGGTAAAGCCGGAAAAAGTGATCTGCTACACCATCAAGCCGAACATCTACGGCGGCTTTGCCGCGCGGCTGGCGGGGATACCCTACGCCGTCAACATCACCGGACTGGGGACAGCCTTTGAAAGCGGCGGATTGCTGAAAAAAATGGTCACGGCGATGTACCGGCTCAGCTGCAAAAAGGCGAAGACGGTATTTTTTGAGAATGCAGAAAACCGGCAGATTTTTCTTGACGCGAAAATCGTGAAAGAGCGCCAGACCTGTCTTTTAAGCGGGGCAGGGGTCAATCTGGAGCGCTACGCCGTGGCGGACTACCCGGCGGGGAACGTTGTAAAATTCCTGTTCATCGGCCGGATCATGCGGGAAAAGGGCGTTGACGAGCTGCTTTCGGCCATGAGACGGCTCACCGGCGAGGGCGTCCCCTGCACGCTGGACATGGTGGGCGGATACGAGGAAGATTACGGCGCGGTGGTGGAAGAAGCCGAATCCGAAGGGTGGTTAAAATACCGGGGCTATCAGGAGGATGTCCGCCCGTTCATCGCCGCGGCCCACTGCTTTGTTCTGCCCTCGTGGCATGAGGGGATGGCGAATACCAATCTGGAATGCGCTGCTTCCGGCCGGCCGGTGATCACCAGCCGCATTCACGGCTGCATGGAAGCGGTGGAGGACGGCGTGACAGGCTTCCTGTGCGAAAGAAAGGACTCAGGCAGCCTTTACGCGGCAATGAAGCGGTTCTGCGCCCTGTCCATGGAGGAGAGAAGAGCCATGGGCTTAGCGGGCAGGAAACGCATGGAAGCCGTGTTTGACAAGAAAAGGGTCGTTGAAGAAACAATCAAACGACTATAATCTGCGCATAACAGGAGGTGCCGGAAAATGAAGGAACAGCCGCTGGTCAGCGTTATCATTCCCGTTTACAACGTGGAGCGGTATCTGGCACAGTGCCTTGACAGTGTCAGCCATCAGACTTACCAAAATCTGGAAATTATCTGCGTCAACGACGGCTCCCGTGACGGCAGTCCGGATATCCTGCGGCGGTACGCGGATGAGGATGCGCGGATACAGGTCATCGATAAGGCGAACGGCGGCGTATCCCGGGCGCGGAACGACGCACTGGACTGCGCCTGCGGGGAATACATCATGTTCGTGGACTCGGACGACTGGGTCGAGCCGGACGCCTGCGAAAACGCGGTGAACGCAATGCGCGAATATGACGCGGATATCGTGATGTGGTCGTATGTGAGCGAAACGGAGAACCGTTCCTCCCGGAAAGTCATCTTCCCGGAAACGACGGTTTTTGAAAAGGAAGAAGTCCGGGCAAAGCTGCACCGAAGATTTGTCGGGGCAATGGGAGAGGAGCTTTCCCACCCGGAGCTGGTGGATTCCCTCTGCCCGGTCTGGGGAAAGCTGTACAGGCGTTCCCTGATTCAGAAAAGCGGCGCCAGATTTGTCGATCTGGCGGAGATCGGAAGCTACGAGGACGGCTTTTTCAATCTGGAGGTTTTCGGAAAGGCCGACAGGGTGGTGTATCTGGCAGCGTACCTGTATCATTACCGCAGGGACGGGTCTTCCTCGGTCACGTCCGGGTACAACCCAAGGCTGTATGACCAGTGGCAGACGCTCTACGACCGGATGGAAGCCATCATCCGGTCAAACCAGCTGGGCAGCGAGTATGAAGCCGCGCTGAATAACAGGATCGCGCTGGGCATTCTGGGGCTTGGGCTGAACATTACGGTTTCCACTCAGTCGATGGGGGAAAAAGTGAAGGATATTCACAGGATCATCCGTCAGGAAAGGTATCGGAAGGCGTACAAAAACCTGCCCTTAAATTATTTCCCAATCCACTGGAAACTGTTTTACGGCTGCGCCAGACATGGATTTGCCTTTGGTGTGTACGTGCTGCTCACCGTAATCCAGAGGATTATTTCAAGGTAAAGGAACAAGAAAATGATGATTCATTTTTCGGTTTTGGCCGTGATTCTGGTCTGCGCCCTGATCTGGGAGCGGCCAATCCGGTATCACAAGCTGAATTCCATATATTACGGCGAACGCTACGATTACAAGTCGCCGCTGATGCCCTGGCTGATCGTGTTCGGCTACATCGCCTATCTGGCCGCCATGCGCTCCGGAATGAACGATACCTCCGGCTATATTCAGTCGTTTGAGCATATCCCCGGCACATGGGACGACGTTTCCAGAATCCTTGACGGGGACGGCAAAGACAAAGCGTTTGACATAACCGCCAACATCTTCAAGATGTACGTGAGCGACGATTACCACGGGTGGTTTGGCCTGTTTGCGGCGGTGGAGTCCTGCATTTTCATTCATGTGCTGCGCAGGGAGTCCGTCAGCTTTCTGGACAGCTGCTTTGTGCTGTTCGCTACCACACTGTATTATAATTACTTTTCCATGATGCGGCAGTGGTTTGCCGTGGTGCTTCTGTTCGGCGGCGCAATATTCATCAAAGAGGGAAAAACGATCCCCTATATCCTTTTGTGTCTCTTTGCGGCGCAGTTCCACAACAGTGCGTATCTGTTCATCCCGGTCTATTTCATGGTAACAGGCAGGGCGTGGAGCCCCAAGCAGAACCTGATTATTATTGCGGCTGTGGTCGGCCTGTTTTTCCTGGGGCCGATTCTGGATGCCATGGAAAGCTCTCTGGCAAATTCGACCTATGACTATGCGGTGGCGGCCATGAACAGCGATTCCGGTTCTTCCATCATCCGCCCTGTTATCGTGGCGGTGCCGGTGGTGATCGCGTATATCCACCGTGACCGGATTGATGCAGGCAATAAAATGATAAACATCTGCATCAATATGTCGCTGATAAACTTTCTGCTGAATCTTCTTGCGACGTTTACGAGCGGACTGTACGTGATCCGTCTGGCAACGTATACCGCCGGCTACAGTCTGATCCTCTATCCCTACCTTCTGAATGTGACGGTCAGCAGTCGAAACAGGAGCGCCCTGAAAGTGGGATTTTACATTCTGTATTTTATTTTCTACTGCTATCAGATGTCCCATCAGGGTTCGTGGGGGTACAACAGCGACATTCTGGGAGTATTCTCCTGAGAGGAGAGGTAATGCATGACGACAGAGCCAGTCAGGGTTTTGAACCTGTTTACCATCATGGACCGCGGCGGCGCGGAGACCATGGTGATGAACTATTATCGGAACATCGACCGAAGCAAGGTGCAGTACGATTTCATGGTGCACCGTCAGGAGCGCGGCGCCTATGACGATGAGATCGAGGCGCTTGGCGGCAGGATCTACCGGATGCCGCCGATTCGCCCCTGGACTGCCGGGGAGTACCGGAAGACGGTGCAGGCGTTTTACGCAGAGCATCCCGAGTACCGGGTGATCCATTCCCACATGTCCGAGCTTGGCTATTACGATTTCCGGGAAGCGGAAAAGGCCGGTGTCCCGGTGCGCATCTGCCATGCCCATAACCGTCCATACGGGATCGACCTCAAATCTCCCGTCCGCTGGTATTACAAGACCATGATGCGGCCGCATATTACGGATCTGTTCATATGCGGCAAGGAATCCGGGGACTGGCTGTTCGGCAGGAAGAACGAAGCCCGCTTCATCCAGCTGAACAACGCCATCGACGCCCGTCAGTATGCCTACCGCCCGGAAATCCGGCAGAAAATGCGGCAGTCGCTGGGCATCGGGGAGGATCAGCTGGTCATCGGCCACGTGGGGCGCTTTTATCCGCAGAAGAACCATAAGTTTATCATTGATATTTTTCAGGCTGTCCGGACGAAAAATCCCGAGGCGGTTCTGCTGCTGGTGGGAAATGACGCCGGTGAGGGCGGAAAGGAAATCCACCAGAAGGCAGAGCAGCTGGGGCTGACTCCGTGGGTGAAATTTCTGGGAACCCGCGGCGACGTGGCGGAGCTGCTGCAGGCGATGGATGTGTTTCTGTTTCCGTCGCTGTTCGAGGGGCTTTCCGTCGCCAGCATCGAGGCGCAGGCCGCCGGATTGCCGGTGCTGATCTCCGACAGCGTCCCGATCGAGTGCAGGAAAACGGATCTGGTTCATGTCCTGCCCTTGAGCGCGCCGCCGGAAGAATGGGCAGACAGCGTTCTGGAGCTTGCCAGAATCCCACGCCGCAATACTTATGAGGAAATCAGGGGCGCAGGCTTTGACGTTGTGGAGAACGCCAAGTGGCTGCAGGCGTTTTATTTACAGGCAGCGCAGAGATAGGAGGGAGCTATGCCGATACTGACGATCTTTACGCCCGCCTACAACCGGGGACACACCCTTCCCCGTACATATGCTTCTCTCCGGCGGCAGGACAGCAAGGACTACAAATGCCTTGTGGAGGACGCCGGTACCACCGACAACACGTCGCAGCTAGTCAAAGTCTGGCAGGCAGAGGAGACGGAATTTGAGATACGCTATCTCTACAAGGAAAACGGCGGAATGCACACCGCCCACAACGCGGCCTACGCGAACATTGACACGGAGCTGAATGTCTGCATCGATTCAGACGACGCGCTGGCAGACGGCGCGGTTCGCTGTATTGTGGACCTGTGGGATAAGACCGACCGCCGGAAATACGCCGGTATCATCGGACTGGACGCCGATATGAACACCGGAAAGGTGATCGGGACGGGCTTTCCCGAAGATATGAAGGAGACTACCCTGGCCGGATTTTACGACGCGGGCGGCAGCGGCGACAAGAAGCTGGTGTATCGCACCGACATCATGAAAGAATTGCCGCCGTATCCGGTTTTTGAGGGAGAAAAATATGTTTCTCTGGGATGGAAATACCAGCTCTGCGACCGGAAGTACAAGCTGGTGACCACCAATACGGTGCTGTGCAATGTAGAATACCAGCCGGACGGCTCCTCCAGAAACATGCTGCGGCAGTACCTGCGCAATCCCCAGGGCTTTGCGTTCATTCGCAAAGAGAATCTGAAGTACATCAAGGACTGGAAGCGGAATGTGACCGACGTGATCCACTACTGTTCCAGCAGCCAGATCAGCGGGAATCCCCACTATGTCCGGGAATCCCCCAGACCGTTTCTGACAGCGCTGTGCATCCCGGCGGGACGGCTGCTGACGGCGTATATCAGAAAGAAAGCACGAACGGAAGGGTAAAGAAAATGGCGGCAGAAAAGAAAATCGGTGTTGTGATCCCGGTCTATAACGCGAAGCGATATCTGCGGCAGTGTATCCAAAGCGTCCTGAACCAGACCCTTCAGGACTTCTGTCTGGTTCTGGTGGACGATGGTTCCAGTGACGGAAGCGGGAAAATCTGCGATACATACGCGGCGAAGGACTCGCGCGTTTGCGTGATACACCAGCCCAATCAGGGCGCGGTGCTGGCACGGGCTGCGGGCGTACTTTCGGAATATGCCCAGACGGCAAAGTATATCTGCCTGTGTGATGCGGACGATATGCTGGAACCGGACGCGCTTCGTGTCCTCTATGAGGAAGCCGGGAAGAATGATCT
>ENA-UOIY01003374-UOIY01003374.1-human-gut-metagenome-genome-assembly--contig:-P114-NODE-3374-length-10082-cov-11.523088_pt1 | contig 10082 bp, 9 predicted proteins | sample MGYA00242335_ERZ723882 | MGnify/ENA metagenome assembly ERZ723882
CGCCTCTGCGGAGGCGACCAAAGGGCTTTCCGATCGCCCTTTGGAAACCTTCGGTCGCACCCATGTTTATTGAGCTTTAGCGGAAGTTTTTTAGTTAGCGTACCTTTCGTCTTCCCTAAGCAATACCAAAACATCCTCAATGCAACCCATCCGCCAAGGAGGTTCCCTTATGCAATGTACCCTCTGCCCGCGCGCCTGCCGCGCCGAGCGCAATGAATCCACGGGCAACGGCTTCTGCCAGCTGCCGACCACCATGCGCATCGCCCGAATTGCGCCGCACCTCTGGGAAGAACCGCCGATTTCCGGCAAGAACGGCACGGGCGCGGTGTTCTTCTCCGGCTGTACGCTCCGCTGCGCCTACTGCCAGAACGCCGACATCAGCCACCGCAACGCCGGACGCCCCTTCACGCCGCGCGAATTGGCGGATTCCCTGCGGCGGCTGGAGGATATGGGGATGCACACCATCTCCTTTATTACCGCGACGCCTTATGTTCCGCAGATATTGGAGACGCTGGATATTTACCGTCCGCATGTGCCGCTGGTGTGGAATACGTCGGGGTATGAGACGGTCGAAACATTGCGGATGCTGGACGGCGTGATGGACGTGTATCTGCCCGACCTCAAGCACAGGAGCGAAAAGATGGGGCAGCTCTGCGCGAAAGCGTCGAACTACTTTGCCGCCACATCCGCCGCCATCACCGAGATGGTGCGCCAGACAGGAACGCCTGTCTACGATGAGAACGGCATCATGACGCGCGCCACGCTCATCCGTCACCTGATTCTCCCCGGTCTGACGAGCGAAAGCTGCCAGCTGCTGGATTGGGTGAAGGAGAACCTGCCAGAGGGTGTGCCGGTCAGCCTGATGCGGCAGTACATCCCGTGCAACAACGTGTCGATTCCGGGATTGACGCGGACGATTACGAACCGCGAATATATCCGCGTGCGCGACCATATGCTGGATTTGGGACTGCCGGGGTATTTGCAGGAGCCGGAAAGCGCATCGGAGGATTTTGTGCCCGTTTTCTGCAAGGACGAGAGCTTTGTGTGAAAAATGCGCCCTAAATGGAAGGAAAATGTTGCGCAGAGCCGCTAAAATGCTTGTATTCCGGGAGAAACTGTGGTATACTGACAAGTGTGAATCCATGAACCGCTGCCTTGGTTTTCAGGGAAGCGATTTTTCAGCCGGGTCTGTCCGGTGTTTCGGGTTGCAGAAAGAAGGGCTTGACATCTGAGAGTGGACATGGCTTGGCGGCATCGGGACAGTGTTACGGGCAGAGGTATGCCCGCTGTGCTGTCGTGGTGCTGACGGGTGATGGGAGCCACTCTTTTTGATTGCCTGCACATTGCAGGCGAAAGTCCTCCGAAAAAACGAACCCGCAGTGAAAGAGGTGAGGAGTTATGGCGAAAGCGGAATTGACGACCGTTGTCACGCCCAAATGTCAGCGTCTGGCGGATGAAATGGGCTATGAACTGGTGGATGTGTGCCTTGATAAGGAGAACACGGGCAAGTTCCTGCGCATCTATGTTGATCGTCCCGAAGGCATGTCGCTGGATGACTGCGAACGGTATCACCGCGCCATTATGCCGCTGGTGGAATCATACGATTTCGATTTCCTCGAAGTATCCTCGCCGGGCATTGATCGTCCGCTGAAGAAGGATCGAGATTTTGAGCGCGCGCTTGGCGAAGAGGTGGAGGTTCACCTGTTCAAGGCCGTGGACGGTCAGAAGGTCTTTACGGGCATTCTGTCGGACTTTGACGCGCAGGACATGGTGCTGACCATCGCGGGCGAAGAAAAGCGTTTCGCGCGCAAAGCAGCTTCGCTGGTGAAGCCGGTGGTTGACATGGAAGGCGTCGAAGACGTCGATTTGGGCGAGGAATAACCCGGCAAGCCGATTCCCCGCAAGAAAGCAATTTTCATCGGAAATGAAAACCATTGCGGAAGCAGCTTCCGCATCAGAAACAGCATAAATTATTGAAGGGTGACACAGTCATGAGAAAGACCAAGACAACTGTTGCGCCGAAAGCAGATCCACAGAACAAAGAACTCGTGGAAGCCATCCGCGCGCTGTGCCAAGAGAAGGATTTGAGCGAGGATATGCTCTTCGCCACGGTCGAGGATGCGCTGAAAAAGGCGTATGCCAAGAACCGCGCCAAGGGCGAGGCAGAACCATCCGCCAACAACATTTCTGCGACCATTGACCGCGCGACGGGTGAAATTCATGTGTATACCCGCCGACTGATTGTGGAAGAAGTGGAGAAGCCCGCCGACCAGATTTCGCTGGAGGAAGCCCGCGCGATTAAGGACACCTACCAGATGGGCGACATTGTGGAGACGGACGTGACGCCGCGCAACTTCCTGCGCGTCGCTGCCCAGACCGCTAAGGGCGTCATTATGCAGCGCCTGCGCGACGCAGAACGCGGCAGAGTGTACGAAGAGTACGCCGACAAGGAAAACGAAATCCTGACGGCTGTCGTTACGCGCGTGGATGACAAGGGTGCTGTGGTGGAGCTGATGGGCCGCACCGAGGGCTACCTCGAACGCGATCAGATGATTCCCGGCGAAGTCATCAACATGGGTGACCACCTGAAAGTCTATGTGCTGGAAGTGCAGCGCGGCGACGACATGACCCGCCGCGGCCCGCAGGTGCGCGTCAGCCGTACGCATCCGAATCTGGTCAAGCGCCTGTTTGAGATGGAAGTGCCGGAAATCGCTGGCGGCAAGGTGCTGATTAAGGGCATCGCCCGTGAAGCGGGCAGCCGCACGAAGATGGCGGTGCATTCCACTGAGGTGCTGATTGACCCGGTGGGCGCGTGCGTCGGTCAGCGCGGCGACCGCGTGACCCGTGTGGTGGATGAACTGCGCGGCGAAAAGATTGACATCATCAAGTGGAGCGAGAATCCGGCGGAATTCATTGCCAACGCGCTGAATCCGGCGAACGTCCGCGAAGTATACACCGAGGCGAGTGGTCAGCGCTCCTGCATCGTTGTCGTGCCGGACAATCAGCTGTCTTTGGCCATCGGCAAGGAAGGTCAGAATGCGCGTCTGGCGGCAAAGCTGACGGGCTGGAAGATTGACATCAAGAGTCAAAGCCAGTACGCCGAGCAGATGGCGGCGGCCGTCCCGCAGGTGGAGAATGAAGAACAGCCGGCGCAGGAGCTGCCGGAGGATTTCCAGCCCTATGAGGGTGTGGAAGCGCCGGAAACGCCCGCCGACGGGGACGACACGCTGTAAGTTTAGGGAGCAGCAGGAAACGAGATTCGGCGGTTGACCCAAGCGGCAATCGCCAAAAGGAGCCTTGATGAAGCCGAAGAAAATCCCGATGCGCATGTGCGTCGGATGCCGGGAGAGCAAGCCTAAACGCGAACTCATCCGCGTTGTCCGCGCACCGGACGGCACCGTGTCCATGGATCCGGGCGGCAAAAAGCCCGGCCGCGGCGCGTATGTATGCCGACAGGAAAGCTGCCTGATGCGCGCCATCCGGCAGAAACAGCTGGAACGTCAGCTGGAAGTGCAGCTCACTGACGACGTGGCGGAAGCCCTGCGGCAGGAGCTGGCGCAGCTGTCCCAATCCCAGACAGAAGCGGAGGAAAACTGACGCCAATGGATAGGGAAACGAAACTGCGCGGGCTGATGGGACTGTGCGTTCGCGCACGACAGGCGACCTTCGGTGAAGATGGCTGCCTGAAAAGCATTCGTGGCGGAGGATGCGCCGTGCTGCTGCTGGACAGCGGCGCGTCAAAAGCCACTCAGGATAAATACCGCGGTGTCTGCGACAATGCAGGGGTGCAGATGGCGTTGCTGCCGCGGGGACTGCTTCAGGATGCAACCGGGCGGTCAGGCGTGGCAATGGCCGTCGCGCCGGGCGGGCTGGCAGAGCAGATCAGGCAGAACCTTCCCGTTGAAGGCAAAGAAGAGCACGGGCAACAGATGAAATCGGAAAATCATGGCGGGGGTGCAAGCGTCGAATGACGAAAGTGAAGCTGAAGGATGCCATCAAGGATTTAACCACGGACGCGGCGAAGGTGCGCGATGACGCATCCCGCGTGCGTCAGAGCGCAGACGGACTGGCAAAGTCTCTCCGTGCGCTGGAGAACGGATTTATCAAGTCATTGAATGCAAAAGCGGAGCAGGAAAAGCGCGCCGAGGAGGAAAAGCGTCTCTCTGACCACTCCAAGGCGTATGTCATGCTCGACGTGGATGAGCAGGCGGCGGTGAATGCGGCGCGGCAGGAAGCGGAAAAGGCGGAAAGGGCGGAAAGGGCGGAAAAGCAGGAAGCTAAGTCTGCCCCGAAGCAGGAAGCGAAGACGGAAGCGCCCAAGAGTGAGCAGAAGCCCGCGCCGAAGGCAGAAAACAAACCGGCGGTGAAGGCAGAAGCGCCCAAGAGCGAGCAGAAGCCCGCTCCGAAGGCGGAAGCCAAGCCCGAAGTGAAGGCGGAAGCGCCCAAGAGCGAGCAGAAGCCCGCGCCGAAGGTGGAACCCAAGCAGGAAGCGAAGGCGGAAGCGCCCAAGAGCGAGCAGAAGCCCGCCCCGAAGGCGGAAACCAAGCCCGAAGCGAAGGCAGAAGCGCCCAAGAGCGAGCAGAAGCCCGAAACCAAGGCAGAAACCAAGCCCGAAGCGCCCAAGAAGCCCGCGATTGGTCAGATTATCTCCCGGCCGGGTCAGGCGCTGCCGCCCAAGCCGGTCGGATTGGCACCGAATGTCATCCGTCCGCCGCGGCCGCAGCAGCCCCGTCCGCAGGGACAGCAGGGGGCGCAGGGCAACCGCCCGCAGCAGGGACAGCCTCGTCCGGGCGGAAATGGTGCGTTTATCGCGCGTCCGCAGCAGGGGCAGCCTCGTCCGGGCGGAAACGGTGCGTTTATCGCGCGTCCGCAGCAAGGGCAGCAGAATCGCCCCGGCAATGGCTCGTTCCAGCCTCGTCCGGGTGGAAACGGCGCGTTTGTGGCGCGTCCGCAGGGCGCTCGTCCGCAAGGGGGCGCTGGCTTCCAGGCGCGTCCGCAGGGCGGCACGGGCCGTCCGGCTGGCGTGGGCATGAATCGCCCGAAGCCGGCTGTGCCGGATATGGCGCCCGCAATGGGCAAGGAGCGCGTCTCCAACTACGACCCGAACAAGAAGAACTACGTCCGTCAGCATGACCCGGAGCATGTGGCGCGCAACCGCAAGCAGCTCAGCCGCGATGCGGGTTACAGCGGATATGATGACGACGTGGTGCGCGGCGGCAAGCGCAGCCGCATGAAAAAGCCGTCCGCACAGCAGATGATGGCGCCGATTAAGATCGAACACGCCTACATGAGCGGCGACACGATTGTCGTGCGCGACCTGTGCGAAAAGATCGGCAAGACCAGCGCGGAGATTATCAAGAAGCTCTTCCTGCTGGGCAACATGGCGACCATCAACAGCGAGATTGACTTCGATACCGCGTCGCTTGTTTGCGCGGATTTTGACATCACGCTGGAAAAGAAGCCGGAAGTGACCGCGGAGGATCAGCTGACCGCCGAGAACTTCGACGACAGCGAGGAGAACCTCCAGCCGCGTCCGCCGGTCGTGACCATCATGGGTCACGTCGACCACGGCAAGACGTCCCTGCTGGACTACATCCGCAATAGCCGCGTCACTGCGGGCGAAGCGGGCGGCATCACCCAGCATATTGGCGCATACACGGTCAAGATGAACGGCCGCGATATTACGTTCCTCGATACCCCCGGTCACGAAGCCTTCACGGCGATGCGTGCCCGCGGCGCACAGGCAACGGACATTGCGATTCTGGTTGTCGCGGCGGATGACTCGGTCATGCCGCAGACCATTGAAGCCATCAACCACGCGAAGGCGGCGAATGTGCCGATTATCGTGGCGATTAACAAGATGGATAAGCCGGAAGCCGATCCGGAGCGCGTCAAGACTGACCTGACGAAGTACGGCATCGTCTGCGAGGACTGGGGCGGCGACACGATTATGTGCCCCGTTTCCGCCAAGACTGGCGAGGGCGTCGATGAACTGCTCGAAATGATTCTGCTGCAGGCGGATACGATGGAACTGCGCGCGAACCCGAACCGTCTGGGTCGCGGCGTTATCATCGAGGCGAAGCTGGACAAGGCGCGCGGCCCGCTGGCGACTGTGCTGATGCAGAATGGTACGCTGCATGTGGGCGACAACATCATTGCGGGTCTGGCGAGCGGCCGCGTCCGTGCGCTGATTAACGACCGCGGTGAGAAGGTCAAGGAAGCCGGTCCGTCCACGCCTGTGGAAATCATGGGCTTCGATGAAGTGCCGTCTGCGGGCGACGAGATGCAGGCTGTCGGCGACGATCGTCTGTCCCGTCAGGTCGCGGAGGAACGCAAGGCGAAGGTCAAGGCATCCCGCGAGGCGACGATGGCGAAGGTTAGCTTGGAGAACATGTTCTCGAACATGGAATCCGGCAAGCAGACGACACTGAACCTGATTATCAAGGCGGACGTGCAGGGCTCTGTCGAAGCTGTCAAGCAGGCAATGGAGAAACTGAGCAGCGACGAAGTGAAGGTGCATGTGCTGCACAGCGCGGCGGGTGCCATCACCAAGGACGACGTGAACCTTGCCAGCGCGTTCAATGCCATCATCATCGGCTTCAACATCCGCCCGGATGCGTCCGCGCGGGAAGCGGCGGAGCGCGAAAAGGTGGATGTGCGCCTGTACACCGTCATCTACAAGGCGATTGAGGACATGGAGCTGGCCATGAAGGGCCTGCTTGCGCCGGAGTACCGCGAGGTGCTGCTGGGCCATGCCGAGGTGCGCAATGTGTTCAAGATTACGGGCGCGGGCGTTATCGCCGGCTGCTATGTGACCGACGGCAAGGTGCAGCGCAATGCGCAGGTTCGCCTGCTGCGCGACAATGTGGTCGTGTTCGAGGGCAAACTGAGCAGCCTGAAGCACTACAAGGAAGACGTCAAGGAAATGGCGGCTGGCTTCGAGTGCGGCATGAGTCTGGAAGGGCACAACGACATCAAGGAAGGCGATGTCGTCGAGTGCTTCATCATGGAGGAAATCCCGCGCTAAGGAATTCCTGATTCCCTTTACGCAACGCAGGAGGCAGGGCAAAGTCAGTTCCATTTGGCTTTCCCTGCCCCTTTTTTCAAACATCCGCAAATCCATTGCGGCAGGGCATGATTGCGTCGGCAGATGCGCAAACTAATGTTGCGATAAAAGTCAAGCTGCATGGGTGAGCGCTGCGAAGGGGTGTCGGGGGCGACCGCAAAGCCACCGACTCGCTCCCGCAGGCGCGAAATCCCTGCTTGCGGAAACAAGCAGCCATGTCTGAAAGACAAGCAGTTCGGTCGCGCCATCTGCGCGACACAGCATAAACGTTGAAAAGAGCAGCTTGGGGGGCGCTTCTGAGGAAGCGCAAAGTTACTGGCAGGGACGCTTCGCTGCCTGCACCTTTGTTGGTGGCTTCCTTGGAATTGAGCGCCCGAATAACAGTTGGGGCGTTGCCCCAAACCCCACAAGGGACGCTGTCCCTTGACCCTGCGAAGGGGCAAAGCCCCTCTCGACACCCATTGACCGGCAGAGCGGCTTGAGCGCGCTAAATCAACAAGTCTTTTCCGAAAGTTTTTCTTTTCCCTATCCCTACCTTTAGGAGGAAATCATGAGCTATCAGCGTATTGAACGCATTTCCGAGGAAGTCCGCCGCGAGGTGGACCGCATCATCCGCGACGAGGTCAGCGACCCCCGCGTGACCGGCACATTCTCCATCACCCGCGCCGAAGTCACCCGCGACCTTCGCTATGCTAAAATCTACGTCTCCGTGCTGGAGGACGATAAGCGCGAGCCGCTGATGAAGGCGCTGAAAAGCGCGGCAGGCTTTGTCCGCCACGAGCTTGGCAAGCAGATGGTCATCCGCTATGCGCCGGAAATCCAGTTCGTCAGTGACCAGAATATCGCCTATGGTGTGCATATCGCGCAGGTGCTGGCGCAGGCGCAGAAGAACCAGAGCGAAAATCAGCCGGAAGCGGCGGCCAACGAGGAAGAACCCGAAGCATGAATGGCTTTCTGAATATCCTCAAACCGCCGGGAATGACCAGCGCCGCCGTCGTAGGGTATGTCCGCCGCATGACGGGCGAAAAGCGCGTCGGTCATGCCGGGACGCTTGACCCCGAAGCGGCGGGCGTGCTGCCCATCATGATTGGGCGGGCGGCGCGGCTGTTCGACTATCTGGTGGATAAGGAAAAAACGTATGTGGCGGAATGCGCATTCGGCGCGGCGACGGATACGCAGGACGCGACGGGCAAAATCACCGCGACAGGGGAGAATTACCCTGATTTTTCCGCCGTGCAGGAAGCGGCGAAGCACCTTGTCGGTGATATTGAGCAGCGCCCCAGTATCTTCAGCGCCATCAAGCAGGACGGCAAGCCCCTCTACGAACGCGCCCGCGATGGCGAGGATGTCGAAGCCCCGCTGCGCATCGTGCATGTGGAATCCATCGAATTGCACGAGGAAACGCCCGACCACGGCGTTCGTATGACGATTCGCTGCGGGCGCGGGACGTATATCCGCTCTATCTGCGACGATTTGGGGAAGCTGACGGGCTGCCCGGCGCATATGCGCTTCCTGCTGCGCGCGCAGAGCGGCGTGTTCACGCTGGACAGCGCGATGACGATGGAGGAAGCAGCAGCGTATCAGGCGCAGGGGACGCTGCAAACCCACCTGCTGCCGCTGGATTACGGCATCCAGCATATGCCGCGTGCGGATGCGCCGGAATGGCTGCGCAAGCAGGTGTGCAATGGCGTGAAGCTGCCCGCGAAGAAGCTGCCCGGCGTATTGGCGCTGCCGGAAGGGCAGGTCACACGCGTGTATCTGCGGGACGAATTCTGGGGGATGGCGGCGCGGGAAGGGGAATTCCTCGTCTGGAAATGCCTGCTTCCGCCGGAGAAGGAGGAGAACAATGCGAATCATCCGTGACCCGAAGCGCCTGAACCCCTGCGTGCTGGTGCTGGGGATGTTTGACGGCGTGCACCGCGGCCATCAGGCGCTGCTGATGCGCGGAGACGAGCTGGCGCAGGAGATGGTGTATCCGCTGGCGGTCTGCACCTTCCAGCCGCATCCGCTGCATGTGCTTGCGCCGGAGAAAGAACCGGTGATGCTGACGACGCTGCCGGAAAAGGCAGCGGTCATGCAGTCCTTCGGCGTGGACGGGCTGTGCGTGACGACGTTTACACGGGCGCGCGCCAATCAGTCGCCGGAGGACTTTATGGCGGAACTGGTGGAGGTGTACGCACCGGTTGTAATCGTGTGCGGCTTCAATTTCACCTTCGGCGCGGGCGGCAAGGGCAATGGACAGATGCTCAAGGAGTACGGCAAGAAGCACGGTTTCCGCACGGTGATTGTGCCGGAAGTGGTGATTGACGGCGAAACGGTATCTTCCACGCGCATCCGCCGCTTGCTTGCGCAGGGCGATATGCACGAGGTCAACAACCTGCTCGGCCGCGGCTACAGCATTGCGGGGCGCGTTGAGGAGGGCAAGCAGGTCGGGCGCACCATCGGCTTCCCGACGGCGAACATCACCATTCCGCCGCACAAGGCGCTGCCCGCGTTCGGCGTGTATGCCTGTTATCTGGAAACGAGCGGCGGCATTTTCCCGGCGGTGGTGAACGTCGGGCGGCATCCGACGCTGCCAGAAGGGCACGTCACGGTGGAAGCACATGTGCTGGATGAGTTCCTCTCGCTGTACGGGCGGAACGTCCGGCTGACGTTCCTGAAATTCATGCGCCCGGAGCAGAAGTTCGATAGCATCGAGACACTGCGCGCGCAGATTGCGCACGATGCGGACGACTGCCGGGCCTATTTCGCGCAATTGCAATAAACAAATCACCCGTGCGGGGGGCAGAAAAGCCGATGCACGGGTGATTTTTGTAATTGTGGTTATGCTGCCTTTGCATAGAATAGACTTTTGTCGCAGGGATTTCGCGCCTGCGGGCGCGACCAAAGGGCTTTCCGATCGCCCTTTGGAAACCTTCGGTGCGCACTCCTGCTTATTGAGCTTTGCCGAAAGTTATTTAGTTAATGTCCACTGAATAACCATCCGTTTTTCACGCGATTGCAGAAGTCCGAGTAG
>ENA-UOIY01003376-UOIY01003376.1-human-gut-metagenome-genome-assembly--contig:-P114-NODE-3376-length-10078-cov-5.032725_pt1 | contig 10078 bp, 10 predicted proteins | sample MGYA00242335_ERZ723882 | MGnify/ENA metagenome assembly ERZ723882
TGTAAATCGCTGTTTTTTCAGTTTTTTATCAAATGAAGTACGTCCCGTCTATTTGGTAAAACGGTACATCTTTACATCATCTTAATAGAGCTTTGCACCTGCCGGAATGTGGTCATCAACCATCAGAAGATGAAGCTTTTCTTCACCTTCTTCTTCGTGGATAGCACTGAGGAGCATACCGCAAGAGTCAATACCCATCATAGCTCTCGGTGGAAGATTTGTGATAGCGATAAGAGTCTTTCCAACCAGTTCTTCAGGCTCATAATAAGCGTGAATACCGCTTAAAATAGTTCTGTCTGTGCCTGTTCCGTCATCAAGAGTGAACTGTAACAGTTTCTTTGACTTCGGTACTGCAACACACTCTTTAACCTTTACTGCACGGAAATCTGACTTGCTGAATGTATCAAAATCAACTGCTTCCTCAAATAAAGGCTCAATCTTTACCTTAGAAAAATCAATCTTTTCAGGTTCTGCTTTCACTTCTTCAGCAGCCTTAGATTTTACATCATTTTTCTTATTTACATCATTCAAGGTCTTCATTGTCGGGAATAATAAAACATCTCTGATAGCTGCTGCGTTTGTAAGTAACATACACATTCTATCAATACCAAATCCGATACCGCCTGTAGGTGGCATACCAATTTCAAGTGCGTTCATAAAGTCTTCGTCAGTTGTATTAGCCTCTTCATCACCAAGTGCTAATAATTCTTCCTGAGCCTTAAATCTTTCTCTCTGGTCAATTGGATCGTTAATATCTGTATAAGCGTTAGCCATTTCCCAACCATTCATGAAAAATTCAAATCTTTCTACATATTCAGGGTTTTCAGGTTTCTTCTTTGTTAAAGGAGAAATTTCAATTGGATGATCCATAATAAATGTAGGCTGTACTAAATGTTCTTCAACAAATTCTTCAAAGAACAAGTTTAAGATATCACCCTTCTTGTGGTGTTCTTCAAATTCAACATGATGTTCTTTTGCAAGTTCTCTAGCCTGTTCAACTGTTTCAACTTCATTCCAGTCAACACCGGCATACTTCTTAACTGCATCAACCATTGTAAGTCTTTCAAAAGGCTTGCTTAAATCCATTTCAATGCCATTATATTCAATCTTAGCACTTCCACAAACTTTTTCAGCAAGATGTCTGTAAAGATTTTCTGTTAAATCCATCATGCCGTGGTAGTCTGTGTATGCCTGATATAATTCCATAAGTGTAAATTCAGGGTTGTGTCTTGTATCAACACCTTCGTTACGGAATACTCGTCCAATTTCATAAACTCTTTCAAGGCCACCAACGATAAGTCTCTTAAGATAAAGTTCCAATGAAATACGAAGCTTAACATCTTCATCTAAAGCATTAAAATGTGTTTCAAATGGACGTGCTGCTGCACCGCCTGCATTGTGTACAAGCATAGGTGTCTCAACTTCCATAAATCCCTGTCCGTCTAAGTATTTTCTGATTTCACTGATAATCTTTGATCTCTTAATAAATGTTTCCTTAACTTCAGGATTCATAATAAGGTCAAGATATCTCTGACGGTATCTAAGGTCTGTATTTGTAAGGCCATGATGCTTTTCAGGAAGAATCTGAAGACTCTTTGAAAGAAGAGTAACTTCTGTAGCGTGAATACTCTTTTCACCTGTCTTTGTTACAAAAGGATATCCCTTAACACCAACGATATCACCGATATCCATCTTCTTGAAATCCTTGTATTCTTCAAAAGGCTCATCACCTAATTCATTTCTTGCAACATAAACCTGAATATTTCCTGTTTTATCCTGAACATTACAGAATGAAGCTTTACCCATTACACGCTTAAGCATAATACGACCTGCAATTGAAACAAGCTTTGCAGGATCTTTAACAAGCTTTCCTTCTTCATCATGTTCACATTCAAACTTTTCAAAGTTATCCTTAATCTCTGTAGTATGGTTTGTTACATCATACTTTGTAATCTGGAAAGGATCCTTTCCTCTTTCCTGTAAATCAGCAAGCTTCTCACGACGCACCTTTAAAAGCTGATTAACGTCAACCTGCTGTTCATTCTTATTCTGCTGTGCCATTTTCTTAAACTCCTTAAAGTAGTATATATTCAACTGGTTAAACCAATTATAAATCTATTATCTATATTTCTATTATACGGATTGCTCCGCACTTCGCACTCCCGCAATCCTCCCCGATTATTCGCATATCGTGAAGCTTACGCTTCCCTTTTATGCTCATATCGGAGCGTGTCTCAAGGTCATTTTCCCACCTTTGTGCAAGCACAGGTGGGCTAAGACCTTTTGACACTGTATAATATAATTTATTTCTTTTTCTTAATATCAAGAACTTTATATTTTGATACCGTATCGCCCATTTCAACCTCTACAATATCTCCAACTTCGTGTCCAATAAGTGCATGACCTAATGGTGATTCGTTAGAAATCTTTCCACTTAAGCTGTTTGTCTGTGTTGAACCAACTATGCTGAACTCAAGGTCTTCATCATATTCGAAATCATGAATGATGATATGACATCCAACGTTAATCTTTGTATCATCAATATCAGATTCAGCTACAACTTCAACATTTTTAAGAATCTTTTCAATATCTTCGATTCTTGCTTCAATGTCTCTCTGTTCATCTTTAGCTGCATCGTATTCAGCGTTTTCTGATAAGTCCCCCTGCTCTCTGGCTTCCTTAATCTTCTGTGCTACTTCTTTACGTTTATTTACCTTTAAATCTTCTAATTCTGCTTCTAATTCCTGAAGACCTGCATATGTCAATATATTCTTCTTTGCATCTGCCATGTTTACTTCCTCCATCTACATGTTCGTTCATAGTTTTACACTTTATAATAGCCCAACCACCATTTATTGTCAATGTTAAAGCCCCGAAAAAGTGTACAAAAAGCCTATAAAACCTTATAATTTTGATTTAATTAGCTCCTCTAGGGACTGCCAGTCCACAATCTCATTGCATCTGCGTCTAAGCTCTGCAGAATGTGGCAAGCCCTGTGTATACCAGGCTATGTGTTTTCGCATTTCCCTAACTGCTGTATATTCACCTTTGTAATCAATAAGCATTCTTGCGTGTTTCAAAACCATATCGCGTACTTCTGTTGAAGACGGTTCATCCACAATAATTCCATTTTCAAGATACTCTTTTATCTGTTTAAAAATCCATGGATTTCCTCTTGCGGCTCTTCCAACCATTAACCCGTCACATCCGGTATATTCCTTCATTGCCTTTGCATCTTTTGCAGAAAAAATATCACCGTTACCAATTACAGGAATTTTCACAGCCTCTTTTACCTCTTTAATCACGTCCCAGTCTGCTTTTCCGCTGTAATACTGCTCCCTTGTTCTTCCGTGAACGGCAATTGCTGATACGCCGCAGCTTTCCGCAATTCTTGCAATCTCAGGTGCCTGAATTTCACCGTCTTTAAAGCCCTTTCTAACCTTTATTGTAACAGGCTTCTTTATTGCCTTAACCATTTTTGTAAGAATCTGTTCCACAAGTTTAGGCTGCGTAAGCAAATAAGAACCTTCATGATTGTTAACAATCTTAGGCACCGGGCACCCCATATTAATATCAATAAAATCACAAGGACCTTCTGCTACCTTTGCACCGATTTCCGCCATAATGTCAGGATCAGAGCCAAAAAGCTGAACAGCTATTGGATGCTCAGCCTTATCAATATTTAATAATATGTTTGTATTTTTATTTTTATACAAAATAGCCTTGGCACTTACCATTTCCGTGTAAAGCATGCCACATCCCTGCTCTTTGCAAAGCAGACGAAATGGCAGGTCCGTTACACCTGCCATTGGTCCCAATGCCAAACTATTTTCAATTTCAACATTGCCTATTTTCATAATTAATCTCCAAGCTTATTTATTATTCTTGTTCTTCTCGTAAATAATTCTCATTCCCTGAAGAGTTAATTCCTTGTCATATATGTCTATTTTGTCTGTATTCTGCCATATTATTCTTCCAAGACCACCTGTGGCAACAACCTTAACATCTGTAAGACCGCTTTCCTCTTTCATCTTTTCAATAATATATTCTGTCTGACCGATGTATCCATAAACAATACCTGCCTGCATGCATGAAATTGTATCCTTAGCTAAAATGGTTTCAGGCTTTTTGATTTCAATTTCAGGGAGCTTAGCTGTTTCATTCCACAAAGCCTTTGTGCAAATCTTTATTCCCGGCGAAATAACTCCTGCTTCAAAAGTACCGTCAGCTCCAACCAAATCATAAGTTGTAGCTGTGCCAAAATCTATTACAATACAAGGTCCGCCATATAATTCATATGCTGCCACAACATCCACAAGACGGTCTGAACCAAGTTCCCTCGGATCAGTTCTCTTAACTCTTATTCCTGTCTTTGTCCCCGGGCCTACAATTATAGGCTTTATTCCAAAATACTTAATAATACCATTATTTAAGGAATACATAACTTTAGGAACTACCGATGAAATAATAACATCCTCAATCTCGTTAATATTAATATTCTTTCTCGCTATTAATTCGGCTATTGTTGAACCATATTCATCAGATGTTTTCACCATCTGGGTATTCATTCTAAATGTGGCAAATACCTTATCCTCCTTAAATAGTCCAAGTGTTATATTAGTATTTCCAACATCAACAGTAAGTAACATTATATTTCTTCTCCCAATACAAAAACTTTATAGTACATTTCTAAAGATTCCAGTAAATCTCTTTTTTCCATTTGCATCTGTCTTATCTTTAGTCCACAGCCAATATCATCATATAACAAATCCCCTTCATCAGCTTCTGTTATAATCTGAAGATTGCCTTCCTCATCATATTCTAGAACAAGTATTCCTCCAACTTCCTCCGTAAAAAGAACACACATAATCTGCAATTCCTGTTTAATCTGTTCTGGCAGATTGGAAAACTGCTCATTTAAATAATATTTTTTGTCGTATGCGTTAGCACCGCACAATACCATTTTCTCGTTAAACATATTTCTTCCTTATTAGTAAAAATTAAATTAAGTCTTAATCCTTAATAACTTCAGCCAAAGCCTTTACTGAACCGGCAATTCCCTGAATTTCAGATGGAATAATAATCTTTGTAGCCTGACCGTCTGCTGCTGCTGCAAAAGCTTCAAGACTCTTAAGTGTAAGAACTGCCTCATCAGCTCCTGCTTCCTTAATGGCTTTGATACCGTCTGCTGTAGCTTTCTGGACACTAAGAATAGCCTGTGCCTCACCTTCAGCTTCAAGGATTCTCTTCTTCTTTTCTGCGTCGGCCTTAAGAACTGCTGCCTGATTGTCAGCTTCAGCATTAAGAATAGCTGCTTCTTTCTTACCTTCTGCAATAAGAACTGCTGATTTCTTCTCACCTTCAGCTCTAAGAATCTGTTCACGCTTTTCACGTTCAGCTCTCATCTGTTTCTCCATTGCTTCCTGAATATCTCTTGGTGGAATAATGTTCTTAAGCTCAACTCTGTTAACCTTAATTCCCCAAGGATCCGTTGCAACGTCTAATTCTGTACGCATCTTAGCATTGATTGTCTCTCTTGAAGTAAGAGTTTCATCAAGTTCAAGATCACCTACAATATTTCTAAGTGTTGTAGCCGTTAAAGACTTAATAGCCACAATTGGATTTTCAACACCATAAGCATAAAGCTTTGGATCTGTAATCTGATAGAAAATAATTGTATCTATCTGCATTGTAACATTATCTCTTGTAATAACAGGCTGTGGTTCAAAGTCTGCAACCTGTTCCTTCAAATTAACTTTTCTTGATACTCTATCCAAAAATGGAATTTTGAAATGAAGTCCCACTGACCATGTTTCTTTGTAAACACCTAATCTTTCAATAACAAATGCGTGCGCCTGTGGCACAATCTTTACGCATGTTGAAACCAATACAATGGCTAACACAATTAAAATAATAAAAAATATCATATTCTACCTCCTTGTATACTAGGCCTTTCTGACCATAGCTTTTACCCCTTCTACGGACACAACTGTAACTAATGAATCTTTAGGAATAATCTCTCCATCTACACTTCTGGCTGTCCACTCCATACCGTCTACCTTAATCATTCCTTTTGCGTTAATGTTATCAATTTCCACAACAACTTTTCCCTGTTTACCTGCCATTGATTCAACATTAGTCTTTTCAGCTTTGTTGTTTACATACTTAATGGCAAATGGTCTTATAAATATTAATACCACCATGGTAACTACCAGAAAAACAACTGCCTGAACAATCCAGTTTGCTCCAAGCAATGCTGCCACACATCCGGCTAAAGCTCCAATGGCAAACCATATACAGGTAAGGCCAAGTGATACCAACTCAAGTGCTGCAAAAACAACAAACACTACAAGCCAAGCAATATAGCTCATACTCATCTTCCTTTCATTTCATTTTATGCAATTTTATCATCTAAACGCAAAAAAATAAACCCTAAGTATATTTTATTTTATACATTATACTCAAGATTTATTATCCTACATAAATATTAATCTGCTGATTCGGCAAACTCTGCTTTGATATAACCATCATTACCCTGATAGTTGACTAAAACCCAGTCCCCTTCTTTTCCAAGAACGTAGAACTCATCGCCTGTTGATGCCATTCCAAGCACTGAACTGTCTGCTGAAGCTTCCTCTCTTACATACAACGTATCTGCCGTAATCTTAATTCTTCCGCCTAATTCAAGGTTATTTTCCCTTGTTGTAGTGGTTTCAGGCTCTGTTGTTGTCTCAGCTTCGGCTGTTGTACTCTCAACTGCCTCTTCTGTTGTAACTACCTTCTTCTTTGATTTCTTGGTTGTTTCCTCAGCCTTAGCTGCAACCTTGTCTGTATTGCTATTGTTAACTCTGATTGACTCTGTTGATGCCATCTGAGCTGTATCTACATATTCAATCTTATTATTTCTGCTAACTGCTGCAGCTATTGTAATAATTGCTGCCATAACAAAAATACCGGCGTACATAAGATTATTAACATTTCTGTATAATCTTCTCTTTCTGTTTCTCTCTATTCTCTTTTTTCTCTCTAATCTATTGCTATCCATTAATGGTTCCTTCTCTGATTTTTCGAATTTTCCTGTCAAATTTCGTCATCGTCTTTAAAAATTGTAACAAATATTACAGTCTATGTCAATTTTTTGTCATATATTTTATACCTAAAATGCTTAATTTTTTTCAGCTGATTTTTTCTTTTATTGTTAGATTTTAACATTTAACTTTTTTAATTAAATTTTTATTAACCAATTCCTTATTAAAAGCATATATTAGTTAATACATCTTGTAATATTTTCATAAACTTTTTCCCAAAGATTGCATATTTTTCACAAAAGTTGTATTATTGTGAGGTATGCATTTATTATTTTGGTTGATAAATTTCTTAACTTGACATTACGGACTTAGTATCGACCTACCATTATAATTAACAAATATATAAGTTAATTGTAAATTCGGGATCTGTATTAAATATGGAAGATATGGAAATTAGTTTTCCCGAAAGTTTGTTAAGGAGGAATTTTGTTATGGCAAACACAAAGAAAAAAACAACACCTGTTGCTGCTAAGAAAGACAATACAGTAGAGATTCCTGTAGTAGCAGCAATGACTAAAGCTGAACCTAAGAAAGAAGCTAAGGTTGAAGCTAAGAAAGAAGCTGAAGTAAAAAAAGCTGAACCTAAAAAAGTTGAAAAGGCTGTAGAAGTTAAGACTGTAGCTAAGAAAGAAGATAAGGCACCTGCTAAGGCTGCTACAAAAGTTGCTGAAAAGAAACCGGCTGCCAAGAAAGCTACAACTACTAAGAAAGCAGCTACAACTGCTAAAAAGGCACCTGCTAAGGCTGCTAAAGTTGAAAACAACATTTATGTTCAGTTCTCAGGTATGGAATTTGATACTGCTGCAATCGAAAAGGCTGTAAAGGCTGATTACACAGCAAAGAATGGTAAGAAGGATATGAAGTCAGTTTCTATCTACATTAAGCCTGAAGACATGAAAGCTTATTACGTAATCGACGGAATTATTGGTGACGTAGCTTTATAATTCCTACATATACTAAAGATATCAGGAGAGTCGCATTTGTGCGGCTCTTTTTTTCACTAATTCATGCACCGCTTGCAGTAACGCGTAAAATGATAAAATCAACGTGTTTGAAGGTGTTTTTTCTCTGCCGACACAATATAAATCAAATAAAAAGAGAGCACAACTTGTATGCTCCCTTCGATGTTCTTTAGATATGTTTCTATTATTCGCCGTCTACGCTTACTACGAAATCATTTAATTTCTTTGCAAGTACATCTGCATCCAGTCCGTGTACAATACATGCTTCTTCCAATGTTTCTCCCTGTGATGCAGGGCATCCTACGCAGTGCATTCCTTCATTTAAGAGGATTGGAATACAGCCCATGTTTATGTTTATGATATCTTTGATTATCATGTCTTTTGTTATCTTTGCCATGTTTTTTACTTCCTTATTTTAATTTTGTTCTGATTTTTGCCTTTTCTATAATTATTTTTCAATAATTATGTTTTTTAGCATTTTTCAGGTTCCGGATAGTCTACTCCAAATGTTTCTACTGTTACTTTTTTCATTACCTGTGGTTCTAATGGTTTGTCCATTCTGTCTGTTGCCACGTCTGCAATTTTGTTTACTACCTCTATTCCTTCGATTACCTTGCCAAATGCAGCATACTGACCATCAAGGTGAGGTGATGTCTGGTGCATTATGAAAAACTGTGATCCGGCTGAATTTGGCATCATTGTACGTGCCATTGAAAGTACGCCCGGTTCATGCTTTAAGTCGTTCTTGAAGCCGTTCTGTGTAAATTCGCCCTTAATTGAGTATCCCGGTCCGCCAATACCTGTTCCTTCAGGATCTCCACCCTGAATCATAAAGCCTCTGATTACTCTGTGGAAAATAATTCCATCATAGTATCCTCTGTTTACAAGGCTGATAAAGTTGTTAACTGTGTTAGGCGCAACTTCAGGATAAAGTTCAGCTTTCATAACATCTCCGTTGTTCATTTCAATTGTTACTATTGGATTTTTTTCTGCCATTTTAATATCTCCTTTAACTTTTACATTTTGTTCATATTTCTTTTACACGTAAAACACTCTTTTTTCACGTTTAAAAATTATAATACAAACATAAACAAAAGAAATTAATCATTTGTTTATGTTTTTTCATAATTTTTTTGAATCGGATTTAATCCGATTCCCTCCCTTTTTTATTATTAGAATATATTTGCGGAAAGGATGCGTGCGTTGCATCCTTTTTGCACGGAAAGAGTTTCACGAAACGTGAAGCTCTTTTTTCATTTTTATCCATAAATCTGTCTGCAAATAATGTATGCCATATAGAATGCATAAATTATTACAAGAAAGATTCCTTCTTTCTTCTTAATTGTTCTCTGTGTTGATGCAACAATAAACACGATAATTGTAGCAGCCAATGAAACTATTATGTCCACGAAGTTCATTGCCGTAACTCCAACTGATGAAATTGCTGCTGATAATCCAAGTACTAAAAGAATGTTTGAAATGTTTGAACCTACAACATTTCCTATTGCAAGGTCTGCCTCTCCCTTGGAAGCTGCAACTGCTGATGTTACAAGTTCAGGAAGTGATGTTCCCATTGCTACAATTGTAAGTCCTACCAATGTTTCAGACATTCCTGCTGCAAGAGCCAGACTCTTTGCGCTGTCTACAACAACCTGTCCTCCTACCGCTATGGCAATTGCACCACCAACTATGAAAATTGCACTTTTTCTTTTTGAAAGCATTATAACTTCATCGGTACCATCTTCTTCTGTTCTTTCTTTTAAAGCATAACTTACAGTCCAGGCTATAAATCCTACGAAAAGTACAAGCAATAATATACCATCAATTCTGTTAACATTTCCTACCATTGTTGATCCATTTTCAAATAGGAAAATGTTGTTTTTCTTAATTATTCCTCCAAACCATAAAATATCTCCTGCCAAAAATATTAACAGTACTGATATTATAAGCAAAAGTGGCATTTCTCTTTTTAGTATGGATTTTTTTACTAACATATCTTTAAATAATGCAGTAATACCAATTACCATC
>ENA-UOIY01003380-UOIY01003380.1-human-gut-metagenome-genome-assembly--contig:-P114-NODE-3380-length-10068-cov-4.126835_pt1 | contig 10068 bp, 10 predicted proteins | sample MGYA00242335_ERZ723882 | MGnify/ENA metagenome assembly ERZ723882
CCTTTGAAAAAGGTATACGACTTGAATCTTCAGTTAAGCATCATCGTAGCCAAAACAGCCATCCCAATGGAATAGGCTCTATCGACAATATCCAATACTTTTTCGCAAATGTGTATTTCCGGTATGTCCGGTTTCCTTTGCAGTCTTTCCCGAATACGCTTTGCTTCCTGTTTGTCAAAGCAGTCATCCAGCAGCCCGGTTTTCAATAGGACTTCTGCCAATGCCCATTGTGCGGGAGTAACAGCACGATCGAAACACACGGCGAGCACTTGCGCTTTACATTCGTCTGCCGGTTCCTGCTCGGCTTTTAACTCCCTGCTTACGATTCCGAACAGGCTCTTTTTTTCCGTCTCGGAAACCAGTCGGTTTTCTTTCAGATAGCCTTCTACCTGACTGGTATAGTCTTTCATATACTGCGTCAATACCGTGAATAGGATAGAGTCCAGTGTTTTGCCAATTGACTGCTTGATTGCCTTACATAACGGAAGCAAATAAAGCGGCTCTTCTTGCATCCCGTTGGAGAAATGACAGGCGGAGGACTTATCCCAGTAAATGAATTTCCGTTCCTCCAGCTCATATAAACCCAGCACAGCAAGCCCAACTTGGCAGTCCTGCTGGAACAGGGAGGTATGTTTATTTGCGGAAACAGCAAGTACGGCATATCGGATTACATTGGATCGGAGCATAGCCAGCCTCCTGAAAAGAGATTACTGTAAAATTGTCGGCATTTGAGTAAAAAAAGATGCGTACCATATATTTTTTATATTTTAACATGATTCACGCAATACTGTTACCATGAATGTATAGATATTGCGTAAAATCCAAGTTGGAAATTTATTGGATTGTTTCGGGACAAGTAACTTCCGAAAAGATGCCGTGATGGCTTAGAGAGTTGATTCGCTTTGATATTACAATTATAGCCATAGAAAAAGGCGGGAGAATATTCGGATTCGGCACGTCTTTTTCTATGGCGTTTCAGCAAAAAATCCACCGGCCATGCTGGTGAGAAAAAACTTTATCTTACGTCGGCGTTTGGAGCTTCACGGCGCGCAGTCCGCTGCGCAGGATGAGGTTGCGCAGCGCCCGGTTGTACATAAACGGCGCCTTGGCCTGCTTGAGATACAGCTTGGCGCGCAGGGAACGCGTGGCTGTTCGGTAGCGTTTCGCGGCGTTTTCGGGTCCCGCAGCCAGAGCGTCGGCCAGCAGCGCGGCGCTGGTGATCGCCCAGCTGATCCCCTCGAAGGAGGTCGGACTGATGAAGCCCGCCGCTTCGCCGATGAGGAACGCGTCGTCGTGCCCGAGGCAGAATTGCCGCGTCCCCTCAGGCCGCAGCACGGCGCAGGCTTCCGTGCAAATCGGTGTGCGCAGGTCGAAATCGGGCTTCGGCAGCCGCTGCTTTTGGGCTTCAAAGGCTTCGCGGCAGCCGTTCGGCTCGAACACGCCGCCGTAGATGAGAATGTCGTCCTTCGAGATGGCCCACGAGCAGAAGCGGCTGGTGGCTCTGTCAAAAACACAGGAGTAGAAGGGCCGCTCGGCCGCTTCGCAAAAATGCTGCTGGATCGCGATATAGCGCTTCAGCCGCGAATGGGGATAGAGGAATGAACGCACCGCAGAGGCCGCGCCGTCCGCGCCGACGAGGATACGCGCGCGGATTTCTGTGTCCTTCGTTTTCAGAATATAAACGCCGCTTTGCCGCTCGACCGAGGTGCAGACGCCGCGGAAGACGTCGGCCTCGGCGGGGATGGCGGCCATCAGCCATTCGTCGAACCGCGCGCGGTCCATGTTCAGATAGCAGCGCTGGTAGTGCGCTGTGCGCCCGGTCTCCAAGTCCATCGTTTTGACGGTGAAAATCTGCGGCGATACGAGCACATCGGTCGGCAGCGTCATGTCGAACCGCGAAAGCGCGCGCTGCGCGTCGGGCGAGAGCAGGCCGCCGCAGGGCTTGCGGAAGTCTGTCGCCGTGCCCTTTTTGTCGACCACCGCCGTGGAAAAGCGATTCCCGATCAGCCGGGCGAGCGTAGCGCCCGCCGGACCCGCGCCGAGAATGGCGACGTCGTATATGTCAGGCATCCTCCGTTACCTCGACTGCGGCATTGACAATGGTATATTTGCCGCTCTCGAACGTCAGACCGCCCTGTATGTATACGCTGAACGGCTCGCGCAGCGGCGCGTCGGCCGACAGCTCGATGGACGCCCCCTGCGTGAACGTCCCGGCGGCCATAATCACCTCGTCGGCGTAGCCCGGCATCGCGTCGGGGACGGGAAGTGCGAACGAGTCGACCGGCGAGTAACGCTGGATCGCCTGACAGAACCTGACCAGCCGCTCGCGGTCCTTCAGGTAAAGCATCTGGATCACGTCATAACGCGGCTCGTCCGCCTTCGGTGACACGTCGAACCCCAGCGTTTCAAACAGCTTGGCGGCAAATACCGCCGTTTTCAGCGCCTGCGCGACCGTGTGCGGGGCGTAGAACAGCCCTTTGATGAGATTTTTATTCTGTCCGACCGACGAACCGGCCTCAAGCCCGATACCGGGGACCGTCATCCGGTAAGCGGCCAGCTCCACCGCCTTCGCGCTCCCGACCAGATAGCCGCCGCACTCCGCGATGCCGCCGCCCGCGTTCTTGATCAGCGAGCCGCAGAGCAGATCGCCCTTCGGCTCGCGGACTTCACAGAACTCGCCGTAATTGTTGTCGATGACTACATAGGCCTCGGACATCGATTTGACCAGCTCGTACAGCGCGTCGATCTCGTGTGCGGACAGCGTCTGCCGGTCCTGATAGCCCTTCGAGCGCTGCACGAACACGACTTTGACCGTCCTGTCGGCCGCAAGCACGCGCCTGACCTCGTCCAGATCGATTTCGGAACCGGCGGTCAGCGGCGTTTCGCGGTAGGCGACGCCGTAATCGGCCAGCGAGCCCTGTCCTTGGCCCGCGCCGCCGATGCCGATGACGCCCTCCAGCGTGTCGTAGGGCCTGCCGGTGACGGAATAGAGCGTTTCGCCCGGACGCAGCAGCGCATACAGGCCGATGGCGATGGCATGCGTGCCGGATGTGACCGAATGCCGCGCAAAGCCCGCCTCGGCGTCCATACAATCGGCGAACAGCCTGTCGCACAGATCGCGCCCGATGTCGTCGTAGCCGTAGCCGCTGCCGCTCGCGAAATGCGAGGCGGAAAGCCGGTTTTTTCGGAAAGTGTCCATCACCTTGGCGGTGACGGCCGCCGCAGTTCGGTCGATGCGGCGGAAGGGTTCGGCGAGCGCCCGCTCGCAGTCGTCCGCGATGCGGAGAAGCGTTTCTCTGTCCATGGTTTTTGTTCCTTCAGGTGTTTATTTGGTTTCCAGGCCGCGTTCGACGGCGGCTTTCAGCAGGCTGACGCAGGCTTCCAGGTCCTTGTAGTCGACCACCTCGACCGGCGAATGGACGTAGCGCGTCGGGATGGAGATCGCCCCCGCGAACGACCCCGCGCCCGCCGTCTGCATCGAGGACGTGTCTGTCCCGCCCGCGACGAGGACCTCGTACTGGTAGGGGATTTTGTCCTCCTCGGCCAGCGCGGTCAGACCGTCGATGACGACCTTCGAGCAGAGCACCGACGCATCCTTGATTTTGATGGCCGCGCCGCCGCCGAGCTTGACCGCCATCGGCTGCGCACCGATCATATCGCCCGTGTTGGTCACGTCTACCGCGATGGCGTAGTCCGGCGCGATGGCGTAGGCCGCCGGCTTCGAGCCGCGGCAGCCGACCTCCTCCTGTACGGTGAAGACGAAGTAGGTGTCGTAAGCCGGCTTTTCGCAGGTGCGGGCGACTTCCGCCAGCAGCGCGCAGGCGAGCCGGTCGTCGAACGCCTTGGCCGCATAGCGGTTGGAACCGAGCTTGATCAGCTCGGGCGCGACAGACAGGCAGTCGCCGATTTTGACCTTGCGTTCGGCTTCTTTTTTGTTTTTCGCCCCGATGTCGACGTACATCTTTTTGACCGCGACGTCGCCGAACGCCGTCCCCGATTCCACGACGAGCACGCCGACGGTTCCGTTTTCAAAAATCACCTTGTGGTACGCGGACGCCACCGCGTTGATGCCGCCGATGTTGGACACGCGGAGAAAGCCGCTTTCCTCGATATATGTGACGACAAAGCCGATTTCGTCCATATGCGCGGCGAGCATCAGCTTTTTTTCGCTGCTTTTGCCCTTTTTCAGCACGATCAGGTTGCCCATCGTATCTGTGTCCACGCTGTCCGCAAACGGACGCAGGTCGTTTGCGATTTTTTCGGCAAGCAGGCCCTCTCTGCCCGAGACGGAAAAGGTATTCAGATATTTCTTCATCAGATCCTTCATTTGTCAAAGCTCCTTTCGGCAAGTGCGTTTGCAAGTGCGTAAACCTGTTCGAGGTCGTCGATTTTGGCGACTGAACAGGCGGAGTGGATGTAGCGCACGGGCGCGGACAGCGCCAGCACGCGCGCACCCGCGGCAGCGCGCTGGTAGGCGGAGGCGTCGTTGCCGCCCGCGACCAGCTCTTTGAGTTGCGCGCGGATGCCCTTTTCCCCGGCTGTAGCCATCGCCAGCTCTATCAGCTCGCGCGGATAGACGGTACCGCCGTCCATAAACGAGACAACCGCGCCCGCACCGACACGGCAGGCGACCCGGCTTTTCGGCGCGCCCGGGATGTCGCCGGCCGTCGTCGCTTCGAGGACGATGACCGTGCCCGCGCCGATGGCCTGACCGACCGTCGCCGCGCCGCGGCAGCCGACCTCTTCCGCCGTGCAGAAGGCGAAATACGTGTCGTATTCAAGCTCGCTTTGCAGCAGCTTGACCAGCACTGCGCAGCCGAAGCGGTCGTCGATCGCCTTGGATTTGATGAACCCGTCGCCGAAAGCTTCGTAGTTCGGCGCAAAAACCGCGCAGTCGCCCACCGAAACGAGCGCTTTCGTATTTTCCTCCGAGATGCAGCCGATGTCGATGAACATCTCGTCCACCGGCGCGGGAACGCCGCGTTCCTCGGGCTTCTGCATGTGGATTGCCTTGGCCGCAATCACGCCCGGAAGCCGTTTGTCCCCGAGCACGACGCGCTTGCCCGCGACGACGCGCGGGTCGATGCCGCCGATCGTCCCGAAATAGGCGAACCCGTCCTCGGAAATATGTGTGACCATAAAGCCGACCTCGTCCATATGCGCGGAAAAAAGCAGCTTTTCCGTTCTCGGCTTTCTGCCTTTTTTGAAGGCAATGAGGTTGCCGCTGCGGTCGGTGCGTAGCTCGTCCGCATAGGGTGCGACGTCTGCGGCGATCAGCCCGCGCACCTCGTCTTCCATTCCGGAGGGTCCGAAGGCCGAGCAGTATTTTTCCAAAAGCGTCAGCATATTGCCGCCTCCTTTTCCGCATATGCGGCAGGGAAGTTTTCCATAAACGCACGGAGCAGCGCCGCTGTGTTCTCCGCGTCGTCGGCCGAAATGACCTCCGCGCAGGTATGCATATACCGCAATGGGATCGATACCAACGCGGTCGGGACGCCGCCGCGCGTGATCTGCAATACATGCGCGTTCGTGCCGGTCGCACCCGGCTCTCCGGCAACGGAATAGGGGACGCCCTGCGCCTTTGCCGTGTCGACGATCGTCTGCGTGAAAGCGCGGGACGTCGTGGCGGAATAGGAGATCACCGGCCCGCTGCCGAGCCGTACATCCTTCTTGTGGCGCGGACCATCGGGCATATATGCATTTGTCACGTCCAGCGCAATGGCGACGTCGGGACAAAGAGCGAACGCGGCCGTCCGTGCGCCGACATAGCCGATTTCCTCGCCGCCTGAAAGCAGCACGCAGATGTCGGTTGTCAGCCTTGAGCGGTCGACGGCTTCGACGGCTCGGAGGATGGCATATGCGCAGATGCGGTCGTCGAACGCTTTGGACGTGACCAGCCCGTTCGCAAGAAGCTGTGCGGGTGCATAGAAGCCGACTGCGTCGCCGATCGTAACCAGCTTGGACAGTGCTTCTTTATCATATCCCGTATCGATGTACAGGTCACGCAGCTCGATTTTTTTCCTGCTTTCGCCTGCCTCCTGCAAATGCGGGGGCTTGGAGGTGAAAACGCCGCGAATGGCTTCCTTGCCGTAGACCGTCACCTCGGAGGCCGACAGCACGCGCGTATCGATGCCGCCGACCGCTGCGGCGCGCAGGAAGCCGCCGTCGCAGATTTCGGTGACGACAAAGCCGATCTCGTCGATGTGCGCGTCGAGCAAAAGAAGCGGCGCATCCGCTTTTCCGCAGCGGATGATGCCGGCGAACGAGCCGGTCGGGGTGGTGATATATTCGTCGAACAGACCTTCGGTCTGTTCCCGTAGCTGCGCGAAGCAAGCGTTCTCCCGGCCGGAAATGGCCGCCAAAGCGGTCAGACGCGCAATGCGTGCAAAGGTTTCGTTCAAAAAATCCCCTCCGTATTGTTATTGCGGGCAATGCCCGGCACATCTGTGCAGCGGGAAATGTTCCGAAAATCATTTTTCCCGCAGCGCGCCGATTTTATAAAAGCGCCGCGCCGTCAGAAAACAGGCGGTGCACCGGCACATTGGAACTTCAAGCAACATAAATCCGCCGGAAAACGGAAAACTTCAACTCGGTTATAGCTCCCGGACGGCCGTTTTGAAGTCCTCCCCGCGTTCTTCAAAGTTCCTGTACTTGTCAAAACTGGCTGCGGCGGGGGAAAGCAGCACCGTCCCGCCCGGACCGGCAAGCGCGGCTGCGCGAGCGACTGCTTCGCGCATCGTTTCCGCTTTCGCGATGGGATAGGGGTAGCCGCTCTGCCCGAGCATTGCGCGCAGTTTCGGCCCCGTGTCGCCCATCAGCACACAGCCCGCAGTTTTTTCGGTGAAGACCTTGCCGAGCGTGTCCAGAGGGATTTTTTTGTCGTATCCCCCGGCAATCACGATCACGCGGCCAGAGAATGAACGCAGTGCGGCTGTCGTGCGTGACGGACTGGAGTCGATGGAGGAATTGTAAAAGCGGACGCCGTTTTTCTCCGCGACGAACTCAATTCGGTGCGCTACGCCGCCGAATTCCCGCGCCAAAGACAGCAGCGCGCCGTCCGCCAGCAGGTCGGCCGTCGCCGCAATGGCGGCGGCGTAGTTTTCGCGGTTGTGCGCGCCGACGAGCCTGATGTCGCCGTCCGCAAGCAGCAGTTTTCCGCCGCAGTGGATGCCGTCGCCGTCGATGTAGCAAAAGGCATCCTTGTTTTTCCGCGAAAAGAAGCGCACGCGGCAGCCGGCGTCCTCCGCGAAGGCGCGGGTGCGGTCGTTGTCGTAATTGAGCACCAGAAGCCCGTCCTTGGGCATCGAGGCGCAGATGCGCTTTTTCGCTGCGACATATTCGTTGAAATCGCGGTGCCAGTCGAGGTGATTTGGCGATATGTTGGTTACCACCGCCGTCGAGGGCGAGCGCGTCATTTTCATAAGCTGGAAAGAGGAAAGCTCCGCCACCGCGAAGTCGTCCGGACCGATTTCGTCCAGCCGCGCGAACAGATTTTTCCCGATATTGCCGCCGAGGAATACGCGCTTGCCGCTGTTTTCCAGCAGCTTCGCCGTCAGCGTGGTCGTCGTCGTTTTCCCGTCGCTGCCCGTGACCGCCGTGATCGGACAGGGGCAGAGTGCAAAAAATTCCTCCATTTCCGTCGTCACGTGCGTGCCGTTCGCACGCGCCGCGACCAACTCCGGCAGGTCGGGCCGGACGGCGGGAGAGAGGAACAGCAGAGGCTCATCGATTCCGTGGAGATAGTCTTCGCCCTCCGAAAGCGCGGCTCCGAGCGCGCGCAGCTTCTCCCGCTCGCCGTCCCGCAGCTTTCGGTCGCGGACAATGACCGGAACGCCGGCGGCGGCAAACAATTCAATGATCGGCATATTGCTTATGCCGGCGCCGACAAAGCCGACGCGGGCGGAGGCATAGGTCTGAATGTATTGTTGAAGCATAAAACCCTCGCAGTACGTACATAATCATTATATTGTATTATATAACTTTCCCAAATTATAGTCAACCGTTTGACAAAATAAAATTTTTATGCTAATATAACAATGCCAACCGCTCTGAACAATCGCGCAGTATCATACCGAAAGGTCATATTGTGAGGAAAGTCCGAGCTCCGCAGAGCAGGATAACGGATAACATCCGCCGAAGGCGACTTTAGGGCCAGTGCAACAGAAATAAACCGCCGTAGCGATACGGTAAGGATGGAAAGGCGAGGTAAGAGCTCACCGGCACACAGGCGACTGTGTGGCCATGTAAACCCTATCCGGAGCAACACCGCATACGGGGGCATATGCTTGCTCGGCAGCTCCCAGAGGTGGCAGAGAGGTGCATGGTAACATGTACCCAAGATAGATGATTGTTGTAAACAGAACTCGGCTTACGGGGGCGGTTGGCGCTTTTGAAGAAATACTGTCGGAATATCGTATACCGAAGTCTTGACAATTATTGTGAATCTTGCTATAATAACGAATGTAAGGGGAATTGTTTTGCTGATTAAATTGGAGCAGTCGATGCAGGATTTGAAAACGTTGGAGTCGGACGTCGCCGAGCTGGGCGATTCCATCGGCGCCGACGCACTCGGGCAGGAAATCGACACGCTGGAGGAAAAAGTCAATGCGCCCGGTTTTTGGGATGACCCCACCGAGAGCCAGAATGTGCTTAAGCAGCTCAAGAGCAAGAAAACGCTGTATGATCGTTATATCTCCTTAAAAAAGTCGACAGACGATGTCAAATCGCTTGCTCAGCTCGCGCTGGAGGGAGACGATGAGGAGATGGCCGACGAAATCATTGCCGAAATTTCCTCGCTGTTTGCCGAATATGAAAAGCAGAAAATAGACATCATGCTTTCCGGGGAATATGACGGTAATAATGCCATCGTTTCTATCCATCCGGGCGCCGGCGGCACCGACTCTCAGGACTGGGCGTAGATGCTGTACCGGATGTATACCCGTTTCGCCGAACGGCGGAAATTCAAAGTCAAGGTGCTTGATTATCTCGACGGTGACGAAGCCGGTATTAAGAGCGTATCCATGCTCATCAGCGGAGAAAACGCATACGGCTACCTGAAAAGCGAATCGGGCGTGCATCGTCTGGTGCGTGTTTCCCCCTTCGACGCGTCGGGACGCCGTCACACCTCCTTCGCCTCGGTCGAGGTTCTGCCTGAGTTCAACGACGAAACGGATATTGAAATCAATGAGGCCGACCTGAAGATCGATGCGCACCGTTCCAGCGGCGCCGGCGGTCAGCACGTCAACAAGACCGATTCGGCCATCCGCATCACGCATTTGCCGACCGGTATCGTCGTCGGCTGCCAAACCGAGCGCAGTCAGGTGCAGAACCGTGAGACTGCAATGCGGATGCTCAAAAGCAAGCTGCTGGAAATCAAGGAACGCGAGAAGTTAGAGCGTATCGAGGACATCACGGGCGCCAAGCTCAATATAGAGTGGGGCAGTCAGATCCGTTCGTATGTGTTTATGCCCTACACCCTTGTCAAGGACAACCGCACAGGCTGGGAGACGGGCAATATCGCTGCGGTGATGGACGGCGAGATCGATGATTTTATCAACGAATACTTAAAAATGATATCCAAAAAGAAATAAACCGCGTAATTTGGGAGGATTTGAGAATGAAAAACACGAAGCTTTTTGTAGGTATTTCGCTCATGGTGCAGTCTGTCGCGTTTCTCGTATTGGCGCTGATCTTCTGGGGTAAGAAAAAGTCTCTGGCAAAGGCGTTTGCGGCCGTATCTGCCGCCGGCGGCGTTGCAAGTGCATTCTGTTTGGTTGCCGCAGGCAAAGAGCGGGCAAAATACGCTTCCGACTGCTGTGACGGCTGCTGCGAGTGCGACGGCGAGTATTTTGACGGCGACGATTTCGACTCGGATGATATCCTGTGCAATTTTGAGGATACCGACCTCTATGATGAGGAAGACGAGCCCGAGAGCGACGAGGTCTGAAAAAGGGCAGGACGGCTGTTTTATAGCGTAAAAAATGGGCTTTACAGCCCGTTTTTTGCGTTTTATTCAAGGTAATATGCAGAAAGGGGTTTTGTCAAATGGAAAAAGGTTCGCTTTCCGTA
>ENA-UOIY01003383-UOIY01003383.1-human-gut-metagenome-genome-assembly--contig:-P114-NODE-3383-length-10057-cov-4.574485_pt1 | contig 10057 bp, 8 predicted proteins | sample MGYA00242335_ERZ723882 | MGnify/ENA metagenome assembly ERZ723882
GTGCAGCTGATCTGCTTGGGCGTCATTGGCGAGTACATCGGTAAAATTTATATGGAGACCAAGCACCGCCCGCGCTATATCATCAGCGAAACGACCCCGAATTTTGAGGATGCCAAGGAGGACAACGCATGAGCCGCCAAGTTTGGAAAGGTTCTACCCTGCTGAACCCGGAACCGCCGGTGCTGGTAAGCTGCGGCAGCCCGGAAAAGCCAAACCTGATCACGGTAGGCTGGTGCGGCACCATCTGTACCCAGCCGCCGATGCTGTCCATCAGTGTGCGGCCGGAACGGTACAGCCATAAGCTCATCAAAGAAAGCGGCGAGTTCGTTGTGAACCTGCCCACCGAAAGCCTGGTAAAAGCCATTGACTGGTGCGGCGTAAAAAGCGGCCGCGACGTGGACAAGTTTGCCGCCATGCACCTGACCGCCGCCCCTGCCGCTAAGGTGGGCACGGTGCTGCTGGAAGAAAGCCCCGTCAACCTGGAATGCAAGGTGACACAGGTCATCCCGCTTGGCAGCCACGACCTGTTTTTGGCCGAGTGCGTGGCCGTGGATGTGGACGAAAAGCTGCTGGATGAAAACGGCAAGCTGTGCTTGAACAAGGCAAAGCTGATCGTATATTCCCATGGGGACTATCTGGCACTGGGGCGCAAACTGGGCAACTTCGGCTACAGCGTGCGCAAGAAAAGAAAGCCGGTAAAGAAATGATTTTTGCGGGCTGATATGGGATCCGCCCCTGCATTTTGCATACGAGCATATTACAAAGAAAAGCCACCGAAGCAAATGCTTCGGTGGCTTTTCCGGTTAAAGGATGCCCTTGCTTTTCAGTATGCCGATGCCGACTACTGCGACAAGAGCGATAACGCATACGACGATGAACGCATCAATGTATTTCAGAGGGACTTTGGAGAAATTCTCATAGAAATTTTCAAAGGCGTTCAGCTGGCTGCGGTCGGGACGCTCCGATTTTTGTTCGGGTGCCTCGGGGGCAGACTGCGGGGTATTGGTTGTATTCTCGGTGTTTTGCATGGTAGATTACTTCTTAGCCAGGTACTTGCGCAGGTCAAGGGCAACGGCGATGACGATGACAAGGCCCTGTGCAATGTAGGTGTAAGCGGGGTCGACACCCAGGAACTGGAGGCAGATCTTCAGGACTTCAAAGACCAGAACACCGACCAGAACGCCGGAGACCTTGCCGACGCCGCCGTTGGTGGAAACGCCGCCGATGGTGCAGGCTGCGATAGCTTCCAGCTCATAGCCGTTGCCGGTGTTGGTGGAAGCGCCGCCGGCCTTTGCGCCGACGAGGAAGCCACCGAGAGCATACATGCAGGAGGCCAGGATGTAGATGCGGATCAGGGACGCGGTGACGTTGACACCGGCAACCTGAGCGGCGTTCTCGTTGCCGCCGATGGCGTACATGTACTTGCCGTGACGGGTCTTATTGTACAGGAACCAGAAGAAGATGCCGACGATCAGCGCAAAGATGGCCAGGAACGGGATGGGGCCCAGCGTGCCGCTGGCAACGGTCAGGTAGCTCTGCTTGTAACCGCCCATGGGCTGGTTGTTGGTGATGACGGAGCACAGGCCGTAAACGATGGTCTGCATGCCCAGCGTAGCGATGAAAGGAGGAACCTTCAGGAATGCGATAATGCAGCCGTTGATGGCACCAAAGCAGGCCATGATCGCCATGACGATTAGCAGGGCCACGGGCCACGGAATATCGGGCAGCCAGGGCAGCATGCGGGCAGAGTAGTCAACACTCTGCAGCAGCATGGCGGAGAAGCAGGCGGCCAGGCCGACCTGGCGGCCGGCGGACAGGTCAGTGCCCTTGGTGATCAAGCAGCCGGAAACGCCGCATGCGATGATGAAACGCGGGGCAACGTTCAGCAGCAGGTTTTTGCCGTTGGTAACGGTAAAGAAGTTCTGGGTAGTAGAACCTACAAACAACGCCAGCAGAACGATCAGGATAATAATGGCGTTATTGGAAAGGAACTTTTTTACATCGAATTTTTTCTCCATTTTCGGATCTCCTCCTTATTCAAACTGGGTAGCCAGCGTCATGATGTTCTCCTGATTCGCCTTATCACCGTCGATAAAGCCGGTGCAGCGGCCATCGCACATGACCATGATACGGTCAGACATGCCGATCAGCTCGCTCATTTCGGAGGAGATCATGATGATGCTCTTGCCCTGTTTGGCCATCTCGGCGATGATGCAATAAATTTCATACTTTGCACCGACGTCGATGCCGCGGGTCGGCTCGTCCATGATGAAAACATCGGGGTCGTTGGCCAGCCAGCGGGCAATCAGCACCTTCTGCTGGTTACCGCCGGACAGCGATTGAATCTGCGTTTTGGAGGACGGCGTCTTGATGGACAGCTTGGCGACATTATCCTGCACGAGCTTTTCGATTTTGTTGTCGTCCAGCATGATGCCGCCGATCAGATACTTGTTCAGCGATGCAATGGAGACGTTATCTGCAATGGAAAGCACACCCAGAATACCGGTGGCGCGGCGGTCCTCTGTCAGCATGGCGATGCCGTTTTTGATGGCGTCCTGCGGCTGGTTGATGGTCAGTTCCTTGCCCTTATAGGTGATGGTGCCCGACGTGTGGCAGCGCAGACCGAACAGACCCTCCATCAGCTCGGTGCGCTGGGCACCGACCAGACCCGCAACGCCGAGAATCTCGCCCTTGCGGACGTTGAAGTTGACGTGACGGAAGCTCTTGGGGTTGATGGACGTGAAGTCCTTGACCTCAAACACGACCTCACCGGGCGTATTCGAGCGCGGCGGGTAGAGGTTCGACAGCTCACGTCCGACCATCTTGGTGATGATCATATCGGTGGTCAGTTCCTTGGCCTCCCAGGTGCCGATGTACTGGCCGTCGCGCATGATCGTGACTTCGTCGCTGATGCGAAGAATTTCGTCCATCTTGTGGCTGATGTAGACGATGGAAACGCCCTTGGCGCGCAGCTCGTCCACGATGGTGAACAACGCCTCGACCTCGGCCGCCGTCAGCGAGGAGGTCGGCTCGTCGAGGATCAGTACCTTGCAGTCTGCGGAGACCGCCTTGGCGATCTCAACCAGCTGCATCTGGGAAACGCTCAAGGTTCCGAGCTTTGCGTGCGGATCATAATTCAGATGGACTTCCTTCAGGACCTTGGCCGCATCCTCGTACATCTTGTCGTGGTCGATGACGGTGACAGGTCCGTATTTCTTGGTTGGGTAGCGCCCGACGTAGATATTCTCGCCGATGGAACGCTCCGGGATGGGCTGCAATTCCTGGTGCACCATCGCAATGCCGCGATTCAGTGCATCCAGAGGTCCCTTGATCTGAACCTCCTGCCCCTCATAAATAACCTTGCCTTCGTCCATGTGGTAGATACCGAACATACACTTCATCAAGGTGGACTTGCCCGCGCCGTTCTCGCCCATCAGTGCATGGACGGTGCCGGGTTTCAATTTCAGCTGTGCGTGATTCAGTGCCTTGACGCCGGGGAACGTCTTGACGACATCACACATCTCCAAGCGGTACTCTGACAATTCGCTGGCCCCCTTTAACCTTTAAACCTTTTGTAACCTTTTCCATAAAAAAGGGATGCGTGCGCCTGTGCACACGCACCCCGGATTCCAATGTTAAGTAAGCTGATTACTGGAAGTCCTTGACGTTGTCAGGAGTGACCTTGACGTAGTCAACGTAGACGCTCTGCTCGCCAGCAGCGTAGGTCTTGCCGCCCAGCAACTCTTCCATGCACTCAACAGCCTGGGTAGCCTGGCCGTTAGCGTCGTTCAGAACGGTACCGGTCATGTTGCCGTTAGCAACTTCGTTCTTGGCAGCGTCCAGAGCGTCGACACCAACGAGGTAGATGTCCTTGTTGACGGTACGGCCGGCAGCCTGGATAGCCTGCAGAGCGCCGATAGCCATATCGTCGTTGTTGCAGAAGACAACTTCGATCTGATCGCCGAACTTAGCGAGGTCGTTCTGGCAGATTTCCTGGCCCTTGTTACGGTCCCAGTCACCGCGCTGCAGGTCGAGCTGCGCGACCTCAACGCCAGCATCGGTCAGAGCCTTGACGGAGTACTCGGTACGCAGCTGAGCATCGATATTCTCGGGGTCGCCCTGAATCATGATGTAGGAAACTTTGCCGTCGCCGTTGATGTCGCCCTTGTTCTCAGTGTCGAGGATCAGCTCGCCCTGGAAGGTGCCGGACTGAGCAGCGTCGCAGCCAACATAGACCAGCTTGTCGTAAGCGGACATCTGATCGGCGGTGGGCTCACGGTTGATCAGGACGGTAGGAACATCGGCATCCTTAACGGTGGAGATGATCTGATCAGCAGCGGAGGTCATGACGGGGTTAATGATCAAAGCGTCGACACCCTGGGTGACGAAGGTGTTGATCTGCTCGTTCTGCTTGGCCTGGTCGTTGTTGCCGTCAACGATGGTGACCTCGTAGCCCTTGCCCTCGAGGATCTCCTGCAGAGCATTACGGTAGGTGGTCATGAAGGCATCGTCGAACTTGTAGATGCAGACGCCGACCTTGCCGCCCTGAGTGGCCTCGGTAACGCTCTCAGCTGCGCTCTCGGCAGCGGAGGTAGCGGCCTCAGAAGTAGCCTCAGAGGAAGCGGGGGCGCTGGATGCGGAAGAACCGCAAGCGGCCAGAGAAACGGCCATGGTGCCTGCAACAGCGAGTGCGAGTAACTTTTTCATAATTGTTTTCTCCTTCTTTTTGCAGTGGATTTTTGTGGGTTGCCTGTAGAGGAGGCAGACCCTGTTGACAGTTATTATGTTACCTGATAGAAGATGAAAAAACAAGGAGAAATTTCACCGATAAAGATGTAATTTTTTCACCCTATTGGACGGTTTCTACATTTACAAACAATATGTTTTGTGCAGAATGCACAGCAAAAGTGACGAAATAGTTATGGCTGTAATAAAATTGCAAAAAAAAATTCCCGCAGAAGCTGCGGGATCGTGTGATTTTATACGGTTATTCAAACGGGAAAACAGCCTTTTGGCCGTCGAGGGCAAAAATATTGCTGCGGTCGATGATGCGGGTGGTGGTTTGGGTCTCGCGGGCAACATCGTTCCCCTGCCCGGCCAACAGCTTGTAGGCACTCTCGACGCTGAAATAGCCCATGCCGTAGGTGTTCTGCACGACCATGGCATCTACCGCGCCGGTGTGCAGGGCATCGCCCGTTTTGTTGTTGGAGTCGAATGCAACCATCCAGAGATCCTCGGCACGGCCAAGGTCAGAGACAGCCTGTGCGGCACCTACACTGACAGCTTCGTTAAACGAAATCAGCACATTGATCTCAGGATGGCGGGCCAGCATGGTCAGAGTTTCGGCGCGGGCGCTTTCGGGGGTGGCCACGCTGTAGACAGTGGCGTCAACCTCGGCACGGCCGCTGTCTGCGAGGGTATCAACGACGCCTTTTTCGCGCTCCTGCGCGTTGGGACTGTTGACATTGTAACTGACAAGGCCGACATGCAGTGGGCCTTCGACGTTTTTAAGCGCCGACTTGGCAGCCATCTGCCCGGCACCGTAGTTGTCGGCCCCGATGTAGGCGGCTACTTTGGTGGAATCGACTGCAGAATCTACGACGACGATGCGTACGCCCTTATCGGCAGCGGCGTCGATGGCAGCAGCGTTCTGCTGGTAGTCGGATGCCGAAAAGATGATAGCCTGTGCCCCGTCCTCAACAGCCTTTTCAATCAGGTCGTTCTGGGCGGCGTAGTCCTCCTCGCTTTCGGGGCCGGTGATGGTCAGATCCATGTTGTACTCGGTCGCAGCAGCCTCGGCTCCGGCAAAGACCGCTCCCCAGAACTCGGTGCTGGTGGATTTGGCAATCAGCGCAACGCGGTAGCGCGCCGTGGTGGGCGTGGGGGCAGCGGAACCGGCGCAGCCTGCCAGCAGCAGCGCCGTCAGCAGGCAGGCGAACGGCTTAGCGTGTTTTATCATAATCGCCCTCCCTGTCTGCCGGTACCTGCGGCATGCGGATGGTGACAGTCGTGCCCACATCGGGGACGCTGTCGATGGAAAGCCCGTAACCGGGGCCAAAGTAGATGCGCAGGCGGTCGTTGACATTTTTGATGCCAATGCCGGTGCGGTCGCTCGGTTCGTTTTGCAATAGGGCGGCCACCTGTTCCGGTGCCATGCCGATGCCGTCATCACTGACCTTGAGCAGCACGTCGCTGCCGTCCGGGCATACGGTGATCTCAATGTGCCCGTCCTCGACCATCAGATCCAGGCCGTGGACGATGGCGTTTTCAATGATGGGCTGCAAGGTGATCTTGTTGCAAAGATACTGCGTGCAGCTTTCGTCCACGGTGAAATGATAGGTAAACTGGTTTTTGTAACGGTATTTCTGAATCTGCAAATAGGCTTCGGCGTGCTGGAGTTCCTTTTCAATGGGAATCAGTTCATGCCCGCGGCTGATGCTGATGCGGAAGAGCCGCGCCAGGGCATGTACCATCTGGACGGCGTCGGCATTTTTTCCGCGCTCACACATCCAGGCGATGGAATCCAGCGTGTTGTAGAGAAAATGCGGGTTGATCTGTGCCTGCAAAGCCTTGAGTTCTGTCTTGCGCAAGGCGACTTCTTCCTCACGTACGGCGGTCATAAGCCGCTGGATACGGCCCACCATGTGGCGGAACGAATCGGAAAGTTCCTCGACCTCGCGGGTGCCTGTGACGGAGTTGAATACAAAGCCGTCAGCGTTCTGCTCGAACGCTTGCATCGCATTTTCCAGCTGCTGCAACGGGCGGCTCAACGTGCGAGACAGCACAAAGGCGATCACAAACGCGGCAACCAGAATCAGCGCACCAGCATACAGAATGACACGGGTCATCTGCCAGAAGCTTTCATTGACGGTCTCGTCAATATAGCTGACACCGACAACGCGCCAGGTGCTGCCCGGCACCTTCTGGGTGGTGTAGATGATGGTGTCCTCGACGTAGGTGCCGTCGCCCAGGCAGGCCAGACGCCCGGCTTCCTCTTTCTTCAGCCCGGCGTACAAAAGCTGCTGCTGGGGGTGGTAGACCATGTTGCCGCGCTCGTCCATCAGGTAGCAGTAGCCGTGCTGGCCGATGCCGACGTTGTTGATGGTGGCAGCCAGTGCCGAGAAACGTATGTCCATTGAGATCCACTGCCGGGGCGAATCTTCCGGCATGCGGCGCACGACGCTGACGACCCAGGGGTAGTAGCCCTCGAAGATCGTTTCGACATGGGGGATGCTGACGTACCCGCGCCCGCGGCGCTTGGCGGTGACAAGGTCGAACGAGCTGTTGCGCAAAATGTTGTCGCGCGGGGTGCGGTCCTTGGCCCAACAGTCCTGCAAGGTGCCGTCGGCGTCGTAGGTGGTCACGGCGACGACCTCGCTGCGGGTGGTCTGCAAGGCGTCCAAAAAAGCGTCGCGATCCTTGGGCGATTTATTCATCGAGTCCATGACAAGATCCATGACCTCGTCGATATTGTTGACATAATTGCCGACCGACCCGACCACCTGGCTGACCGCCTGGGCGCTGCTGGTACGCGCGCCCTCAACGATGGAAGTGCGGTAATTGCGCAGAAACGTTACAGTCGATAGAATCAGCGTGACCGCCGCGATAGCCACCACCAGGGAGGCAATCAGCGGAGCGGTACGCGGTGCATGGCGGGGCTTCATACCTGGGCCCCTGCAGCACGGCTGCGGCGCAGTGCACCGGGCGAAGTGCCGCTGTATTTTTTAAAGCAATAACTGAAATAGTGCTGGTCGCTGTAGCCGCAGCGGCGTGCTATCTCCTGCACCTGCAAATCGGTGTTAAGCAAAAGCTGCTGGGCGTTCTCCATGCGGCGGCGCACCAAAATGTTGATGAAGGTCTCCCCTGCCGTCTTTTTGATGCAGGCGCTTAAGTGGTTGGGGCTGACATCCAGCATGGCGCTGAGGGAAGCCAGCGAAAGATCCTCGTCAGAATAGTGCTGCTCGATGATCTCGAGCGCACGCTCGCACAGGCTGCCGCCCTTGCGCACATCGGGGGTGAAGCTGACGCCGCCCTCAGTCTCCCTTGCGGCGGCCAGGGCTTCCATCGCCTGGCGGTAGGCGGCGTTCAGTTCACAGAACCGCGCAGAGGCACGGCTGACGCCGACGACGCAGTGCTGGCCGAGCGCACGCTCAGTCAGCTGGCAGATCTCATCGGCGAGAATATGCAGGTATTCGTCAAAATCCGAGGAGTTGCCGAACAGCACGGCCACAACATGTCCGTTGCAGAAAAAGGCGAAGTGACGCAGGTATTTGTTGGCAAGCTGATCCACCAGGCGGACAAAGCCGGCTGCGTTCTCGCTGTCGTCCTCGGGCTGGGCGGTCAGCACCACAAGCTGGCTGCGGTCGTCAATACCGCGCAGCAGGCCGCAGGCGGCGGCTGAGGTGCGCAGCGCGGTTTCCCACGCATCGGACGTGTTCTCGCCATGATCCAGCACGAGCGGGATGAGAAAAGACGCGCGGTCCTCCTGCACGATGCCGCTGCGGCGCAGGCTGGCGTACTGGTGGTCGATGCGCTCGTGGATGGATTTGAGCTCGGCGGCCAGGCCGTCCATCGTGAGCGGTTTGAGCATGTAGCTGATGATGTTGTACTGGATAGCCTGCTTGGCATACTCGAAGTCATCGTAGCCGCTCAAAAAGGCAATGTGCATGGCAGGGCGGATCTCGCGGACCTGGCGGGCCAATTCGATGCCGGTGATAAAGGGCATGCGAATGTCGGTCAGCAGCAGGTCAGGTTCGAGTTGCTCGACAAGTTCAAGCGCATCAAGGCCGTTGCTGGCGCTGCCCACCAGATGAAAGCCGAGGGCTTCCCACGGGATCATTGCGCAGACGGCTTCCCGCAGCTCGTCCTCGTCGTCTGCTACGACAACGGTGTAGAGGTTCTTTTCTGCCATAGGTTGGCTCCTTCTTTTTTTACATTACAGCCAGAACTGGGCCAGGCGGCTGACAGTTTGATAAAGGGCAGGGTTCTGGCCAATCAGGCCTGGTTCGGAAGTGAAATAGACGCAGAAGCTGTAGCAGGCACCGGCCAGTACCGCCAGCGGCAGTACCGTGTGCAAGGTACGCTGCAATGCGTCGATGCCGGGCTGGGCAGCGTGGGCTTGCAGGATCTGTTCCGCCAGCGCCCACGCCAGTGCAGCGGCCAGCAGCAGCGGGCCAAGCCAATCGGACTGATAACGGTAGAGCATACCGGCCATCTGGCAGTCAAGCACCGCCAACGCCAGCATGCAGCCCAGCACCAGCCGCACAAAGGCGCGCAGGTCATGCTTGACGGCAAGACGACGGCGGGCCAGCGGCAGTGCGGCCAGCCCCCACAGCAGCGGCAGGCAGGCAAACGCACCACCGTAGAACAGCTCGGTGATGGTCAGGCCCATATAGTTCGTCTGCATTTTGGTGGCGGTCAGGTACGGGAATACGGCCTGCACGCCGGGGATGCCGAACAGGAAGGTCAGCACGGCGGGCACCGTGCGCCCGACCGAGAAGCCGCGGCGGGTCATATCATTGCTGGTCAGGTTGTAGTTGGCGCCGAAATCAAACGGCGAGCCGAACCGCGCGGCGTTGTACCACATCAGGCCGATAGCAACCAGCACGACGGGCAGCACAAAGGCGATGGTTTCGGTGATACCCTGGCGGGTGCGCAGCCGTTTCTCACGCCCATAGCGCTGCCAGAAGATGGGCAGGCAAAGCACGGCGAACAGCACCATCTGCGGACGGCAGCCAGCCACCAGCGCCATGCAAAGGCTGCCCAGTGCCAGATGCAGCAGAATGCGTCCATGCTTTTCAGTAGGCTGGTTTGCGGCCAGCAGCCATTGCCACAGCGCCAGCATGACGAACGCGGCACCGGACAGAATCGCATATTCATAGGTCGAAGGACGCAGCAGCAGGTAGTAGATCTGGCTGCCGGTGCCGATGCCCGCGCAGAGCAGCAGATACATCGCTGCGCTCATGCCCGGGAACCAGCGGCGCGCGGCCTGTTTGACGCAGCCGAACGCAGCCAGCAAAAACAGCCAGGAAAGCAAAATCATCGGAAGGCTCGGCGG